>Ga0255086_1000018_pt1 | contig 59035 bp, 54 predicted proteins | sample Colum_Cont_RepC__FD_188438 | JGI IMG/M metagenome (GOLD analysis project Ga0255086, IMG submission 188438) | Freshwater microbial communities from Columbia River, Oregon, United States - Colum_Cont_RepC_8d | ecosystem: Environmental > Aquatic > Freshwater > River | place: USA: Oregon | collected... | reverse complement strand
CATGATGTTGGCGTTAATGCCCTGCGCCTTCATCACCGAGAAGGCGATGAGGATGCCGAGCGGCAGCGTGAGGATGGCGACCAGCGCCGAGCGCAGGTGGAACAGGAACAGTACGCAGATGAGTGCGACGACGATGAACTCTTCCACCAGCTTGGTACCGAGGTTGTCCACGGCGCGCTTGATGAGGGCCGAGCGGTCGTAGGTCTCGACGATCTCTACGCCTTCCGGCAGGCTGGCCTTCAAGGTCTCCAGCTTGGCCTTGACCGCCGCGATGGTGCTGGCAGCATTGGTGCCGGAGCGCAGCACGATGACGCCGCCCACCACCTCTCCTTCGCCATCGAGCTCGGCGATGCCGCGTCGCGTCTCCGGCCCGAGCTGCACGGTGGCGATGTCGCGCAGCAGGATGGGTGTGCCGTTATCGCCAAGGCCCACCGGGATGCTGCGGAAGTCGTCCAGCGTCTTGAGATAACCCCGCGAGCGCACCATGTATTCGGCTTCGCCCAGCTCCAGCACCGAGCCGCCGGTTTCACCGTTGGCGTCTTGCACGGCTTTCAGCACCGTCTCCACCGGCAGCCTGAAGGCGCGCAGCCGCGAAGGGTCGAGCACGATCTGGTATTGCTTGTTGAAGCCGCCGAGCGTGGCGACTTCCGCCACATTGGGCACGGTCTTCAACTCGTATTTCAGGAACCAGTCCTGTAGCGCGCGCAGCTGGCTGATGTCGTTCTTGCCGGTTCGATCCACCAGCGCGTATTCGTAAATCCAGCCGACGCCGGTGGCGTCCGGCCCCAGTGCGGTGCGGGCATTGGGCGGCAAGCGGCCCTGCACCTGCGAGAGATATTCCAGCACCCGCGAACGTGCCCAGTAGAGGTCAGTGCCGTCCTCGAACAGCACATAGACGAAGCTCTCGCCGAATAGCGAGTAGCCGCGCACCGTCTTCGCATACGGCACCGACAACATCGTGGTGGTGAGCGGATAGGTGACCTGATCCTCCACCACCTGCGGGGCCTGGCCCGGATAGGTGGTGCGGATGATGACCTGGGTGTCGCTGAGATCGGGCAGCGCGTCCAGCGGTGTAGTCAGGGTGGAATACCCGCCCCAGACCGCGAGCATGATCGAGGTCAGCAGCACCAGAAAGCGGTTGTGGATGCTCCAATGAATGAGCTTGGCGATCATGGCGCGTGCTCCGCCATCGGACGCTCGCCGGCCGGCTCACCAGGGTGCATCTCTTTGTGCGCCTCTTCGGACATGCCTTCCATATCGCTCATGCCTCCCATGTCGCTCATGCCCTTCATGTCCTGCATCGCGGGCTGCATGGAATCTCCCATTGCTTCTCCCATCGAGCCCTTCATGTCGGACATTCCCTCCATGCCGTTCATGCCATCGGCCATGCCCGCGCCAGCGCCCATCCGCTGATAGGCACCGAGCAAGCTGGCCTCGGAGTCGATGAGGAACTGCCCGGACACCACCACGTTCTGTCCGGCTTCGAGGCCCGAAAGAATCATCGTTTCGCCGTTGCGCTCCGGGCCGGTCATCACCGCCGCCGGGCGATAGCGGCCCGCCGCCTCGGCCACCATCACCACCGTGCGCTCGCCGGTGCGGATCACCGCCTCGCTCGGCACCAGCAACACATCCTGCTTTCCACCGCCGAACAGACTCACGTCGGCAAACATGCCGGGCCGCAGCGCGCCATCGGCGTTGTCGAACACCAGCCGCGCGCGCAGCGTGCGGGTGCCGGCGTCGAGCTGCGGGTAGAGATAGTCCACCGTGCCCTCGAACACCTTGCCCGGCAGCGATTTAAGCCGCGCCTCCGCGCTCTTGCCCTCGGCGATCCAGCCCGTCTGCACTTCGGGGATTTCGACGTTGATCCACACCTGCGAGAGATCAGCGAGCTTCATCAGCGGCATACCGGGTTCAAGCTGTGCGCCTTCGCGCGCCATCAGCTCCACCACGAAGCCGCTGGCGGGCGAGAACACACCGGACTGGCTTCCCGCGCCCGCGCCGCCACCGAGCAGGCGCAGCCGCTGCTGGCTGGCTTTGGCGAGTGCGGCATCGCCGGAGTCCTGCGCTAGTTTCAGTTCCTGCTTGGCGGCGAATAGATCAGGCGAATACAGCGCGGCAAGACGCTGGCCCTTCTTCACCGGATCGCCCTCGGCGCGCACATCGAGTCGCTCGATCCACCCCGCCGTGCGTGACTGCACCACCACGATGCGGCGCTCGTCGAGGGCGACGCTGCCGACCGCCTCAACGCGCTGGAAGAACGTGCCGAGGGTGGCCGGAGCCACGCGCACGCCGAGGTTCTGCGCCATGCGCGAGTCGATCACCACCACCGTGCCGCCGCCCATGCCGCCCGACTCGTCGGCGTACTTCGGCACCAGCTGCATGTCCATGAAAGGTGACTTGCCCGGTGCGTCGAACTTCTGGGTAGGCACCATCGGGTCATACCAGTAGAGGACTTTCTTTTCCTCGCTGGACATCGTCATGCCGTCAAACATGGCGGCAGTGGGCGCTTCCTCCCGTTTGGTCAGCTTCATGCCGCAGATCGGGCAGCTGCCGGGCTCGCCCTGCTTGACCTGAGGGTGCATCGCGCAGGTGTAGTAGGTCTTGCCTTCGGCGGTCATGCGCTTTTCGAGCTTGTGCTTGTGGGGTGCGTCGGGTTGGGCCAGCCACCAGCCGCCACCGGCGGCAGCGAGGGTGATGACGGTGAGCACCGCGATGGTTTTGGTTTTCATGGTCGTCTTCCTAATCAGGGTGCGAAGTAGCGCAGCTGCACTTGGTGCTTCGCGGAATCGAGTTGCAGATCGAGCTTCTGCATGGCCAGTTCGAGGGCCATGCGGCGGGCGTCGAGCACGTCCTTGAGCAGGCCCGTGCCTGCGCCGTAGGCGACGAGTGCCGCCTCGATGCGCGTCCGCGACTGCGGCAGCAGGCTGTCGTCGTAGCGACGCAGACGCGCTTGCAGCCGCTGCCAGTCGTCGGCGTTCATGCGAATGTCGGCGGCGTGCTCGCGCAGGGCATCTTCCAGCCGCGCCTGCTGTGCCGACTGCATTGCCAGCGCGGATTCGAGCTGCCGGTCTTGCCGATTGGTAGAGAACACCGGCAGGCCGATCTCAAACTGCAATTGCGCGTAGTCAGCAAACTCAGGCCGATGGCCGTAGCCCAGGCTCACCGCCCAGTCGGGTCGGTAGTCCTGCCGGGCGAGACCGATATCGGTCTCTGCCACCGCAACTTTTTTCGCCTCCGCGAGAAAGTGCGGGTGCGTGCGCAGCGCGGCGATCAGCGCAGGTGCGTCTGGTGCGGCATCCGCTGGCAGATCGGGACAGAGCGGATTGAAGGCTGCATCGCCGATCCAGCGTGCGAGCGCATTGCGGTAATGCCGCGACGCCTGAGCGTAGCCATCAACGCGATCCCGCAGCGATTCGGCTTCGACCTTGGCTGCCAGCACCTCCGCCTGCGTCGCGCGGTTGGCCGACAGCGCAATGATCGCCGCCTGCACCTGGCGCTCGGCCTCGACGAGGCTGGCTTTGGTGAGGCGCAGTGACTCCTCGGCCTTCCACACATCCAGCCAGGCCAAACCCGCCTCGCGGGCAATCAGGCGCTCGGTGGCGCTGCGCTCGGCATCGAAAGTCTCCGCCTCGTGCTCGGCGCGTTCGCGCCGGAGCTGGCGCTTGGCCGCACGCGGGAACGCCTGCCGCACACCGGCCATGATCTGCGTGTCGGACTCGCGGCGCAGGGTAAAGCGGTCAGCGCCTTCCAGCGTCAAGTCGCTGATGCCGAGATTGAGCGTGGGGTCGGGCAACTGGCCTGCGGCAATACCGCGCTCGCGGGCGGCGCGAGCTTCGGCAGTGAGGGCATCGAGCTGGGGTTGACGCTCGATGGCCAGCGCGGTTGCCGCGTCCAGCTCCAGCGCGACACCGGCATCGTGGGCGGAAGGCAACTGAGCCGCCGCGTTGGACGCCAGGCAGAGACTTGCCGCGAGCGCGGCGAGTAATTTCATCTTCATGGAACTCTCCGAAAGGAGACCCCGCGCCTTGGCAGCGCGGGGTCTTGAGCAGACTACTTGCGGAGAGGGATGGTGTTGCGCGGGCCACCCCAGCGCACGGCATCGTTCGTGAGCGCCGCTTGCAGCGGCGCAACCTCGGACAGCAGCGTGGGGATGGTCTGGCGAGGGCCGTGGAACGGCGCACCCAACTGGCGTTGCGGTGCTGATGTGGTGCTGGTCGCGGCGGCAACGAGGCCGGGCTTCCAGGACGGATCAGTGGGGCGTGCCTGAGCACTGGCAACGAAACCTGCTGCAAGAACAGCAGCAGTCAAAACGCGGGTAAAGCGGGGAGTTGAATTACGCATGGCGAGCCTCTCGAATGACAGTAGGAGGTGCAGCCAGATGGCTGCACTGGTCATGAGCCATCACCGGCGCTAGGCGCGGTGATGGGCGGCTCTCAGAGCCGCAGGCGAGCAGTGGCTAGATAGGTTCGGGTGCCCGCGCTGGGCGGGCCACGGGCAGGTGGCGGCAGACTAATGAAGCTGACAACCGGGGCGGCGATGTGCCACTCCATCGCTGGCAGGGCAGCAAAGACGGGAAGATCAAGAACCGGCGTGGCTGCGATGACCGCAGGGTTCTGCTGATCCACTGACGATGAGACCGTGGTGTCGCAGCAGAGACTCTCTTCTGCCGAACTGATCTGCGCTTCTTCGCCGCCAGTGTCCGGTTCCACCACATGCTCGCCGTGGCAGCAGCAGATGGCGCGCACCATTTTCTGAGCATCCATCTGGCACGCATAGCCCGTCGTGACCCACGACAGGCTGATGACGAGCAAAATGGTGATGAATTGGCGCATGGGAATCGGGATTGAACTTGCAACTAACTTAGACCTTTGGGCTACCCCAAGGTCAAGCCTTACTTGTTGGCTCAGGTGTGCAGCTTATCGGTTCCGCACAAAACTGCATTGCGGCCAACCGTTGCACGCCCAGAACATTTGTCCGCTGCGCGATCCCTTGCGGGCTGTTTTCTGCACCAGTTTTCCGGTTTTGCATTGCGGGCAGGTCTGCACTTTTTCTGTGTGGCTGACGGCAGCCGATTGCGGTCTTGCAGCAGCCATTTGAGGCGAAGCCTCGCTCTTGATGGCCAACACCAGCGTCGTCACCAGGGTGCGCTGCTGTGCCAGAAAGTCGTCGAGCGTGCCTCTGCCAATGGAGATGTCATCCAGCGCCTGCTCCCAGACCGCCGTGGTCGCGGCATCCTTGGCGGCCTCCGGCACCGCCGCGATCAGTGCCCGGCCTTTCGGCGTGCTGAGCAGATGCTTCTTCTTGCCCCGGCGCTCGATGTAGGCGCGCGCCAAAAGCGTTTCGATGATGCTGGCGCGGGTCGCTTCGGTGCCGATGCCGGAGGTCTCCTTCAGCACTTGGCGCAGCTTCAAGTCCTGCACCAGACGGCCCACAGATTTCATGGCCTGGATCAGCGTGCCTTCGGTAAAGCGCGCCGGTGGCTGGGTTTGCTTGCGCTCCACTTCCGCCTTGGCACAGCGCACGGGGTCGCTCTGTTTCAGCCGTGGCAATTGCGCCTGGTCGTCATCGCCTTCGTCATCAGGCCGCTCGCCAATCACGGCACGCCAGCCGACGACGACGGGCACGCGCCCGGTTGCGTGCAGCCGCTCGCCTTCGATCAACAGTTCGATGCGCGTGCGGTCGAACTCGTGAGCCGCATAGAACTGCGCCACATAGCGCCGACGGATCAGGTCATACACGCGGCGGTCGGTCTCGCTCATCTCCTGCACCTGCACACGCGCTGCGGTGGGAATGATGGCGTGGTGCGCGGTGATCTTGCGGTCGTCCCAGGCGCGCGAGCGCCGTGCGGGATCGGCCAGGCCGACGAGCTGCTGCATCACCGGATCGCTGGCGGCGACGGCGGCCAGCACGGCGGCGCTCTCGGCGAACTGCGATTCCGGCAAATAGGTGCAGTCGGTGCGTGGATAGGTCGTGGCTTTCCACTGCTCGTAGAGACGCTGCGCGCTATCGAGTGTTTCCTGTGCGCCCATGCCGAAACGGCGGGAGCATTCCTGCTGCAAGCCGGAAAGATCGAAGGGCAGCGGCGGCGGTTCCGACAGGCGCTTGGTTTCGGCCAGCGTCACACGACCTTCGCGCCCGACAAGACGCTGCGCCACGGTGCGGGCCGCAGGTTCGCTGGTGCAGCGGCCCTCGGTATCCACCGGCACATTCGTGTGCTGCCAGCGGGCTTTGAAGCTCGCATCGCTGACGGCGGGTGCGCAGAGCGCGGCCACGTCCCAATAGGTTTGCGGGACGAAGTGTTCGATCTCATGGTCGCGCTCGACGATGAGTTTCAAAGTCGGCGTCTGCACTCGCCCGACCGAGCGCAAACCCGCCGCGCCGCCTGGTGTGCCGAGTAGCGTGAACGCGCGCGTAAGGTTCATGCCGACCAGCCAGTCGGCGCGGGCACGGCCTAACCCTGCGAGATACAGGGGCGCAGTTTTCTCGCCCGGCAAGAGTTGCCCCAGGGCTTTCCGGATCGAAGCCGGGTCAAGTGCCGAAAGCCAAAGGCGCAACACGCGGCCTCGCCAGTTCAGGGCTTCGAGCACTTCGCGCCCGATGGTCTCGCCCTCACGGTCAGCATCGGTGGCCACCACCACTTCCTTGGCCTGTTTGAGCAGGCTGCGAATGGCGCGGAATTGCTTGGCAGCGTCTTTCCTGACTTCGGTCTTCCATTCGGTCGGCAGGATCGGCAGGGTGTCCAGACTCCACCGCTTGTAGGCCGCGTCATAGGCTTCCGGCGGAGCCATCTCCAGCAGGTGTCCGAAGCACCAGGTGACTGCCACATCCTGCCCCAGCAGGCAGCCTTCACCTTTGCGGTTGGCACCCAGCACGGCGGCAATGTCGCGCGCTTGGCTGGGTTTCTCGCAGAGGAAGATTCGCATGGAGCCTTCAGGCTGCGAACGGCCGAGGCCAGGGATCGAAACCCAGCGCCGGGATCAGCAGCGCGCGCTCGTCCGCCGTGGGCTGGATTTCACCATCCAGCCGCCGCTTTATCGCGCGGTAGCGCAGGCCCAGTAGCGGGCAGAGGTCGCGCTCAATCTCGATGCCGCGCGCATCCAGCGCCATGTTCGCGGCGAGGCCCGCAGGCATCCCCAGCAACCGCAGGCTGTGTAGCAGCGAATCCAGATCGGCAGGCCGTGAATCGGTGCAAAGCCGTTCGGGATACAGCCAGATGTCGAAGCCCAGTTGTTCCGCGAGCAAGCGCCGCTTGCGGCGGTGGAAGTAGTGTCGGTGTGGATGGATGAACAACTGATTGAGGTGCGAAACGCTCACGTCGAGTTCGCCCGCCAGACTGCGCACCGTCATGCGGCGTGCGCGCATGATCCAGTGCGCCGCCACCCGCAGCCGCACCCCGTGGCGGCAGGCAATGCCAAACACCTGCGTGGCGGTATCCGCTGTGATGCGCGGCAGCGCCTCATCGCCGGGTTCGTCGGTGTCTGTCATCGGCAGGGCCATCGAGACAGAAAGGTCGAGTTCCATGCGTAACCTGATGGTTTTGTCTGCCGCACTCAGCCCGCAGCCTTGCGGCCCGTGGCCTTCGCCTTGGCGGTCGGCTTGACGCCGCTGTCTTCCGGCTCGGCGGCGCTGTGTTCACGCTGACGCATCTCGATACTGGCCACGCGCACCAGCTCCAAGGCCACGCTGTCGAGGTCGAGTTTCATGCCGCTGCGTTCCTCGCCCTCGCGGTCTTCCCAGGTCTCCTGAATCAGCGTGCCTTCGACGCGAACACGCATTCCCTTGTCGAGCAAATCCGACAGCGGCTTTGCGCGATTTCCCCAGAGATTGGCGTTCAACCAAAAGCCGCCCTTGTCGGTGTAGCTGCCATCGCCATCCGGCACTGGGCGATCAAAGTAGATGCGTAGCTCCAGCACGTCGCGTGCTTCGTCTCCAACGGGGACGGTCTTGTGCTTTGGCTTGTCACCCAGATTGCCCACGCCTGCGAATCGGTTCATCGACTTGCTCCTTGAAGTCATGCAGAGCCAGCAGTGTTTGCCTTGTGCCGCGCGGAGATAAGGCGAAACCCCGGTCAAGCACCCAGCAGTTTCCGCGCCTCCACCAGTCGTCGCCGTTGGCGCAGCAGCTCGGTCAGACGGGCGTGCTCGTAGGCGGTCAGCGCGTAGTCGTAGTTGATGGCCGTGCGTCGTCGCTCAAACTCGAAGATGGCCTGCTGCACCGCGCGGGGTTGCTCTTGCAGCGTTGCGTCAGTGGTATCCAGAAACTCGAAGCGTCGTCCACCGGCACCGGGCGTGCTGGCCGTGCGACGCCAGCGCAGCAAGGTCAGCGATTCACCCGTGAGCCGTGCCAAGTAGAACGGCAGTTGTCCCGCTGAAAAGCGGCTGCGCCAGTGCGTCAGCAGTTGCTGTGCGTCCTGCTCCAGCGTCATGCGGCGTTGCGTCAGTTCATCGAGACGTTGCAACAGCAGCGGCACCGGCTGCTCGGCATCGCAGCGGGCGGTGGTCTGGGGCAGGCCCATGTGGGTCGCGCGACTGTCGCAGGGCTTGGGTGGTAGCGGTCGCCTCATCGCGTGCTTCGCACGCTTCGGCTCCCTTACTCTTAAAAGGCCCTTTACAGAGCAGCCGCCGTGACTCGTTCCGTCAGCACTTCTGGGCCAGTCGCTCCGTCAGCGGGGGCGCTTTCCACTGCCGCAGGTTTGGATTTGCGCAGCTTCACCACGGCGCTGGCGGACATGCTCATGCCGCGTGCGGCGCGGGCAATCTCCGGTGCGAAGGGTGCGCGCAGCTTGGCGTCGAGAATGTCCGGTGGCAGCGCGCCCATCTGTGCCTCGGCCTCCTTGATGCGCGCCGTCATCAGGCGGGCGTCGTCACGGGTGATGCCCAGGAAGCGATAGCCCAGCGCCGCGTTGTAAGCGCGCCGCACCTGCCGCCCGCCATCGGCAATCAGGCGCTCGGCGCTGCTGCGATCCACCATCGCCACATGCTTGGCGGTGAGCACGGCGCACACCAGGTCATCGAACTTCGCCAACAGGTAGGCCCCGCGAAACGCATAGGGATTGGTGAAGGTCAGCGGCACCTTCAAAGGCTCGATGGAGACTGCGACCGTCACCGAGACGTTGGGCATCTGCTTCAGCAGCCGGTTGACGTGTTCGAGCAGCGCGTCGAGTTCCTGATGGCCCAGCTCAATGGCGTCGTGAACGCGCAGCAACCACCAGTCGGCCCAGGGGTCGTCGGCGCGTGCGGCGTTCCACAGCGGGCGCAGCATCGCGGCGAAACGGGTCAGGCCGACGATGCCGGGCGTGCCGTCTTCCGCGCGGCGTCCCGTCACCAGTCGCTGCGCCTGCCGGGTTTGCAGGGTGATCCAGGACTCCGAGCGCAGCGGGCCTGGCGAGGCTTCGTCTGCATCGGCGTCGAGTGCCTCCGATGCGAGCAAGTCCGCATCGTCTGTTGATGCGGTCGTGCTGGCGGTCGGGGATTTGCGGCTGCGCGTTTTTGGCATCGTTCGCTCCGTCGTGAGGTCTGCGCGCATCATCGGAAGCGCGCAGGCAGAGTCGAAGCTGAAACGAAGGCGCGCGAGCGCGGGGTTCGTCGAACAGCGAGGTGTTTCCAGTGGAAACACTTGGGTAGTGAAAAACATCCAGCGTCGCACTTGATTCAACGCACAGAGACTGGCTCTTGAAAACAGGCTTCAGCCTGAGTTTTTAATAACATAAACAGGCCATAACCTTATTTATTGTGGTATAAAACAGGCTGTGACCTGATGTTTATGGAGCTAAAGCCCATGAAAAACCTTGATGCATTGAGGCTGCAACAGCTCGAAGACACTCTTGCTCCGTTCAGGAGCGTTGGGAACTCCGCAGCGCCTAAAGGAGGCTGGGGCAGAGCGATTCGTGACGCCTTGGGGCTGTCTAATGTGCAGTTGAGCCGCCGCTTGGGGCGGAAAGCTCCGCAGAGCGTGGAAGACATTCTCAAGTCGGAAGCCGCCGGAACCATCAAGCTCAACACGCTGCGAGAACTGGCCGCCGCGCTCAATTGCCAGCTTGTGTACGCGCTCGTGCCAGAAAAGCCGCTTGAAGACATCCGCCGTGAGCAGGCATTGAGCGCCGCGAACGGCGTTCTAGCCCTGACCTCTCACACGATGAAGCTGGAAGACCAGGGCCTCACCACGCGCGAGCACAAACGCGCCGTCGAGCGGCTCGCCGAAAAGCTGCTGGCCGGTAGCCCAAGAAAGCTATGGCAGTAGCCTTCGAGTATGTCGCGGGACAAACGCCGCTCGACCCCGATGAGGCAGAAGGGCTCATCCCCGGACACATCGCAACCCAGGGGCAGCTCAACGAGTGGGAGGCGGAGAACATTCTTGAAGCCCAGACATGGGCGCTCTCGCAGCGTCGTCTAACTATTGAGAAGCTCCTCGATGAGGGCTACATCCGCAAACTTCACAAGCGGATGTTCGGGAAGACTTGGCGATGGGCTGGCACGTTCCGCAAGACGGAGAAGAACATTGGCATGGCACCGGAGCAGATCGCCATGCAGCTCACCAATCTGTGCCGTGATGCTACGGCGCGGCTCACGTATGGCGGTGCTCTTGATGAAACCGCTGCTTGGTTCCATCACCGGCTGGTTTTCATCCACGCCTTCTCAAATGGCAACGGCCGCCATGCACGACTCCTGACGGACTTGCTGCTGATCGCCCTCAAGCAGCCTCCTTTTGACTGGGGAGCAGGAGACCTCGTCGTTGCCGGCGAGGTGCGCGCTCGCTATCTCGATGCGCTCCGCCGCGCAGATGGCCGTGACTATTCCCTGCTGCGCGCCTTTGTCCGAAGCGGTGCAGCCAGTCGCTCGAAATGAAGGGCTACTTCGTAACCATCTCATCCGCGATTTTGACAGCAAGGTGGCTAGCCATCTGATTGCCGATGGCAAGACTGAAGCGGTGCTGGGCTACCTGGCCACACTGGGAGCGGGGGCCAGCGGTTGAAGCTGGCGGAGCTGCTACCGAGCCAATTCCACTGTACCCCGTGGCAAATCAGGCCGCTCTGACTTCCGCCAGCAGGTCAGGATGACGGTCGAGCATCTTCAGCAATTTCACCAGTGCTAGTGGCGGTTTGGTTTTGCCATTCTCATAGCGCGAGAAGGCGTTGACCCCGCCACCGAAAATCTCGGCGGCCTCGCGCTGATCCAGCGCCAGCTTCTTGCGCACGCTGACGATGAACTGCGGATCGACGATGGCGGCATTGATCTGCTTGTGAAAGTCCAGCATCCAGGTGCTGGTGCGCTGCGACTCGGCCATCTCCAGCACCGCCTCGCCACAGGCCGGGCAGAACTGCCCAGCCACGGCGGGAATCACCGTGCTCTCGCCCTTGTAGGTGTAGGGCATATCGCGGGTGTCGTTCACCAACTCGGCAGCTGCACAGCTAGGGCATTTCATGGTCAAAGCTCCTTGAACGAAACAACCAGCACGCCATCGCTGACCATCAGCTTCACATAGACCTCACCGACCGCCGTGCTGGGCCGGTAAACGTCTTGCCAAGTGCTGTGGTCTGCGTAGGTCGTCATGCTTTTGTGGAAATCCTTCGTGGTCAGGGCACGCACCACCTGGACGATGCCGCTCGCATCCAGGCCAAGAGCCGCAGCGCCAGCCAGCGCCGAGAAGGTGATCTGAATCTTTCCGGCATCCAGCAGGGCGAAGACTTCGACCAAGCGGGTGTGGGGTGTGCCTTTATCCATCGGGATTTTAACCAAGTGGGTTAATTTGGCAAGTAGGTTAATTGCTACTGGGGTGTTTCCAGTGGAAACAGTTTGCAGGCAGACGCTTGGGGATCGTTACTGTTTCCACTGGAAACACCTTCACCCCGAACGCATCGGGGCTGTCCAAGCATCGGTCAGCGATTTGATCTGCCCCATGACCTCCGCATGGCGTGCCTGCGCCGTCTGGATGTTCTTGGCGGGGAACGGATCGTCGGGGCGTGACTTGGCGTAGAGCTGCTGCATTCGCGTCCAGTGCTGGATGTCGCCCTGTGCGGTCTGTGCCTGCGTCTTCAGTTCTCGCAGGCGCTTCTCGCGTTCGGTTTCGGCCTGCTGCTCGGCCTTGCTTTGGGTCGGCAGGCTGCTTTCCAGAACGAGCGTGTTGGTCTGCGCTCGTTGGCAGAGCTTGGCGAGGTAGGCGGTGGGGAACAGCAGCTTCTCGCCGCCGCTTTCCTCGGCTTTCAGCTTGCGATCCAGCAGGTCGAGCACGACCTGCCGCAGGCGCTCCGGTGTTTTGCGCAGGTGCATCGCGCAGATCCGGCGGTCGTTGTCGCTCAGGCGCATGGGGAACCGCAGCGTGTTGAGCATCCCGGCAACAGCGGTTGCGGTTGCTTCTACCGGGCCTGGCTGGTCAGTAGTGGTGGTTGTGGTGTTTTTAATTTCTTCACTACCACTACTACTACAAGAAGCAGCCGCCTTCAGATTTTGAAGAGGGCCAGATTTTGAAGTCCGGCCAGAATCTGAAGTCGGTGGTGCCGCCTTCATTTCTTGCAGTCGGGGACTTGGCAGGGGTGATTCGTCCAGCTTCGATTTCTGAAGTCGGGGCGGATTAGGTGTGGTTTGCGCGCGGTGCAGCGAGGCGACCCAGCGTGCGCCAATGGGCATCCCGCGCGACAACGCGCGCTCCGCGAGAGGTTGACCCGCAGCTACGGCCTGCAAGGCCAGCCGCTGGGCCATTGGGGCGGGCGCATCCAGCACATCGTCGCCATCCTCAATCTCGCTTTGCAGGCTTTCCACGACGGCCTGCGCGATCTGCCGGGCGCGGTTGTGCGAATGCGCCTGCGCGGTGTGCATCAGGAACTGCATGTAGTCCTGATCCAGATACAGCGTGTCGGCGAGCTGCAACGGTTCATCGTGCAGCGCGTAGATGCTGCCCCGGAAGCGGCCTCGCTGGTCACGCGCACGGGCGCAGAGCGTCAGCCAGCGCGTCGCACGCAGGATGGCGAGCGCGCGGGACACCGTGGCATCCGATGAGACGTTGGCGTAGCGCGCGATCTGCGCGTAGCTGGGGAAACTGGTGGCGGTCTGGGACTGCGCCTGGAGCTTGATGACCTGCCAGACGATCTTGTCCACCGGCTCCAGCACCACGTCCTGGATCAGCAGGCGCGGCATGGCGTCATGCCAGTTGCCCATGAACAGCAGCGCCTCGCTGGGCGCGCTGCCGCCGGTGGGGGTTTCGATCAGGCGATCCAGCGAGGCGCGGATCATCACGTCCAGCGCCAAGGTGCGCGGCGAGGCCACGCCAGGCTGCGGTCTTCGCGCCGAGTTCACGAGCCATCCTCAGTCAAGCGCACGCCGTGGCGGTCGCGTAGCTCGGTCTCGGCGCGGCGGATTTCCTCCGTGGAGAGCATGGCGCGGTCGCGCTGCCAGGCGGTGAGCGAGTAGCGTTCGTGTGCCCACTTCTGGATGAGGCTCCACGCGGTGCGGATCGCCGGGCGACCCTCTTTGGCGATCACCAGCCAGAGGTCATCAGCGCGCAACTGCTGGGGCGTGTCGGGCTTGGCCAGCCGCACCCAGAGTTCCCACAAATGGCATTCCTCCTCCTCGCTGGCGGACGGTGGACGCCCGCCAGCGATGGTCTCGGTGATGCCGCAGGCTTCGCGGCGGATCGCATAGTCGCGGTCGGTGGTGCCGAACAGCGAAGCCATCATTGCCTTCGGCGCATCGAGCCGGATCAGCGCCAGCGCGAGGGCATCGCGGCTGCGCTGTCGGCGCACGCGCTTCAACTGCCAGCCCCAGGCTTCACGATCCAGGCTGACGTTGATGGCGTGGCTGCGCGAGGTCGAAAGCAATTGCAGTTCGGCCAGCGAAAGCCGCTCGATGACGCCGATGTCGTCGAGCTGAAAGCCGAGGCCGCGAAGCGCGTGGATGTCGCCCTCGGCAACGCAGCGCGAGGCGTAGGAGAGCACGGCGAAAACCAGTTCGTTTTCCTTGCTGCGGTCACGGGTGGCGGGAGCAATGTTCATGTCACACCTCCTGTGCGTGGAAGGACTGACCACGCTGGCGACTCCGCTCGCTCAGGGCGCGGTAATCGTCCTCAAGCTGGCGATAGGCTTTCAGCAGACTCGCGCTCATCTGTGTCAGCACGCAGAAGCCGAAGCGCGATACATCCGGCGCTCCGGCCTGCGCGAACATCGCTTCGTAGCGCGCCTGCTCGTCCCTCATCACATGCGCTTGGGCGACGGGGCTGTCGGAAGGAAACAGCTTCCGCGCCTGAAGGGGCGGCACCTCCAGCGTCTCGCTCATGCTCACCAGAAACCACCACCACCAGGAGGTGGCCTGCACCAGATTCGGATCGCCGTGTACGAAGCCCGCTGGCGGGAACTGGGTAACGAGATAGCCAGCACCTTGCGCATAGCGCGTCACGCAGGGTGCCAAGCCCAGCTCTGCCGCCGCACGGTGAGCGGTCTCGAACATGCGCTGACGCAATTTCTCGGCAGAGTCGAGAGCGTCGTTCTCTGAACCCGCAGTCGGTGTTTCAACTGGAAACACCGACGCTGGACTCGCCTGTGCGGGCGGCGATTCTCGCGTGCTGGAACGCGGCGGCGTGTCGGCGGGCGCAGCCGTGCGGCCATCCGTGCCACGAGGAGCGGCTGCTGGGCGCTGTTCTTCCGTGCGTGGCCCAAAGTCTTCCAGGCGATCCTGCACCGATGCTGGAGTGCGGGACATCGCCCCCGGCTCCTCATCGGTGCCGACACCACCTACCAGCAGCGCATCCAGCTCGGCGGCGATCCGATTCATCGGTTCGGCCGCGCGCTGCGCGAGCGCCACCTCGACGCTGCGCCAGGCGTTCTCGTGGTTCCAGGTCTCGCCGTCGGCCTGAGCCAGCGCCTCGACGAACACCGCCTCGAACATCTCTGCCGAACCCAGACGGTGGTTGTCCCAGACTTGCTTCGCACCAGTCTGAAGTTGCCGCAGTTTTTCGATCTGCGGTTTGCCAATGCCGGTATCCAGTGCTGTTGGAATCGCCTGCAACAGCGTGTCCAGCGCATAGAAACACTTCGAGATCATCCCGGCGCTGATCCGAAAGCCGCGTTCGCGCAGGGCATCGGATAGCTGCCGTAGCGAGAGCTTGTCGCCGGTATCGGCCTCGAACATCGCAGCGGCTTCGCGCACCGCGCGGGCCTTATCAATGAAGGTCAGACTGCCGCGCACTTCGTTCTCGACGATGTGGCTCACCAGCACATCGGTTTCGCCCTGCCACGGCTCGAACACGCAGTCCGCCTGCTGAAAACGGCGGTCGCCGGTCTCGGCGTGCAGCTCCTTGAGCACGGTGAGGCGGGTGTTGCCGCCGTGCTTGAGCATGTAGCGTTCCGCGCCGGGGCGGCGGGTGATGACAAGCGGTTGCTTCAAGCCCTGGGCGCGGACGGACTGCTTGATGTCCTCATAGGCGCTGTTCTGGCTGCGGCGTGGGTTCCGGTCGTAAAGCTCGATCTGGCGGATGTCCACCTTCATCGGCATCGAGATGACAGGGTCGGAAGGCGCGAGCCGCGCTTCCTGCTGCATGGGCGTGGTCACGCCCAGGTTCAGGGCTGAGCGCAGTTGCTCGTCGGAGGGGCGCTTCTTGCTCATTGGCCGTCCTCCGGTGCTCCATCAATGGCAGCATTCAGCTCGACGTGCGGGAACAGTTCGCGCACCAGCGAAACCATCACGTCCCGCGCGCTGCGCATCACGCCCCGGCGTGATTTTTCATAGAGATGCACGGGCAGTTGCGAGGTGGCCGCTTCCCGGTAGCTGACGCTCTCTGGCACTACGGTTTCGAGGATGCGGATGGCTCCCCGCGACTGTGCAAAGGACTCCTTGCGGAACTCACCGGCGATGCGCGACGCCTCGGCGGTGCGATCCATCTTGTAGATCACCCCATACAAGGGGCCGACCGGCGCACCCAGATACTGCATCGGCTTGAGTCGCTCGATCATCGCCAGCGTGCCGCGCGCGAACTCGCGGGCAGAGAGGGCGTGCGGAACGATAGGGGAGAGCAGCAGGTCAGCGGCCAGCACCGCCGCATCCTGAAGCGGCCCGACCGCACCCTGGGTGTCGATCAGAACGAAGTCATACCAGTTGATCTGCGACAGGGTGTGCTTCATCCGCACCCGGCCATCTGGCGTGTGCAGCACCCAGTTCTGAAGTTCGCCCAGCGAGTGGTCAGACCGGATCAGGTCGCAGCCCGATGCCGTGCGGCTGACGGTGGATTCGATGTCGCCCTCGGTGAGGAAGGCGGCGATCCCGCGCTTGGAGGGTTCCTCGATAGGGAAGTAGTGGGACAGGGTGGCCTGGCTGTCGGTGTCCACCAGCAGCACCTTGTGGCCTGCATCGGCCAGCAGCGCCCCCAGGTTGGCCGTCAATGTGGACTTACCCACTCCCCCTTTCGTGCTGCACACTGTTAGAATTAATGACCCGCTCGACGTGTTGTTCATGACGCTCTCCGGTTAGTTGGCTAAACCGGGCGTCGTTGGCACAATGGTCGGAAATGTGATGCGGGAAGGTTTCCAACGGTGGGGTTGCTAGCTCAATTGGTAGAGCAGCTGACTCTTAATCAGTAGGTTCCCGGTTCGAGTCCGGGGCGACCCACCATGTAGCGGTTAGAGTCAAAAAAGCCCGGATCGAAAGTCCGGGCTTTTTACCGTCTATGAATCTTTCTAGCGGATTCAGCGCTGTTGCGGGTCATTTGCCAGCAGAAACGCTCGCAGGCCCACCAGATCGTCGGTGTTGATCTGGTCCTGGTCTGCAGAAAGCAATTCGCGCCAGATGTTCTCTCGCGCAGCACCGGCAGCATCCGGCACGTTGTACAGCCGCACGCGGCGGCCTTTCGAGTGGCTTTTGGCGATGGCTTCGATCAGCTTGGATTTCTGGTCGACAGGCATGGCCCCCGTGCCATCCCAGCCAAAGTGGGTCGTCCAGCTATCGGAGATCAGCGGGATCAGAGTCACCGGTTCGGCGGAATCTAGGTCGCTGAAGCGGCCGTCGTAAAAAGTATATCGACTGGTGGCCGCCTTCATGGTCGCCAGCGGGCGGTTGCCGCTGAGCGTGACCATCACCGCACCCGGCCGCACGCCGCCATTCTCGTAGCGCGCAAATAGCGCGTCGTATTTCGCCAGCTCGGTCTCGATGGCGGCATAGGTGGTCTCGGCCTCTGTCTTAGCGTCGATCAGCAGATAAAACGGTGCGCAGTCTTTCAGGATGCAGCCGCCGTTTTCGGCAGCTCGCGCCTTGAGTGGTTCGAGATACAGCGCGGCCAGCGTGCGCTCGGGGCGGATGTCCTGCGGGTCGTGCGCCACATACAGACCGGTGATGGCGGCCAATGCACCAGAGATGCCTGCTGGCAGCGGAGCCACATAGACATCGGCCTCGACGCTGGTAAACCCTTGGTCAAGCGCATCCAGCAAGGGGCGCGGGTGTTCGTAGTCGTTGTGGGCGTGCGCGCGGGCCAATGACTTGCCGGTGCTGACAATCCCGGCGGTAACCGTCGCTTGATCACAGGCGGATAGCAGCAGTGACAGGACGAGGGCGTAGAGCAAGCTAAACCTACGCGGGCCCAGACATTGGCGGCGCAGCAGTTGATGGCTCATGCGAAAACTCCAGCGCGGCGACCACGCACCAGCAGGACAAGGGAGAACAGGACGAGTGGCAGCGCCCCGAATGCCCCTGCGAAGCGGCCTGCAGCACCGGAGTGGGCCGCCGCTGGAACTACTGGAACGACGACGGGTGGTGCCGGTGGCGCGGGCGGGTTCAACAAGGTGTTGAACTGCGCGGCCTTCGCCGTCGCATCAGCCGCAAACGTCACCACATAGCCGTCTGGCGCGCCCGGCAGGCTGATGCAGCCGAAGCGGTTGGTGACCCCACCCGCCACCGGCATGCCGCTGCGGGTGGTGATGGTGAGCGTCTTGTAGGGCAGGCCGAAGCCATTGTTGGGATTGGTCAGGCAAACGGCATTCGCGCCAACTTCGGGAGTGGTCGAGGGTGCGAGCGCGGTATCGACGGGTGCCATCAAGGCCGCGCGAATCACGTCCGGCTGGTTGACCTGCGCGCCATCAGCACCGGCCGCGCGCATCAGCAGAAACTCGGCAGCTTCGTTGTCCGGGCCTTCGTCGTAGCTGTGCGGCAGCACCACGCTGCAGCCGTCGTGGATGGCGGCAATGCGCTCCGGCGTGAATTTGTCGCGGCGCGAGCCGTAGACCGTGCTGCGGTCGGTCTCGTCATAGAGCGCCTGCGGGGTCTCGTCGCCGCCGATGTTGAAGATCACCCGCACATCGGGGAACAGCGCCTGCGCCAACGTCACCGGCTCGCCGCTCATGTTGTAGAAGCTGCGCGTCTGCACGCCGGCATCGGCGGCCATCTGGAACAGCAGGGGGTAGTTTTTTACGAACTTGATGTCGAACTCGATGCCCTTGCCGGCGGCTTTCGCGATCTCAAGGATGTCTTCGAGACGCGGCACCGGCGAGGGGTCGTACTCGCTGCCGATCCAGGGCTCGAAGTTGGCCGCGTTGAGCTGGTCGATCTGCAACGAGGTCATCGTCGCCAGCTGCCCCGCCGTGCCGGTGGTGCGGGCGAAGTCCTCATCGTGCAGACAATAGAACACACCATCGGCCGACTCGCGCACGTCGACCTCGATGAAGTCCGCCTCGTAGGCAAAGGCGTGGCGGAAGGCCCAGAGGGTATTCTCTGGTGCCAGCAGATTGGCACCGCGATGCGCGGAAATCAGTGCCGGCGTCGCGCCGGCATCCGGGGTGCCGACGCTGGCCCAGCGCGCCTTGTCCGGCGTCTGGTCGCAGGGGGCGTTGGCACGCGGCAGCTCGGCGGCGTGGCTGGCTGAGGCAGCAAGAAAAAGTGCGGCAAGCAGTGGACGGGTCATGGCGGGCTATGCCGGCAGGCGGTGACGGGCGCGGACTGTAGTCGCGCTGCGTGACTGCTCCGTGATGGCTGGATGACGCTGCCGGGCGTGCGGCCGAACGCGCTGATATCAATCTGTCGTCAATGCCGTGGTTTACTGCGCGGGTTCACCTTTTCAGGAGCCAGTCATGCCACCCATCGACCGTCGCGGATTTCTCAAGGGCGCTGCGGCCAGCGCGGCACTGGGCATGACGGCCTGCGGTGATGGCAGCGCGCCGCATGCGGTAGTGCCGCCCACGCCCAATCCAGCGCCCAGCCCGGTTCCCTCACCTGCGCCGGTGCCCACCACGCCGCCAAGCTTCAAGCACGCCGTGGCCAGCGGCGACCCGCTGCCGGAGGCGGTGATCCTGTGGACACGCCTCAGCGACGTCAGTGCCGACACACCGGTGCTTTGGCAGATCGCCAGCGACGAAACCTTTGCAACAGTCATCGCCAGCGGCATGGCGATGGCACTCGCGGCCAGCGACTACACCGTGAAGGTCGATGCGACTGGCCTGATACCGGACACGCGCTACTTCTATCGCTTCAGCAGCGGCGGCGCGACCTCGCCAACCGGCCGCACGCGCACCGCACCCACGGTAGCGGTGGAAGCGCTGCGCTTCGCGGTGGTGACGTGCAGCGACTTCTCGCGCGGGCTCTACAACGCCTATGCGCGCGTGGCCGAGCTGGAGGACGTGCAGGCGGTGATCCACCTCGGCGACTACATCTACGAAACCGGCCGCGATGCCGTGCGCCCGCACGACCCACCGCGTCGCATCACCACGCTGCCGGACTACCGCCGCCGCTACGCGAGCTATCGCGAGACACCTGAATTGCAGGCCGTGCACATGGCGCACCCGATGATCTGGGTGTGGGACGACCACGAAACCTGCGATGCCGCCTGGCGTGGTGGTGCGGACCCCGCCGACCACGAGCCGGAAACCGACGGCCTCTGGGAGCTGCGCCGGGCCGCCGGAATGCAAGCCGCTGCGGAGTGGCTGCCGATCCGCCTGCCGGAACCGGGCCGCTTCGAGCGCATCTATCGGCATTTTTCCTTCGGCCCACTCGCCGATCTCACCATGATCGACACGCGCCAGATTGGCCGCGACCAGCAGATCGAGTCCAGCTTGCCGATGGGTTTCACGCAGACCGGTGACTTCGCCGACCCTGCGCGCACGATGCTGGGGCTGGAGCAGGAAAGCTGGGTGGCCGAGCAGTTCACCCGCACCGGCCACACCTGGCGGCTGATCGGCAACCAGGTGATCTGCGCGCCGCTCAAGATCGCTGGCGCGCCACGCGCCACGGGCGTCAGCGTGTTCGCCAACAACGACCAGTGGGATGGTTACGAGCCGGCACGCGACCGCTTTCTGGATGCCGCCGCTGCCGCCAACGTGCAAAACCTCGTCGTGCTCACGGGCGATGTGCACGCCAGCATGGCCTTCGAGATCGCCCGCGACCCCAACAACCCGGCGAGTTATCTGCCGGCCACCGGTCGCGGCAGCGAGGGCGTGGAGTTGGTCACGCCCAGCATCTCCAGCGGCGGCGACCAGGCCAATCCCTTGAGCGAAACCGCTGACCCGGAAGCCTTCGCCGAAGCGCTCATCACCGCCGGCAGCGAAGGGCTGCGCGCGAGCAATCCGCATCTGAAATTGTTCGATGCGAGCAAGAACGGCTACCTGCTGCTGACCATCACACCAGACCAGCTGCGCGCAGACTTCTGGCTGGTGCCGACGGTGCTGGAACTCACTGAGGAACAGACGCTGAGCTACCGCTTTGATGTGGCGGCAGGCAGCAACACGCTGGTGGAAGACCTCGCGGTGCGGGTGATGGGCGCGGGCTAGATCGTCCGCGCGATCAGCTCTTTCATGATCTCGTTGGTGCCGCCATAGATACGCTGCGCGCGGGCGTCGATCCAGGCGCGGGCAACGGGGTACTCCAGCATGTAGCCGTAGCCGCCGTGCAGCTGCACGCACTCGTCGATGACCTTGTTCATCAGGTCACTCGTCCAGTATTTCGCGGTCGCTGCATCATCGACGCCGAGCTTCTTCTTGAGCACGAGTTCCATGCAGCGGTCGACGTAGACGCGCGCGATGGACAGCTCTGCTTTCATTTCCGCCAGCTTGAAGCGCGTGTTCTGGAACGCGCCGATGGGCTTACCGAAGGCCTTGCGCTGCTTGGTGTACTCGATGGTGTGCTTGAGCGCGGCCTCGGCACCGGCGACGCTGGTGATGGCGATCATCAGGCGCTCCCAGGCGAGCTCGGTCATCAGCTGGATAAAGCCCATGCCTTCCTTGCCGCCGAGCAGATTCTGCTTGGGGACGCGCACGTCCTTGAAAAACAGCTCGCAGGTGTCCTGCGCCTTCATGCCCACCTTGTTGAGCGGACGGCCCTTGCTGAAGCCCTCCCACGCGGCTTCCACCAACAGCAGCGAGGTGTCCTTGCTGCCCTCACCGCTGTTGCCGGTCTTGGCGACGACGATGACGAGGTCGCTCAAGTAGCCATTGGTGATGAAGATCTTGCTGCCATTCAACACGTAATGGTCGCCATCGAGCACGGCGGTGGTTTTCACTGCCTGCAGATCGCTGCCGGTGCCGGGCTCGGTCATGGCGATGGCCCCCACGAGTTCGCCCGTGGCCATGCGCGGCAGGTACTGCGCCTTCTGCTCCTTGGTGCCGAAGTTGTTGATGTAGGGCGCGACGATGTCGCTGTGCAGGCTGAAGCCCACGCCCGAATCACCCGCATAGCTTTGCTCTTCCATGAGGATGGCCGAGTAGCTGCGGTCGACGGCTAGGCCGCCGTATTCCTCCGGCATGGTCACGCAGAGCAGGCCCATCTCGCCGGCCTTGTTCCAGAGCTTGCGGTCGACGTGCTGCTGCGCCTCCCAGACTTCGCGATGGGGCACGACTTCTTCGGCGAAAAAGCGCTTCACGGTCTTGCGGAAGTCGTCGTGTTCGGCGGTAAAGATGGTTCTTGGGATCATGCTCAACACTCCAGCAGGGGAAGGATCAAACCAGAAAGGGGCTTGATCCTACGGGCTTTGCAGCCCCTGCTGTCAATCGGTAATTTGTCGTTCCACTTTTCTTCAAGAAGTCCCATCGGCGGCTTCTGGCACAAACAGCCGCATGAAGCCGATGAGGTCAAGCTTGCTGCCCTGTACCGCCTCGAACTCGGTGGCGAGGGTGACGGCGGGTTTGCGCAGCTGGGCCATCATTTCCTTGAACACCTGGGCTTTCACGCGCACGACCAGGTCGGGCTTGGGCGCAAAGGCGGCATCCTTCGGCGGCAGCACTTCAGAGGCACCGCGCCGCAGCAGGTAGTGCCATTGCTCGTTCACGTCTGTGAACTCGAAACGCACGGTCATCACTTTCTCGCCTGCGGCTTCGGCGTCGAGATTCACGGCCAGTCCGTCGAAGAAGGCGGAGAGCGGCATGGCCGCCAGCATCTCCGACGTGGGCGACACCGCGCGGCTGGGCACGGCGTAGTCACCGTTCAGCTCGTGATAGCTGACGAGGTAGTAGTGCCGCGCGTTGGGGTTGCTCTCGGCCTCGCCCAGCGCCTTGAGCGCGGCCAGCCGCGCAGACTTGGCCGCTGCGTTGGTGGCGTTGACGCGCAGGGCGTGGCTGGTGAGTTCGAGCACCCAGGCGTGCTCGTTGTTCTTGGTGGCGGCTTCGATGGCCTTGTTGAAGCCCGCCTCGCCACCCGCCAGCTGCACCATGCGCTGCGAGCGATCGAGCGGCGGCAGCGGCGTGAGCGTGGCAGGGTCGCCATCGTACCAGCCGAGGTTGCCGGTGAAGATGCTCTTGGCACTCCAGCCCGGTCGGCCGTAGAACTCCTGCAAATAGGGTGAGGCAGCGAGGTGCGCGGGCAGTTTGATGGTGGCGGCCACTTCATCCGGCAGCAGGCCGCGATTCATCGCGCGCAGCGTCTGGTCGTAGACGTAGCGGATCGCATCGCGGTAGTCCGTTAGCACGCTGGCGATCTCGTCCTTGCCCGCAATGGGCCGCGTGTGGCTGGGCAGCAGCAGTTCGGGGGCAAGGTGCCGCATCTTGTCGATGCTCGCGGCCCAGCGCTTGGGGTCGCGGTAGCCAGTGCCACGGATGGTGTAGAGGTTGGGGAAGGCCTTGTAGACGTTGTCGCCCGGCAGCAGGATTTTGCGATCCGGCAGCCAGACAAAAATCTGGTCGTCGGTTTCGCCCGGCGCGTGGACGAGCGTGAAGCGGATGCCCGCGACCGTGTCATCGAGCGTGTCGCGGAAGGTCTTGGTGGGGCGCGCGATGCCCAGCGTGGTGCCCTCATGCACATCCACACGCGGGCCGATGCCGACATTGAGCAGCTCGTCTGGCGACAGGCCATGCCCATACATGCGCAAGCTGCGCCGCGTGATGACGGGCTGCAGCTCGCTGGCGATCTTGTCCATGTTGGCGGCAACGTCTTCGTGCGCATAGATCGGCACGGCCACACCGGCGGGCATGAAGGCGGCGGCACCCTGCACATGGTCGGGATGCGAGTGGGTGTAGACGATGGCCTTCACCGGCTTGGTGGTCTTGAGCGCAAAGGCGGCGGCGACTTCTTTCGCGGCCTCCAGCGACTCGGTGGTGTCGATCAAGAGCGCACCGTCATCGCCCTCGATGAGGATGGAATTGGCAATGCCGTAGCCGATGGCAACGTGCACGCCGGGTGCTGGCGTGAGGATTTCCTTCTTGAACTCGGCGCTGTGCGCTTTCAGCTCTTCGGGCGTGGCCACTGCCGCAGGTGGGACTGTGGGTTTTGAGCAAGCACTCAGTGCAAGCCCCAGCGCGACCAGCAAGGACAGATGCTTCATCGATATCTCCTCCAGCTTCGTTTTATGTCTTGTCTGCTGCCATGCAGCGCGCCCAGCCTTCGGGCCCCAGCCGCCGCAGCGCGTCGATATTACGGCGTGGAATGTCGTCCACGCCGGGGTAGCTCTCCACCGCCTGTTCGATCGAGTCCTCGCGCAGCAGGTGCAGCAGGGGGTAGGGCGCGCGGTTGGTGAAGTTCTCGATGTCGTCCGGCGCTGTCCCAGAGAACTGGTATCGCGGGTGAAAGCTTGCGATCTGGATCACGCCGGTGAGACCCAAGGCATCGAGGGCCGCATCGGCGGCATCGAGAAAATCGTTGTAGTAGAGAAAATCGTTCAGCGCCTGCGGGTGGATCAACAGCGTGGTTTCGCACTTCGCCGGGTCGGCGGCGTGCAGGTCTTGCAGGGCCAAGATGAGGTCATCCAGCAGCGCCTCGTCACTCGTCGCCGCACTCACGGTGAATCGAACGCGCTGCTTCACATACGCAGCCTTGGCGAAGGGGCAGAGATTGAGGCCGATCACGGCGCGTTCGAGCCACTGACTCGTGGTCTGGATGACTTCGGATTCGTTCATGCACAAAGCCTAGCAGGCCATCGCTCAATGTCGTTCCCGCGAAGGCGGGAACCCAGGCGGTGCGCAGCGCCGTGATGTCCTTGCGCCCCTTCAGAGATGGATTCCCGCTTTCGCGGGAATGACAGAATTGCGCCATGCCCGAACTCCCCGAAGTCGAAACCATCCGCCGTGGCGTGGAGCCGCATGTGGTAGGTCGCACCATTGCGAAAGTGATCGTGCGCGAGCCACGTTTGCGCTGGCCGGTGCCTTCCACACTTGCTGCTTTTGCCGAAGGCCGACGCATCACCGGCACCAGCCGGCGCGGCAAGTATTTGCTGCTGCACTTGTCTGGAAGCGCCCTCTCCCCAACCCCTCTCCCGCAAGCGGGAGAGGGGCTTGAAGATCGCATCATCATCCATTTGGGCATGTCGGGCCGCGTGTTTGTGCTCGATGCCCACCATACGCTACTGAAGCACGACCATCTCGACCTCGTGCTCGATGACGGCCGATGCTTGCGCTACCACGACCCGCGCCGCTTCGGCGCGGTGCTGCCCTGGGCCGCTAGCGAAGGCGAGCATGTGCTGATGCAGACCATGGGGCCGGAGCCTTTCAGCGAGGCGTTCCACGGCGAATACCTGTTCGAGAAATCGCGCCAAAAGACCACTGCCGTCAAAACCTTTTTGATGGATGGCGGCGTGGTGGTGGGTGCGGGCAACATCTATGCGGCGGAGTCGTTGTTTCGCGCCCGCATCCGCCCCACCCGCGCAGCCGGCAAGGTGACACGCACCGAATATGCCCTGCTGGCCGTTAAAGTTCGCGAGGTGCTGCAAGAGGCGATCACCCAGGGCGGCACCACGCTGCGAGACTTTGCGGGAGCCGACGGCGCGGCGGGTTACTTCCAGCAGGACCTGTTCGTCTACGGCCGCGAGGGCCTGCCCTGCCGGGTCTGCGGCACGCCCATCAAACTGCTGCGGCTCGGCAATCGGCAGAGCTGTTATTGCCCACAGTGTCAGCGCTGAGGCGTTCTATCTTTTTCGTCACCGCCCTTCGCGTTACGGTGCGCTCACAAAAAACACACTCGGAGAACCCATGAGCCTGCTCGCCCAACCCCTGAAACTCGCCTGCGGTGCGACGCTGCCCAACCGCATTGCCAAGTCGGCGATGACCGAGGGCCTGTCGGATGCGCGACTGTTTGCCACCGAGCGCCACAACCGCCTGTATCGGGCCTGGAGCGAAGGCGGCGCCGGCCTGCTCATCACTGGCAACGTGATGATCGACCGCCGCGTGATGGAGCGGCCGGGCAATGTGGCGATCGACCCGGTGGAGAAGTTCCGCCCCGGCTATGAGGGCTTTGAAAAGCTCAAGGCCTATGCGGCGGCAGGCACGGTGGCCGGCAATCACCTGTGGATGCAGATCAGCCATGCGGGGCGCCAGTCCCCCTGGTATGTGGCCAAGCAGCCGCTGGCACCGAGCGAGGTGCAGCTGGATTTGATGGGCAACTACAAAAAGCCACGCGCACTGCATGAGGACGAGATTCTCGACTTCATCCAGCGCTTCGCGAAGGTGGCTCGTGTGGCACGCGAGGCCGGCTTTACGGGCGCGCAGATCCATTCGGCGCACGGGTATCTGCTGTCGAGCTTTCTATCGCCCGTCACCAATACCCGCACCGATGCCTGGGGCGGTTCGCTGGAGAACCGTGCACGCTTCTTGATCGAATCACTGCGGGCGACACGCAAAGCGGTGGGTGCGGATTTCCCGCTGGCGATCAAGCTCAACTCGGATGACTTCCGCCGTGGCGGCTTCAGCTTTGACGAGTGCCTGAAACTCATCGAGATGCTCAATGCCGAGACGCTCGACCTCATCGAGATTTCTGGCGGCACCTATGAGCAGCCCAAGCTGCTGGGGGCCGATGGTCGCGCTGAAGATGCAATGCCGCTCAAAGCAAGCACCGTGAAGCGCGAGGCCTATTTTCTGGAATACGCGCAGGCGATCCACGCGGTGGCGAAGATGCCCATCCTCATGCCCGGCGGCTTTCGCAGCCGGGCCGGCATGGAGGCTGCGCTCGCCAGCGGCGATGTCGATGTGATCGGCCTTGCCCGGCCGCTGTGCACCCAGCCTGACCTGCCAAAAAAGCTGCTCGCTGGCAGCATCGAGGAAGCCCCAGCCCATGAGCGTGAGCACAGCACGCAGAGCAAGAACTTCATCGCCAAGCTGGTCAATCTCTTGGGCCAGATGGGCTGGTACTACGCGCACATCGAAGACCTGGCTGATGGCAAGCCAATCCAGCTTCTGCGCAGCATCTTTTCAGCTTTTGTGCGCTACCTGAAAAACGAATATCTGAAAGCCTGGCAGATGCAGCGCTAATTGAGCGCAGAAGGCACGGCGAGACGAAAGGGGGCGATGCGCGCCTCAAACGTCTCGCCGGTTGCGAGCACACGCATTTCGTATTCGCCGTGCATGGTGCCGACCGGGGTGTCCAGCGGGCAGCCGCTGCTGTAGTGAAACTCGGCACCCGGTTCCAGCTCCGGTTGCTGGCCGATGACACCGGCACCGCGCACTTCGTCCACCGCCCCTTCGCCATTGGTGATCACCCAGTGACGGTTGAGTAGCTGCACCGCCTGCGCGCCCTCGTTGCGCAGAATGATGTGGTACGCGAACAGCCAGCGGCTGGCGTCCGGCATCGACTGCTCCGGCAGGTATTCCGGCTTGACGATGACGCGCACGCCCCGTGTGGTGGTATCGCTCATTTGATTTCCCTTGAAGCAGCCGTAGCGAGCATGGGCAGGCGCAAGGAACTAGGAGCGGAGCAACCGCAGCGCACTGAAGTGCGTGAGGATTGCGAGCACCGCATGACGCAGCGAATGCTCAGCGCAGTAGGTTGATTCATGGGAAATCACATGAAGCCGGCGGTGAGTTGTGCCTCTTCGCTCATCATCTCGCGTGTCCACGGCGGGTCGAAGGTCAGCTCGACATCGACCTCTTTCACCTTGGGAATCTGCCTGACCTTGGTCTTCACATCCTCAACCAGCGTATCGCCCATGCCGCAGCCGGGGGCGGTGAGCGTCATGCGGATGCTGGCCTTGCGCTCGGCATCGCTCGCGCCCGGCAGCACATGGCAGTCGTAGACCAGGCCGAGGTTGACGATGTCGATGGGGATTTCGGGGTCGAACACGGTCTTCAACTGCGCCCACACGGCCTGCTCGATTTCCTTGTCGGTGGCATTGGGCGGCAGCTCGATGCCAGCGGGCTTTTGCTTGCCGAGGGCATCGGCATCGCTGCCGTCGATGCGGAACAGATGGCCCTGCACCTGCACGGTATAGCTGCCACCCAGCGCCTGGGTGATGTGCGCCACGGCGGCTTCTGGCAGCTCCACCTTGGTGCCCTGGGGGATCAGCACGCCGATCACGTCCCGTGTCAGGGTGACGGTTTCGTTATCAGCACTGGAGCTCATGGCAAGACGGCAGGACGGTTGGGGCGCGCATGTTACCGCTTGTGGGCTTTGATCCCTACAGCCGCCGTTCATCCTCCATGCGCTAGCCTTGGTTTTCCTGTCACTGCTCCGGGAGTTCCCATGCGCCGTTCATCACTTGCTGCCGCCTTGCTTGCACTCGCTTTTTCCGCCGCTGCCCCTGCCGAGACAGCACCACGGGTGGTGCAGGTCAGCGGCCAGGGCGAGGCCACGGTCGCGCCGGATCGGGCGCGGTTGTCGATGGCCATCGAGGCGCGCAACCTCGAACTGCGGGGTGCTGAAACCAAGGTGAACGATGGCACGCGCGCGGCTCTGGCGGCGCTCAAAGGCTTGGGACTGAAGGACGAAGATATTTCCACCGCTGGCTACTCCGTGAACCCGGAATACGACTGGGTGGATAACCAGCAGAAGTTTCGCGGCTACCACGCGCGGCGCGAGATCAACGTGCTGGTGCGTGATCTCAATCAGGTCGGGGCCGTGTTGCTGAAACTGACCAAGGCAGGTGTGAACCAGATCAATCCGCCGTCGCTGGAATACAGCAAGATGAAAGAGATCGAGCGCATCGCACTAGCGCGGGCGGTGGAAGACGCCACCGCACAGGCCCGCGTGATTGCTGAGGGCTTGTCGCTCAAGCTGGGCCCGGCGCGCACCGTCAATGCCAGCGGCCAGGGGGCGCAACCGCCGATGCCGATGCCTAGAGCGATGATGATGAAGGCCTCGGCCGATGCCGCGCCGGAGATGTCGGGCAACGAGCAGATCGGTTTCAGCGCCGGCTTGATCCACGCCAACGCGACGCTGACGGCGGAGTTTGAGTTGCTGGCGGCTTCAGCCCCTTGAGCCGCGCTGCTACACCAGCTTCTTGCCCAGCTCGACCCAGAGCAGGAACAGGCTCAGTGCGCCGGCGTAGAAAAACGTGACACTGATCGCCCCCACCATTTTTTGCCAGCGCGGCGACATGGTGGTGGCGCGCCACATCCAGAGTGTGGCGACGCACAACAGGGCTTCGGGGATCAGTGGATAGAGCGCGAAGCCCGCAATCATCTGCACGTTCACTGCATGCCAGAGGTCCAGTGGTCGTGCCGCCCACTCCCAGACGATGAACAGCACCAGGCCCAGCACCGCAGCGCTGAGGTATGACCATTTGCGGGGCGCGGCGGAGGCAAACAGGCTCACCGGCCAGAGCAGCATGATCCACAAACCAGCAAAGTAGACCGGCACCACATTGGCGAACTTCGGCACGCCGTGGTCCGGGAACACCAGCGTGCCCATGCGCTTGACCAGCATCCAGTCGGCCATTGGCAACGTGAACGAGAGCGGCAGCAGAAACACCCAGAGCAGATACCACTGCCGGTGCCGGCGCCAGTTGGCCACCGCAGGTAGCAGGATGTTGTAGAGCGCCGCCAGAATGAGGATGGCCTTGCCGAGGCTCTTGTCCGGCACGGTGATCGCCACCGGCACCGCCACCAGAAAGAAGGCGAGGTGGAACCACAGCGCATCGCGCAATGAGGCTGCTGAAGGGCGGCTGTCGATCATCGTCCGGTCGATCCTTTCTGGTCTTGTGCTGCACATGGTCGCACCCGCGTGGCCCGCCGTCATGCAGACGGGGGCAGGCAGTGGCAGAATTGCGCACTTTCCCGCCAGCCATTGGCGTTCACCGAGCCATCCCGTGCCGGAAAGTCAAAACAGCAAACCCCTCGTCGGCATCATCATGGGCTCCCGTTCAGACTGGGACACCATGCAGCACGCCGTGCAAACGCTGGTAGATCTCGGCGTGCCACACGAGGCGCGCGTGGTGTCGGCGCATCGCACACCTGACCTCTTGTTTGACTATGCCGAAGCCGCTGCCGGGCGCGGCCTGAAGGTCATCATTGCGGGCGCAGGGGGTGCTGCCCACCTGCCGGGCATGTGCGCCGCCAAGACCCGCCTGCCGGTGCTGGGTGTGCCAGTGCAGAGCAAGACGCTGAATGGTCTCGACTCGCTCCTCTCTATCGTGCAGATGCCGGCGGGCATCCCTGTGGGCACGGTCGCCATCGGGCGCGCAGGGGCGATCAACGCAGCGCTATTTGCGGCCGCCGTGCTCGCCAACGAGGACGCCGCGCTGGCGCTGCGGCTCGACGCCTTCCGCAGCGAACAGACTCGCAAGGTGCTTGAAGACGCGCCGCTGGAACTGCCGAAACTCCCATGAAAATCGGCATTCTGGGTGCGGGCCAGCTCGGACGGATGCTCGCACTGGCGGGTTATCCGCTCAACTTTGATTTTGTGTTTCTTGACCCGGCTACCGAGGCTTGTGCTGCGCCCTTGGGCACGCACATCAACGCCGGTTTTGATGACGAGCGCGCCTTGCAGGAGTTCTGCGTCAGCGTCGATGTGGCGACCTTCGAGTTCGAGAATGTCTCGGCGCACTCGGCAGAGTTCGTCGCCGCACGCGTGCCGCTGTATCCCGCACCCAAGGCGCTCACCGCCGGGCAGGATCGTCTGCACGAGAAAAACCTGTTTGCGCAGCTCGGCGTCCCGGTGCCCGGCAATATCGCCGTCGACTCGCTAGAAGGCTTGCGAGTGGCCGTTGCACAGCTTGGCCTGCCGGCCGTGCTCAAGACACGCCGCATGGGCTACGACGGCAAGGGTCAGGCGGTGCTGCGCGCGCCGCAAGACCTGCAAACCGCCTGGGATGCGCTGGGTAGCCAGCCGCTCATCCTCGAACAGTTCATCCCTTTCGAGCGCGAAGTCAGCTGCCTTGCCGTGCGCGCCAAAACAGGCGAGATGCGCTTTTACCCGCTGGTAGAGAACGTGCACCGTGCCGGCATTCTGCGCACCGCCATCCCGACCACCAACGACCCCCTGCAAGCCCAGGGTGAGGACTATGCGCGCCGTGTGGCCGAACATCTCGACTACGTGGGCGTGATGGCCTTCGAGTTTTTTGTGGCTGGCGGCAAGCTGCTGGCCAACGAGATCGCGCCGCGCGTGCACAACTCTGGCCACTGGAGCATCGAGGGCGCTGAGGTCTCGCAGTTCGAAAATCACCTGCGGGCGGTTGCGGGACTGCCACTGGGCAGCACGGCGCTGCGCGGCGCCTCGGCAATGGTCAACCTCATTGGCAGCGCGCCTGCTAGTGCTGATCTCGCTGCGCTGGCCGGCGTGCATGTGCACTGCTACGGCAAAACCCCCAAGCCTCAGCGCAAGATCGGGCATGTCACCGTCACTGCAGATACCCGCGAGATGCTGATGCAGCGGCTGGCACCCGTGCAGGCTTTGACGGAGCAGTGCGCGAGCTAGAGTTTCAGCTCCGCTTTCATCTCTTTCCATAGCTGCCGATACACCTCAGCGGCGGGATGATCGCTGGCGTAATCCTCCACCGGGGCCTTGTGCTCGCCCATTTTCTCGACAACGGTCGAGTACGGCACGACTGCCCGCAAGAGCTTGGGCATGGCCTTGGGCGGCGCCTCGATCAGCGCCCTGTGCAGCCCGCGACGGCGATCTGCCAGTGACCAGAAGGCCCTGAGCTTGCTGCGCGGCAGCTTGTGCTCGTTGAAGTGATCAAGCAGCTGTTTCAGGGCGCGCAGCGAGAGGTGCGTGGGCACCGTGGGCAGCAACACCCGATCGGCCGCCGCAAAGATGTTCTCCGCCAGATGCGAGAGGCTGGGCGGGCAGTCGAGTACACAAAGGCTGTAGCGCTCGCTCAAGGGTTTCAGCAGCTGTTGCAAGGTGCCCGGGTCGTCCTTCCTCAGCCAGGTATCAAGATGGCGCGTGGTCAGATCAGCGGGGATCAACGACAGGTTGCTGCGGCCGGTGTCCTGCACCCAATCGCCAATCGGCGCGTTGCCGCTCCACAGCGATTTCGGCTTGCCCGCGTCGGGCGCTGCGACCGAGAGTGTCCAGCTCGCGCCACCCTGTGGGTCTAGGTCCCACAGTACGGTGGGGATGCGGGCGCGTGCCGCCAGACAGGCGAGGTTGACGGCGGCGGCTGTTTTGCCGACGCCGCCTTTCAAGTGATACAGCGCGAGTGTTTTCATCGGCCGCTCCCTATTGGTTGCAGCCGATTATGCCGGCTCACACGTCGAGATTGCCCACCAGCAGCGCATGCTTCTCGATGAACTCGCGACGCGGTTCGACGTCTTCGCCCATCAGGGTGGTGAAGATGAGATCGGCCGCAATCGCGTCTTCGATGCCCACCTTCACTAGACGGCGGTTGAGCGGGTCCAGCGTCGTCTCGTGCAGCTGCTCCGGGTTCATCTCGCCCAAGCCCTTGTAACGCTGGATGTGCAGGCCGCGTGAGGCTTCTTTCATCAGCCAGTCGTAGGCTTCTGTGAACGATTCCACCGCCAGTGAGCGATTGCCACGCTGAATCAGGCCACCCTTGCCCGCCAGCGGCTGCACGATGGCACTGAAGGCGGCCAAACGGCGGTAGTCGCCACCGGCGAAGAAGTCTTCGTTGAAATTGACGGTGTGCTCGGCGCCGTGCTGGTGGCGGGTGATGGCGAGCAAGGGGGCTGCCTCGCCCAGGCGGGCATGCACGCTGTAGCGGCCATTGAGCAGGCCGTGGGTGTTGAGATCAGCCTCGAACATCTCCTGCCAGGCCTTGAGCGCGGAGGTCTCTGTGGGCACCGGGGCGTGGGCGCGCAGGCGCGAGAGCATGAAGGCGTCGTAGCGGCGCTCTAGGCGGGTCATGGCGTCGCTGATGCCGGCGTGCTCTTCCATCAAGTCCTTGAGCTGTGTGGGCGTCTGCACAGCGCCGGCGGCGGGCGTGTAGATGGCGTCGTCCACCGCGTTACCGAGCAGCCAGCGGCTGAGGGCGTGGTCATCCTTCACGTAACTCTCTGATTTTCCTGACTTTACCTTGTAAAGCGGGGGCTGGGCGATGTAGATGTGGCCAGCCTCCACAATCGGCAGCATGTGGCGGTAGAAGAAGGTCAGCAGCAGGGTGCGGATGTGCGCGCCATCGACGTCGGCGTCCGTCATGATGATGATGCGGTGGTAGCGCAGGTTTTCGGGCTTGAAGTCCTCGCGGCCGATGCCGCAGCCCAGCGCAGTGATGAGCGTGCCGACTTCCGCGGAACTAAGCATCTTTTCCAGCCGCGCGCGCTCCACGTTCAAAATCTTGCCCTTGAGCGGCAGGATGGCCTGGAAATGGCGGTCGCGACCCTGCTTGGCGCTACCGCCTGCGGAGTCACCCTCGACCAGAAACAGTTCGGACTTGGCCGGGTCTTTTTCCTGGCAGTCGGCGAGTTTGCCAGGCAGGCCAGCGATGTCGAGCACGCCCTTGCGGCGAGTCATCTCACGGGCCTTCTTGGCCGCTTCGCGGGCGCGGGCAGCATCGATCATCTTGCCGGCGATGGCTTTGGCTTCCTTGGGGTTTTCGGCCAGGAAGGTGCCGAAGCGGTCGGTCATCGCCGAGGTCACGGCGGTTAGCACGAACTCGGTGACGAGTTTGTCCTTGGTCTGGCTGCTGAAGCGCGGCTCCGGCACCTTCACCGAGATGATCGCGGTGAGACCCTCGCGGGAATCTTCGCCGGAGAAATCGACCTTTTCTTTTTTGCCCAGACCTTCGGAATCGATGTATTGATTGAGGCAGCGGGTGAGCGCGGTGCGAAAGCCGGAGAGATGGGTGCCGCCGTCGCGCTGCGGGATGTTGTTGGTGTAGCAGAACACCCGTTCGTCGTAGGTGCTGTTCCATTGCAGCGCCACTTCCACCGTAGTTTTGTCTTGCTGACTGACGAAGTGGACAATAGTGGGGTGGACGGGGGTTTTGTCTTTGTTCAGGTGTTCGACAAAAGCGCCGATGCCACCCGTGAACTCGAAGATATCTTCGCGCGCGCTGATCTCGTCAAACAGCCGGATGCGCACGCCGGAATTGAGAAATGACAGCTCGCGCAGGCGCTTGGCCAGCACGTCGTAGTGAAACTCGGTGAGTTTGAAGATGCTGGCATCGGGCCAGAAGCGCATCTCGGTGCCACGACGGCTGCTGTCGCCGAGCACGGCGAGCGGTGCCTGGGCCATGCCGCGCGCGTATTCCTGCTGGTGGTGCTTGCCGTCGCGCCAGATGGTGAGCACCAGCTTGTCGGAGAGGGCGTTGACGGCCTTCACTCCGACGCCGTGCAGACCACCGGAGACCTTGTAGCTGTTCTGGTCGAACTTACCGCCGGCGTGCAGGTTGGTCATGATGACCTCGGCAGCCGACATGCCGAACTCGGTGTGGTTGTCCACCGGAATGCCGCGACCGTTGTCGGCTACCGACACGCTGCCGTCGCTATGAATCACCACGTCGATCTGCGAGCAGTGACCGGCGAGGGCTTCATCCACCGAGTTATCCACGACCTCGAACACCAGGTGATGCAGGCCAGAGCCATCATCTGTGTTGCCGATATACATGCCGGGCCGCTTGCGCACGTTCTCCGGGAATTGCAGATGCTGGATACTGGAGGCGTCGTAGGTATCGTCTTGAGACATTGAGCTATTCCTTGAGGGTGCTCAGCTAGGCTGGCACCACATGACCGTGTTCTACGTGGAACACGGCGTATTCGTTTGGACTAGTGCCGGATGGCAGCAGCGAATCACGCCATTCTAGCGACGTGACCAGGCTTTGTCCGGGGTATTGCAACAAGGCTTTCAGGAGGCGTTGCTGCCACCCGGTGGCGAGCTCAGCTTCGAGATCATCCAGCAATATGATGGGGGCTTGGCCGGTGATTTCAGCGACCAATTGCGCTTGTGCTAAGGCCATCGCTACCGCCAACAACTTCTGCTGGCCGCGGCTGACAAAGGCGCGGGCTTCGCGTTGCTCGAAGCGCACGCGCAGTTCGGCACGGTGCGGGCCCGCATGGGTGAAGCCCATCTTGCGGTCGCCTTCGTAGCCTTCGGCCAGTGCGCCTTCCAAGCCTAGTTGCTCGTTCCAGCCTGATGAGAGTGCGAAGCTGAAGTGCTCGTTTTGCAGCAGTTCGGCGACCCAGCGCCGCGCGGACTGCTCCAGCACTTTAACGTGAGCCAGACGCAACTGATGCAGGGCGTTCGCCGTGGCAATGAACTCAGGGTTCCACACCTCGACCTCCGCTTTCGGTGCGCGCTGGCGCAGGGCCTGGTTGCGCTGACGCAGCGCACGTTCGTGTCGACGCCAGAGTGTGAAGAAGGACGGTTCCACGTAGAACAGTCCCCAGTCCAGATAGCGACGGCGGTAGACCGGGCCTTCTTCGAACACGCGGTGCAGTTGGCGATCCACCAGAACCACGGGAATGGCCTGCGCCAGCTCGCGGCGGTTGCTGGCTTCGGTCAGGCGGCGGATGGCGACCTCTCCACTTTGAATAGAGGTCGTCCATTGCGTCGCGGGGTTGTGGGGATCGTGTTCGATCCAGAGCGAGACGCTGGCGGCCTGCTGTTTTTCCAGCACCACTTCATCGAGCCGTCGGGCGCGAAAACTGGTGGCACGGGCGCCGAAGTAGGCGGCTTCAAGGAGACTGGTCTTTCCGGAGGCATTCGCCCCGTGCAGCACTGTGAGGTGCGGGTGTGGCCCGAAGGCCACCGACTCGAACCGCCGGAATGACTCGGCGATGAGCCGCGTGATCTTCATCAAAAAGCGATGCGTCCCTTACAGACGCATCGGCATCACAACATATTTGCTGTGCGTGGTTTCGCCCGTCTCAAACAGCAGGCCACTAGCATCAGGCCCGCGCAGTTCCATGATGAAGTTGTCGGTGGTCATCGCATCGAGCGCGTCGAGCAGATAGGTGACGTTGAAACCGATTTCCATCGGCTCACCTTCCAATTGCACTTCAACCTCTTCCTCGGCTTCTTCACGCTCCGGGTTCTGCGTTTGGATGCGCAGAGTGTCGCCTTCCAGTTGCAAGCGCACGCCCCGGAACTTTTCGTTGGACAGAATCGCAGCACGCGACAAAGCTGAGCGGACACTGGTCCGCACGCCTTCGACTCGACGATCCTGCGCTTCTGGCACCACGCGCTCGTAATCCGGGAAGCGCCCGTCAATCAGTTTAGAAGTGATGCGCAGGTTAGTCAGCTGCACTTGGATCTGGCCACCACCGATACCGAGCGTGACCGGCGCATCGCCGCCATCCAGCAATCGCGCCAGCTCCATCACCGCTTTGCGGGGCAGGATCAACTGCATTTCTTCTTTCACACCCGTCTGTATTTGCAGCTCCGAGAGCGCAAGACGGTGACCATCGGTTGCAACGGCACGAACCCAGTTGGGCCCGACATGCAGCAGCATGCCGTTGAGGTAATACCGCACGTCCTGCTGTGCCATGGCAAACGACACGCGGTTGATCAGGTCGCGTAGCTGCTTGTGCGTCAGCGTCAGCTGAGTTTCGGCCTGGACACCGCCCAGTGAGGGGAACTCATCTGCGGCCAAAGTAGCCAGCGCAAAACGGCTCTTACCGGAGCGAACCGTCATGCGTGACTCGTCAGCGGACTCAAAGCTGATCTCTGCGCCTTCGGGCAGGCCGCGAAGAATGTCGTGCAGCTTGCGCGCTGGTGCGGTCAGCTTCCCGGTCTTCAGGCTTTGCACAGGAGTACTCACTTCCATCTCAATTTCGAGATCGGTGGCACGAACAAGAAGCTGGCCATCCCGCACTTCGAGCAGCACATTGCTCAGAATCGGCAAGGTCTGACGCCGCTCAACCACACCGACGACGGTGGAGAGTGCACCCAGAAGTTCGTTGCGTACGTGAATGATATGCATATTCAGAGTCCTCACATCAATAATATTAAGGCGAGCCGTTTTTTGTGAATTGATCCGGATTGTATAATTAAATCAACAACTTATTTCTTGTTCGATGCTTAGCTTCAGCCAGTGGATCAGCCGGGATGACCCCATGACAGCCTGTGGATAACTTTCACTTTCGATTTAGTGGGCAGCTTATCCACAAGCTATGCAATGTGCACCACAGCAGTTTTCCTCAGTTTGTGAGCTTGCGTAGCAAGTTGGCGTAATCTTCCCGAACGCGGACGTCAGACTCCCTCAGTTCAGCGATCTTTCGATGGGCATGCAAAACCGTGGTGTGATCCTTGCCAAAGGCGTCGCCGATCTCTGTGAAGCTGTGTTGGGTCAGTTCCTTGGCCAGTGACATCGCAATCTGCCTTGGGCGCGCCAGCGAGCGGGTGCGGCGCACTGAAGACAGATCATTCAGCCGAATATTGAAATAGCCCACAACTTCTTTCTTGATGTTGTCCAGCGTTACGGCGCGATCATAGACGGCGAACATGTCGCGCAGGCTGTCCGTAGCCAACTCAATAGTGACCTGATTGCCAGACAGTCGGGCGCTGGCGGCCAAGCGGTTCAGCGCACCTTCCAGTTCCCGCACGTTCGAACGCACCCGCCTCGCGATCAGAAAGGCCACATCCTCCTTCAACTTCAAGCCCTGCTGCTCGGCCTTGGAAATGAGGATGGCGACCCGTGTTTCCAGATCCGGTGATTCGACAGGCACCGACAGTCCCCAGGCGAAGCGGGTCTTGAGGCGCTCATCCAGACCATCCAACTCCTTTGGGTAGCGATCGCAGGTCAGCACGATCTGCTTCCTGCCATCGATCAGGGCATTGAAGGTGTGAAAAAACTCTTCCTGCGTGCGTTCCTTGCCCGCAATGAAGTGGATATCGTCAATCAGCAGGGCATCGGCGGTGCGGTAATGGTTCTTGAACTCCTCCGCGCGTCCCAGGCGGATTGCGGAAGTGAACTGGTTGAGCCACTGCTCGGCACCCACATAGACAATGCGAGCTCTGGGATTGCCAGCCAGAATCGCGTGCCCGACGCCATGCATGAGATGTGTTTTACCCAGGCCCGAATCCCCATAAATCAGCAAAGGGTTGTACTGCCCGCCCGGCGCACCAGCTACATACTGCGCCGCTGCCCTCGCCTGCGAATTGGATTTGCCCTCAATGAAGGCATCGAGTGTGTAGCGTGAATCAAGGCGGCTACTGGCAAATGCGGCACTACCCGCTTGTTGAGGCTCATCGGCAGCCTCACTTGCCGGGGCTTGCCGGCTAGGAGCACCCACCGTGATATTCAGCGTCAGGTCATAGCTCAGCAGTTCTGACAGCACCTTGCGGATCGCGGACACGTATTCGCGGCGCACGCGCTCGCAAACAATCCTGTTGGGTGCCAGCAAGGTCAACTGCTCGGCCGACAACACCGGGTGCAGCGGCCTGATAAAGGTGTTGAGCTCGACTTCTGGCACCACCAGTTCCAGCCGGCGCACGCAGTCTAACCAGAGGTTTTCGCCAGACATTGCTTGCGTGCCATCGTCCTAATTATGAAGAGGCAGTCTAGCGGCCAAATCCACGCCACTCAACGAAGATTTTTAACCTGTCGATCGATCGACACGATCAAAACTTGCCCAGGCGGGCCCACATGCTTAGACTGCGCGCCCTTCTTTGCACTGACTCAGGGCTTTTTGCCATGGCCACCAAGCGTACTTTCCAACCTTCAAACCTGCGCCGCGCCCGCGTCCATGGCTTTCGCGCCCGCATGGCCACCGTCGGCGGCCGCCTTGTGCTGGCTCGTCGTCGCGCCAAGGGCCGTAAGCGTCTCATCCCGTAATCGCGTTTCAGCAGTTCTCGGATGAACGCGGCGCGCTTTACCAAGCGCGCCCGGCTGCTGACAGCAGCGCAGTTCGACTTGGCCTTCAAACAGGGGCGTCGAATCAATGCAGGTGCCTTTACTGCCGTGATTTCCCCTAACGGGCTGGATTTCCCGCGCGTCGGTTTTGCCTTGTCAAAAAAACACGCACCGCATTCCGTGCAGCGCAATCGTGTCCGCCGCATCCTCCGGGAGCGGTTTCGTCAGCAGCAGCAGACCTTGAGCGCGGTAGATCTCGTGCTGATGCTGCGTGGCAAGCTCCCAGCGGAATCGGCCGAGCTCACCGCCGCCGTCAATAGTTTCTGGATACAGCTGGCCAAGCGATGCGCCGCCTCCTGATTTTCCTGGTGCGCGCCTATCAGCGTGGCATCAGCATCTGGCTGCCGCCGCGCTGCCGGTTTCACCCCAGTTGTTCCAACTACGCCATCGAAGCCCTGCAAAAGCACGGTGCTGCAAAAGGCAGCTGGCTTGCCACCAAACGCATCTGTCGCTGCCATCCACTCAATCCCGGCGGGTATGATCCCGTGCCCTGAACGGGCGCGTCGGCTCTGGCCGCAGCGCGCCAACCACCTTTATCGTCGTTGTCATCAAGCCACCCAATGGAAAATCGCCGCTTCTTTCTGCTCGCCGTATTCGGTGCGCTGCTGTTTTTCACCTATCAGACTTGGCAAAAGGACTACCCCGCAGTCCTTGCACAGCAACAGCTAGCCCAGCCCGCGCCGCAGACCGCGTTGACTGCGGGTGGAGATGCGCTGCCGACCGCACCGCTCGCTACGAACAGTGCCGCGACCCCCGCCCCACCGACTGAAACCGCAGCCAGCAGCAGTGCCCGCATCGAGGTCATCACCGATCGTCTGACGGTGGAGATATCCCTGGCCGGTGGCGATCTGCGTCGCGCGGAGCTGACGGGCTACCCCTTCTCGAAAGACAAGCCGAACGAGAGTCTGGCGCTGCTCGATGACCGCGCACCGCACTACTTCATCTTGCAGAGCGGCTTAGCCAGTGCAGAGAAGCCGCTGGTTTCCTCCGAAACCGTGTTCACCGCACCCGCCACGCGCTTTGTGCTGGCCGAAGGCAGCGATGTGCTCGAAGTGCCGCTCAGCGTCACCGACAGCAGCGGCCTAGTGCTGAAAAAGGTCTATCGCTTTACGCGAGGCAGCTATCAGATCGCGCTGGCGCAGACGGTCGAAAACCATACGCCGCAAGATCTTCAGGCTTCGCCCTATGCGCGCCTGCAACGCACGCCGGTACGCGCTGGCTATGAGCCACCCTTCTCGCAGACCTTCATCGGCGAAGGTTTCTACGAGCAGAAGGAGCCGGGCAGCTATCGCTTCAAGAAAATCGCCTTCGACAAGCTCAACAAAGAGCCGTTTGAAATCACCCAGACCGGTGGCTGGGTTGCCATGCTGCAACATTATTTTGTGGCCGCCATCCTGCCGCCTGCCGATGAGCAGGCCACGTTCTCTGGCAAACCCAGCACGGTGAAGGGCTATCTCGCCCAGTATCACGGCCCCCTGAAAACGGTTGCTGCTGGACAATCCGCCACCTACACCACGCAGTTCTACGTCGGCCCTAAATTGCAGGGCCTGCTCGATGATGTTGCCCCCGGCTTCGAGCTGACCGAGGACTACGGCATCCTCGCACCTATCGCCAAGCCGCTGTTCTGGCTGCTGAAGAAAGCACATCACTACACCGGCAACTGGGGTGTCGCCATCATCCTGCTGACCTTGTTGGTCAAGGGTGCGATGTACAAGCTGAGCGAGGCGCAGTACCGCTCGATGGCGCGCATGAAAAAGTTCACGCCACGCATTCAGGAGATCCGCGAACGCTTTGCCGGCGACCGCGAGAAACTCAACAAGGCGATGATGGAGCTCTACACCAAGGAGAAATTCAATCCCTTGGCGGGCTGCTGGCCGATGCTGGTGCAGTTTCCGGTGTTCATCGCGCTGTATTGGGTGCTCAACGAGTCGGTGGAACTGCGCCAGGCTGACTTCGCACTCTGGCTGACGGACCTCTCCTCACCCGATCCGTTCTATCTGTTGCCGGTTCTGTTTGGTCTGTCAATGTGGTTCCAGCAGAAGCTCGGTGGCCAGATGGCGACGATGGAGCCGATGCAGCAACGCATGATGCAGTTCATGCCCATTGCGCTGACGGCATTCTTCGCCTTCTTCCCGGCAGGCCTCGTGCTCTACTGGTTCGTTAGCAACGTCATCAGCATCGCCCAGCAGTGGTACATCACCAAAAAAATAGAGAACGAGCCCGCCAAGGTGCTCGTCAAGAAGTAGCCGCTCTGCGCACCGAGACCATCGCAGCGATTGCAACGGCGGCCGGTCGCGGCGCGCTAGGCATCCTGCGGCTGTCAGGGCCACAAGCTTTCTTTATTGCGCGGGCGGTAGTGGGCACATTGCCGCCGCTGCGACAGGCCGCGCTACGGCATTTTCGTGATAGCGGTGGCATCGCACTCGATCAAGGGCTGGTGCTGTGCTTTGGGGGGCCTCACTCGTTTACGGGTGAGGATATCGTCGAGCTACAGGGTCACGGCGGGCCGGTGGTGCTGGCCGCGCTGCTTGCCACGCTGGTGGAGCGCGGCGCACGAATCGCACAGCCCGGCGAGTTTTCGGAGCGCGCGTTTTTGAATGGCCGCATCGACCTCGCGCAAGCCGAGGCGATTGCCGACCTGATTGATGCCGCTTCCGTGCAGGCGGTTCATGCTGCGCAGAAAACCCTCGACGGCGCGTTCTCCCAACGCCTACACACTGCAGCCGCAGCGCTCACGGATCTACGCGTGTTCGTCGAAGGCGCACTCGACTTCAGCGATGAAGATATCGACTGGCTTGCAGACGCCAAGCTCGCAGAACGCCTGCACGCACTCGAAGCCCTCATCGCCCAAACCCAGCTTGAAGCCGCCCAAGGCCGTCGTCTGCGTGAAGGCCTCACGGTCGCCATTGTCGGCCAACCCAATGTCGGCAAATCCACCCTGCTCAATGCACTGGCGGGTTTCGACGCTGCCATCGTCTCCGAGCACGCCGGCACCACGCGCGATGCGCTGCGCGAGCACTTGGTGCTGGGTGGCTTGCCGCTGACCGTGATCGACACCGCCGGACTCCGGGACACCACAGACCCGGTAGAACAGGAAGGCATTCGCCGCGCCCGCGCCGCACTCGAAAAAGCCGAGCTGGCCGTGTTCGTCGTCGATGACCGCACGGGCATCACGGCAGCGGATGAGGCGCTCTTGCGCAGCCTGCCGCCGATGCCGCGATTGGTCGTGCGCAACAAATGCGATCTCGCCAGCAACCCGCCATCCGTGTTCGACGACAGCGGCGTGCGCACTGTGCGACTCGCAGCAAAATCCGGCGCGGGATTGACGCTGCTCAGCGACGAACTGCAATCCCAAGCCGGGTTCACGAGTGGTGGTGAAGGCGTGTTCCTCGCCAGAGCAAGACACCTCGAAGCACTTGCCGCCGCCGCGCTGCACTTACAGCACGCCCGCACACAATTAGCTGCCCGCAATCACGCCGAGATTGCCGCCGAAGAACTGCGCCTCGCGCAGTTGGCACTAGGCCGCATCACCGGCGAGCAGACCAGCGATGCGCTGCTTGGGGAAATATTCCGCCGCTTCTGCATCGGCAAGTGACAGCGCTGCAGGGCCTCGCTACCGTAGCGGCATGAAGCCCTACAGCTATTGCCCGCAGTGCGCCCAGCCTCTCATCGACGCTGACCACGGTGGCCGCCTTCGCCGCGCCTGCCCGGATCGCGCCTGCGGCTTCATCCATTGGGATAACCCGGTGCCAGTAGTCGCCGCTGTGGTCGAGCACGAGGGCCAGATCATCCTTGCCCGCAACGTCGCCTGGCCCGCCAGCTTCTATGCGCTGATCACCGGGTTTTTGGAGCGCGGCGAGTCGCCGGAAACCGGCGTGCAGCGCGAGGTGGAAGAGGAGCTTGGGCTGGTGCCGCAGGGCGCGAATTACATCGGCACCTACGATTTCACCCGCCAGAACCAGCTCATCATTGCCTATCACGTGCCCGCCACCGGCACAGTGAAACTCAACGAAGAGCTGGCGGACTGGAAGCACGTGCCCTTCGAGCGCGTGCAGTACTGGCCCGCTGGCACCGGCTATGCGCTGCGCGATTGGCTGCGCGGCAAGGGCTTCGATCCGCAAGAGATGATGATGCCCAAGCGGTAATGGCAGGGGCGCGGCGTTAACATGGCGCCGAAAAGAGGAATGCCATGACTGCTGCCGCACCTGCCGACCGCGATATTGACCCCACCGAAACCCGCGAGTGGCTCGACGCCCTTGCCTCTGTGTTGCAAAACGAAGGCCCGGAACGAGCGCACTACCTTCTGGAAACGCTGACGGAAAAAGCCCGTCGCAGCGGTGCGCACATTCCGTTTTCGGCCAACACCGCCTACGTCAACACCATCCCGGTGGAGCAGGAAGAGCGCTCGCCCGGCGACCACGCGCTGGAGTGGAAAATCCGTTCGATCATCCGCTGGAACGCGATGGCGATGGTGGTCAACAGCAATCGTGAGCACGCGGGCATCGGCGGCCACATCGCCACCTTTCAAAGCTCGGCCACGCTCTACGACGTCGGCTTCAATCACTTCTGGAAGGGCCCCGATCACGACAAGGGCGCTGACCTGATCTACATCCAGGGCCACAACACGCCGGGCATCTATGCGCGCTCCTTCCTCGAAGGCCGCTTCGATGAGAAAGCCATGCATCGCTTCCGCATGGAGGCGCTTGAACCGGGGCTGTCGAGCTATCCGCACCCGCAGCTGATGCCGGACTACTGGCAGTTCGCCAGTGTGTCGATGGGCTTGGGTCCAATTCAGGCGATCTATCAGGCGCGGCTGATGAAGTATCTGCACCACCGTGGCTTGTCCGATACCGAGGAGCGCAAGGTCTGGTGCTTCTGTGGCGACGGCGAGATGGACGAGCCGGAATCGCTCGGCGCGATCGGCATCGCTGCGCGCGAAAAACTCGACAACCTGGTGTTTGTCGTCAACTGCAATTTGCAGCGACTCGATGGCCCGGTGCGCGGCAACAGCAAGATCATCCAGGAGCTGGAAGGCACGTTTAGAGGTGCGGGCTGGAACGTCATCAAGGTGATCTGGGGCAGCGCCTGGGACCCACTGATCGCGGCCGACCAGAGCGGCAAGCTGTTGCAGGCCATGATGGAAACCGTCGACGGCGAGTACCAGAACTTCAAGGCCAAGGGTGGCGCCTACACACGTGAGCACTTCTTCAAGAAATACCCCGAGCTCGAACGACTGGTGGCGACCTGGAGCGACGAGCAGATCGCGGCACTCAATCGTGGCGGCCACGACCCGCACAAGGTTTATGCGGCCTATGCCGCAGCCAGCAAACACACCGGCACGCCCACCGTCATCCTCGCCAAGACCGTAAAGGGCTACGGCATGGGCGAAGCCGGCGAAGGCCAGAACGTCACCCACTCGCAGAAGAAGATGGGCGAGGAGGCACTCAAGGCCTTTCGTGATCGCTTCAAGGTGCCGATCTCCGACGACCAGATTGCTTCGACGCCGTTCTATCGCCCTGCCGAAGACTCGGCCGAAATCCAGTACATGAAGGCGCGCCGCGATGCGCTCGGCGGCCCGCTGCCGGCGCGTCGCGTGATTGAAGAAACGCTGGAAATCCCCGCGCTGCAAACCTTCGAGAAGATCATCGCCGGTAGTGGCGAGCGCGAGATCAGCACCACGATGGCCTTCGTGCAGATATTGCAGACCCTGTGCCGCGATAAAAACATTGGCCAGCGCATCGTGCCGATCATCCCGGACGAGGCGCGCACCTTCGGCATGGAGGGCATGTTCCGAAGTCTCGGCATCTATTCCATCGTCGGCCAGAAATACAACCCGGAAGACGCCGACCAGCTTGCCTTCTACAAGGAAGACATCCGGGGCCAGATTCTCGAAGAGGGCATCACCGAAGCAGGCTCCATGTCGAGCTGGAATGCAGCCGCCACCAGCTATGCGAATCACGGCGTGGCGCTGCTGCCGTTCTACATCTGCTACTCGATGTTCGGCTTTCAGCGCACGGCGGATTTGGCCTGGGCCGCTGGCGACATGCGTGCGCGCGGCTTCTTGCTGGGTGCTACCGCCGGCCGCACCACGCTCAACGGCGAAGGCTTGCAGCATCAGGATGGTCACAGCCACATCTTCGCTAGTGTCATCCCCAACTGCCGCACCTACGACCCCGCGTTCGGCTACGAGCTGGCGGTGCTGATCCAGCACGGCATGCGCGAGATGTATGTCGAGCACAAGGATGTCTACTACTACCTCTCGCTTTACAACGAAAACTACCAGCAGGCCGCGATGCCGCCGGGGGTCGAGAGCGGCATCGTGCGCGGCATGTATCTGCTGCGCAGCGATGACTACAAGGACACGCCGCACGTGCAGCTGCTCGGCAGCGGTGCGCTGCTGCGCGAGGTGATTGCCGCCGCCGATTTGCTGCGCGAAGAGTGGGGCGTGACCAGCGATGTCTGGAGTGTGCCGAGCTTTACCGAACTCGCGCGCGATGGCGCCGAGGTGGAGCGCTGGAACCTGCTGCACCCTGAGCAACCCGCACGTAAGACCTATGTTGCCGAATGTCTCGCTGGAATGATTGGCCCTGCCATCGCCTCCAGTGATTGGATCAGAGCATGGCCGGAGCAAATCCGCCCCTTCGTGCCCATGCCCTATCACGTGCTCGGCACCGATGGCTTTGGCCGCAGCGACAACCGCCCGGCACTACGTGACTTCTTCGAGGTCGATCGCCGCTGGGTGACCGTGAAGGCGCTTAAGGCCTTGGCTGACCTCGGCACCATCCCGCAGGAGCGCGTCGCGCAGGCGATCAAGATCTACGGCATCAAGCCTGAACGCATCTCGCCCTGGAGCGCATAAATCATGGCGAATCTCATCGACGTGAAAGTGCCGGATCTCGGCGACAGCAAGGCGGTGCCGATCATCGAAATCCTCGTCAAGGATGGCGAGACCATTGGCAAGGACAGCGTGCTGCTGGTGCTGGAGAGCGACAAGGCGACGATGGAAGTGCCCTCGCCCGCCGCCGGTATCGTGCGCAACCTCAAGGTGAAGGTGGGCGACAAACTCTCCACCGGCGATGTCATCTGCCAGTTGGAAACCGCCGTAGCTGCAGAAGCCCCAAAGGCCGCCAAGCCTGCGCCTACTGCTGCTCCCGCCCCCGCCAAGGCTGCAGCTGCTGCGCCCAGCGTGCAAGCCGCGCCGGTCGCTACGCCCACTGCCAGCACCAGGCAGCGCGTCGTGGTGCCGGAAATCGGCGACTACAAGAGCATCCCGGTGATCGAGCTGCTGGTGGCCGAGGGTGCGACGGTGGCGAAAGATGCCGCGCTGCTGGTGCTCGAATCCGACAAGGCGACGATGGAGGTTCCGGCACCTGCTGCGGGCATCGTGCGCGGCTTCAAGGTGAAGCTGGGTGACAAGCTCAATCCGGGGGATTTTATTTGTGAGCTTGAGGTTGAAGGCGGCGCCGTAGTGCTCCCCTCTCCCGCGAGCGGGAAAGGGGCTGGGGGAGAGGGCGCGGCCGCATCGCCAAAGCCCGAAGAATCAAAAGCTCCCCTCTCCCCTACCCCTCTCCCGCAGGCGGGAGAGGGAAAACAAGCAGCAAACGAGAGCGGCCACGCAGGCCCCGCCACCCGCAAGTTCGCGCGCGAGCTTGGCGTCGACATCGCGCTGGTCAAAGGCAGCGGCCTCAAGGGGCGCGCCACCATTGAAGACGTGCAGGCCTACGTCAAGGCGCGGCTCGCAGCAGCACCCGCCGGTTCCGCCACCACGACCAGCGGCAGCGGAATCCCCGCCATCCCCGCGCAGGATTTCAGCCAGTTCGGCGCGATAGAAACCAAGCCGCTCGCCCGCATCCGCAAGCTCAGTGCAGCACATCTGTCGCGCGCCTGGCTCAACATTCCCCACGTCACGCAGTTCGACGAGGCCGACATCACCGAGCTGGAAGCCTTCCGAAAAACGGCGAGCGAGGACACGGGCGTCAAGCTGACGCTGCTGCCCTTCCTGATGAAGGCCGTGGCGACCGCGATGAAGCAGTTTCCTGAGTTCAACAGCTCGCTGGCGCCTGATGGCGAGAGCCTCATCCTCAAGCAGTACTGCCACCTAGGTTTTGCTGCCGATACGCCCAATGGCCTGGTGGTGCCGGTGGTGCGCGATGTCTGGAGCAAGGGCATCTCGCAGCTCGCCATCGAGTGCGGCGAGCTCGCCAAGAAGGCGCGTGACGGCAAGCTCAAGCCCGATGAAATGCGCGGCGGCTGCATGAGCATTTCCAGCCTCGGTGGTCTGGGCGTGACGGGCGGATTCACGCCCATCGTCAACGCGCCAGAAGTCGCCATTCTCGGCGTGAGCAAGGCGACCATGAAGCCGGTGTGGGATGGCAAGGCCTTCGCGCCGCGCCTGATGCTGCCGCTGTCACTCAGCTACGACCACCGCGTGATCGACGGTGCCTATGCCGCGCGCTTCACGGTGACGCTGGTGAAGCTGGTTGCTGATCTGCGGCGGCTGGTGCTGTAGCCATGATTCCTGATTACCAGACGTTCATGCTGCCGCTTCTTAAATTGATGAGCGATGGGCGTGAGCGCGTTTTTGCAGATGTGTGCGAGATTCTTGCCGATCAATTTGGACTGACGGCAGAAGAGCGCCAACAGCTTCTGCCGAGTGGGTTTTATCCAACGTATGCAAGTCGTATCGGGTGGGCGCGAACGTATCTTTCCAAAGCCGGTTTGGTGGAATCACCCAAACGTGCAGTTTGGAAAATCTCCCCCGCTGGTTTGCAGTTCCTCAAGCAAAACCCCAAAGAGCTCACCAGCAAAGCCCTTGAACAGTTCGAGGCATTTCGAACCTTCAAGAATGCAGGCAAGCGTGGCGCCGAACCAAGCGAACCAGGCGCTAACGAAGCTGTTGCGCCTATCGTGCGCCTTGAAAGTCCGGACGAAGCCCTGATCCGGTTACATCAAGAGCTAGATAGCGCGCTACGTCTCGAACTCCTCACTCGCATCAAGTCCGTACCGCCGAGCTTCTTCGAAAAGCTGGTGGTCGAGCTGATGCTCAAGATGGGATACGGCGGCTCCCGCGAGGATGCAGGGCAAGTGGTTGGCAAATCTGGCGACGGCGGCATTGACGGTGTCATCAAGCAAGACCGCCTGGGTCTCGACACCATCTACCTGCAAGCCAAGCGCTGGGAGGGCTCTGTAGGGCGCCCAGACATACAGGCATTTGTCGGCAGCCTCGCAGGCCACCGCGCAAAGCGCGGGGTTTTCATAACGACATCAAGCTACTCGAAGCAGGCCATCGAATACGTGACTTCCATTGAGGCGCGCGTGATCCTGATCGATGGAGAGCAGCTTGCAGCGTTGATGATCGAGCACGATCTGGGCGTGAGCGCAGCCGCAACCTATGTCGTCAAACGCGTGGATGGCGACTACTTCGAGTGGTGAACTGGGGGCTCAAGTCACCAAGGGCCCCATCTTGTTCACCTGCAAGCCCTGCGCATAGTCGATGCCCAGGGTGCGCAGCACGTTCAGGCTCAGCTCATGCTCAACGCCGAGTGCCACGGTGGTGATGCCGCGCGCCTGGCAGATTTTCTGGATCCAGGTCAGATGCAGGCGTTCGACGCCATCGCTGCTGTCCAGATGCAAGTTGGCGGTGAGCGAGGGGTGGATTTTCACGTAGTCCAGCGGGGCGTCCTTCAGCCCATTCAAGCCGCCCATGGCGCGATACTGGTCGAGTGCGAAACGCACGCCAAGTGGCCGCACGGCGTCCATGAAACGCAGCGTTTCGGACAGATGCGAGGCAACCTGTGACTCGGTGAGCTCGAAGCAGAGCTTGTTGCCGGGCACGCCGGAGACCGAAATCATCTCGCGCACGGATTGGCCAAAATCTGGCTCGCTGAGCGACCAGCCGGAGATATTGACGCTCGCGCATTCAAACTCGTCGATCAGCGTCTTGTTTTTGCTCAGGCTCGACAACAGGTTTTGAATGACCCAGAGATCCAGCTGGTGCGTCAGCTGCCGCCGCTCCAGCGCGGCCATGAAGTAGCCGGGTGTGATCCAGACGCCATCCTCATCCTCGATGCGCACATACACCTCGAACAGTGGCGGTCTTGGTGAGGCCTCGTCGAGCGCGATGATCGACTGTGAGCTCAGGTGTCCGTAGCCGCGCTCGAGACGCGGTGTCAGCCACACCACCCAGTCGTTGTCCTGCCGACGCAGGGTGCTCAGCGCCTCATCCGGCTTGACGACCTGCACCATGCCGCCGCCCTTATGCCGGGCGCTGACCACCGCCTGATGCGCCTTGTGCAACAGTGGTTCCATGCCCTCGGTGAGGTGGTTGATTTCGATGACACCGATGCTCAGGGTGCAATCAATCTGCGCGTCACCCCAGACGAATGGCCGGGATGCGCTGGCAAGGCAGAGGCCCTCGGCCATCGCGGCCTGCTTTTTCAGCTCAGAGAGCGGCCGCAGCAGACAGATCATGTCCTGGCCGACGCGATAGACCTCGGCACTCTTGCCAAGATGCTCTTCAACGAGCCGTGTCGTGCGCCACAGCAGTTCATCACCGGCTCGGAATCCAAGCGTTTCACCGATCGACCAGATGTTGTCGGGGCTGATCAGCAGCAGCGAGTGCACGCAGGTCTGCGCACGGGCAATCTCGATGAGCTCATGCAGCCGCAAGCCCAATGCCGAATCAGACAGGGTGGTGTTGACGCGATCAATGCGTGAGCTTTCGCTGCTCACCACCAGCCCGCCGCCGATGACAGTCTCCTTGAGGATGCGCACCACCACGCCGACGGGCTTGCTGTCTTCGCCAAGGGCGCAGGAGAGGCGCAGCTTGATCGTCCGCTCTTCCTTGTGCGGGGTGATCAACAGCACCTCGGTCATTTTCGGCACCGAGCTGGCTCTGGCAATCACCTCGGCGATCAGGCCCTTGATGGGATACTCGCGCGGGTTGTCGCGATAGCTGTCGTAGATCTTGAACACATGGTCGAAGGGCTCGCCCAGCACCGAGGTGCGATGCCATTGCAAAAACTCGCAGGCCAGCGGGCTGGCCTCGACCAGGTTGCCGGCGAGGTCGACATAGGCCACCAGATCAGACACGTTTTCAAACAGATTTTTATTGGCGGCGACATGGCTGCGTGCCATGGTTTCCGTCAGCCGCAGCTGCTGGCGGATCTGCTCGTTGTCGTCGAGAGCGTTCTCCAGCTGATCGGTGCGACGGCGAAACTCGTAGTTGAGCCGTGCATTTTCCGAACGGTAATCCTCCAGGCTGACCAGCTGCCCCAGCTGGCTTCTGGCGCTGGTGCGAAAGGACTCCAGCGGTTTGATCAGGCCGAAGTGCAGAACCGCGTAAACCAGTCCGGACAGCACCGACAGCAGCAAGAGCTGCAGCAGCAGAAAATGGGTGGCCAGGGCCTCTGCCTCTGCTGCGGTCTGCCCGACCAGGCTCATCAGCTGGGGGCGCAGGAACTGCTCTGACAGCAGCAGCGTGGCTGAAAAGATGAAAACAGAAATCGAGATCCAGCCAACCAGCATGCCAAAACGCAAACGTCCGAGGCGGGTACTGAGTCGATCCATCCAGTGTCGGACAGGGTTTGAAAACTTCATCTGTGTTCCAGTGAGTGACCGCGACAGGGCCTATCGTTTGACCAGAGCCAATCGACGATCGCCGCCGGATTGCTGGGCGCGCTCCAACTCGTCCATCAGCTGTGTGGCGGCGGCGGTACGGTTGAGATCGATATAGGTTTCGGCCAGTTTGAGTTTTTGCTTGGCGTCGTCGCCGCTGAACTGCCTTTGCAGCTGGCTCAGGCGTTGGCGCTCGGCCTGTCCGCCAGCGATTGATGGCGCGGCTGCACTGGGCCTGCTCGGTGGCAGCGTGCTGAGCACCACATCTGGAATCTCATCATCCGTTCGCTGGCTGATCACCGGTGACTTTGCTGCCATCTCATAGGGGCGTGGCGGCAGCGGTGCTGGGGCTGGCATCACCACGGGGCGACGTGCGTTGCGCCATGCCCTGATGCGACGCATCTGGGTTGCGAGCACCTGCTTGGCTTGCGCATTGCTCAACAGCAGGGCGAGGACAAACGCCAAGCCCAGAATCCACCAGAGACCATCGCCCCCGCTGGGCTGACGGACTTCGGTCGTCACCGCAGTGAGTGGCTCGTCGAGGATGACCGGGGTTGCCGCGGGCACCACCGCTGCTGGCGGTTGCACAGGCACGATCTTGGGCTCAGCAGCAGGGGCTGTGGCCTGTTGCACAACGGGCGGCGGTGTTTTTCCGGCCGCCACGAGTTGCCGATAGCTGCTGAAACTCTGATCGAGCTGAAACACGCGGCTCACGACGCGTGGCGCACTCGGCTGGCTTGGCGCGAGCGGCGTGGCGGCGGCCTCGCGCCGCTTTTGCCGGGTTCGCGATACGGTCTTGGCGGGCGGTTCTGCGGCAGTGATGGGTGCCGGCGCGGCCGGCGGCAGCTCGGCAACCGGCATCGGAATCAACGGGGCGGTTGGCGGCGTGAGCGGTGCAGTGGCAGCGGTCTCCTGCAAATCCAGCAACAGGGTGAGTTCGCGCAGGATGGATACCTTGCCCAAGCCCACCTTGATCAGCAGCGTTGACATCGGCTCCAGAAAAGGCTGCTGCGAGCTGAGGTGCAGACGCACCTGATCGCCCGTGGTTTTCGTCCTGAGCTGCAAGCTGCCAAGCGGTACGGCCGGGGTATCGAGCGAGCGCTGGGCGTAGACCTCCGCACCGGCCAGGCTGGCACTGAGGGTGTCCAGCGCTTCGATTTCTTGCGGTGAATCGAGCGTGATCGGGATCCATGCATCCAGCGGCTGGCCCAGTCTGGATTGCATCACCGGCTCGCCAACCGAGAGCGCGAAAACCGTCGGCGTGCAGATCAGAAGGATCCCCATGAGGGTGACGCTGACCAGGCCCCGTCCTTTCTTCATCGTCGCTCTCTGCATGGCTAGAGACCCCAAGTGAGGGTGGTGACTGATATCGCTTATCCCTGAATGATATCCGCAGCTTGCGCACGGCGTAATGATGCGGCCCTCAGGCTTGGCCGGTGCTAATGTGCGGCCATGAAAAGCCCGATCACCCGTATTGCATTGCTGTTGCTGAGCGGCCTTTGTGCCGCCGCCTGCTGCCTGCCGCAGCGTAGCGCCGAGACATCGGAGACGCCGGTGGCTGGCTTCATCACCGACCTTGCGGCCTTCGAGCAGTTCATTGCCACTGCGCCGCAGCCCGCGCAGTTTCTCGCGCGCTACCCCGACGTCACGCTGGTGCTGCCCGGCAGCATCGCCACCAAGGAGCTGCGCACGAACCGCTCGCGCTACTTCGCGGTGCTCGACGGCGCCGGGCGCATCACCGGGGGCCGATTCCAGTAGCCAGCGGTTTATAGTGGCGGCCGAACAATACGCGGCGCAATGCCAGGAGCGACACCGATGGCTTCAAAAGCCACTGCCAAAAAAGCCACTGCCAAGAACAAGACGACGAGCACCGCCAAATCCATAGGCAAGGCGATTGCAAAGACGTTTGGCGTGCCGAAGAAGAAGGCCGTCACCAAACTCAAGCCGGTCGCCAAGAAGGCCGCAGCGCCCAAAGCGCCAGCCAAGGCTGTGAAAAAGCCGGTGGCGGTGAAGGTGAAGGCGAAACCGAAACCTAAAGCGAAGCCAAAGCCTGTTGTTGCAGCAAAGAAACCCGCTGCAAAAGCGAAGCGCCCAGCCGCGAAGAAAGCGAGCCCAGCAGCAGCCAAGCCGCGCAAGGCCGTAGCTAAAGCGGCCAAACCAGCCGCCAAGAAAACTGCGAAGAAGATCGCGAAAAAGGTCACCAAAAAAATCACCAAGCCGTGGTGAAAACCACGGCACCCAAGCGCAAGGCGGTCGTTAAAAAAGTCGCTGCCAAGCCAGCGCCCAAGCGCGCAGCAGCACCTGCGACCAAGCCGGCCGCCAAGAAGAAAAAGAAGGTCATCGCCAAGCCGGTGGTGATATTCCCCGCGCCCAAAAAGCCCAAGACGGTCTGGGACCTCAGGGTCAAGAAAGCCAAGCCGCCAAAACCCGTACCCACCGGCCCCGCCAAGCCCAAGCCGGCACGCCGCCAGGGTCTGGTGATCTACACCAAGGATTTGAAACACGCGCTCTCGGTCAAGAAGCCACCGGGGCCTGTCGTCGCACAAGTACTCCGCCCGGACTACGGTGAAGGCTTGCAGGGCAACAAGGATGCCGAACGTCTGCTGGGCGTCTCCCGCCAGGTGCACTGACGGAGCATGGGCGCCACGCTGGCTTTCCACACCTTGGATGTCTTCACGGACACCGCCTTTGCGGGTAACCCGCTGGCGGTAGTGTTGCAGGCTGATGCGCTGAGCAGCAGGCAGATGCAGCAGCTCGCCAGCGAGTTCAATCTGAGCGAGACGGTGTTCGTGCAGCAGCCCACTCGCGCTGATGCTGATGTGCGCGTTCGCATCTTCACCCCCGCAAGGGAGCTGCCTTTTGCGGGGCACCCCACCATTGGCACCGCCTGCCTGCTGGCCGATCTCGGTGTGCTGACACAGGGTGCCAATCGCATCGTGCTCGAAGAAAACATCGGTCTCGTACCGGTGCGTCTGCAACGCGAAAACGATCAGCCCTGGTTTGCCGAACTCACTGCGGCGCAGTCGCCTCAAGTGCGGGCTGCCGATTTTGATCTCGCCTCACTGCCCGCCGTGTTGGGCATCGATGCCGCTGGCATCAGCAGCGTGCGGCTCGCCTCCTGCGGCAATCCCTTTGTCATGGTCACGGTGCGCCAGCCCGAAATACTGCAAGGCATCGACTTTGATGCCAGCGCCGCCAAGCGCCTGCTGGCCAACAGCTGGGGCCATGCCTTCTACATCGCAGCGCAAGGCTACGAAGGCGAATGGCGCACGCGCATGTTCGCCCCTGATCTCGGCGTGGCCGAAGACCCCGCCACCGGCAGCGCGGCCGTCGCCTTCGCCGGTGCGATGGCGCTCGATGCCCTCGTGCGCGGCGAGCAGGGTGAGTTCGCGTGGACGATTCGCCAGGGCGTGGAAATGGGCCGCCCCAGCCTGCTGCAAGCCAGCGCCAGCATCGTCGATGGCAAGGTCGCCGCCGTTCGAGTGGGTGGACGCGCGGTGCGGGTCAGCGAAGGCCGCATTCGCATCCCTCAGTAGCCAAAGGCATGAAACGCGTCGGCGGGCCAAGGCCACCAAAGACCACCGCTGATGCCTTCATGAAGGCGCGGCGTGACATTCTTGAGACCATCCTGCGGATACCGCCTGGCAAGGTGGCGAGTTATTCCGGCGTGGCGTTTGCGGCGGGCTGGCCGGGGCGTGCGCGACTGGTGGCCAGAGTGCTCAGCGATGTGCCGCCCGAATACGAAAAGCTGCCCTGGTTTCGCGTCATCAATGCACAGGGCAAGGTCGCCATCCCAAAAGGAAGCCCTGGCCATCTGAAACAAGTCCGCCTGCTCAAGAGCGAGGGCGTGGTGTTTTTAAACGGCAGGGTCAGCTTCAAGGCGCATGGCTGGCAGCCGGGCGACGAAAGCCCCTTGCTGGATTAGGGCGTGTCATCCATTGCACGATCGCGGCGTTGCAGGTCAAAACCGCGCAGTGCGAGGCGCGAGACGCTGTGCAGGCTGGAGCCTGTGCAAGGCTCGCAACGACGCAATGCGCGGTTTTGGCCGCAACCCTTCGGGGCCGGACTGTTTTGGCACATCGCTGCGTTGGCAAGTGAAAACAATAGAACCACTATTGCCCACACTCGCCGCCTTGCGCTGTGCCAAAACAGCCTTCGGCCGCCCCGACCGTGCAATGGATGACACGCCCTAAGCAAACACCACCACTGCCTGTCGCGATAGCGCGATCGGCTGGTTGTCGGGCGCGACCACCGTGGCGGTCTGTGCGACATAACCATCCTTGGCCTGATGGATGTCGCTGTCGATGCGCCAGAACCCTTCGCCTTGTGCCGGCGCATCGCGCAGCAGCTCCAGTGTCCAGGTCAGCGAGCTGCTGGCCTTGGGGGTTTTCATCATCGAAAGTGCGGGCGAGGGCACCGCATCGGCGAGACCGACCAACGCCACTTCAGCATCGAATGTAGTGCTGCCCGCGGGTTCGCGGTGCTTGAGCCAGATGCGCGTGAACGGCTCGCTGCTGCCGCAGTACGGCCAGCCGCCCGTGGCCCAGCGCCATTGAAAGTGCTGGGTGAAATTGGGCGCGATGCCCTTGGCGAAGGGCATGTCCCGCAAGCCCTCCGGCCCGTTCGGGGCATCGCGGACGGCCATCGGCACGGCGATGACTGACTCGCGTGCCGCACCAAAGATGCCGACGACGAGGCAGAGCGTGTCCTCGCCCTGCATCAGCCGCGCCTCGATATGCGTCACCGATTTGCCGGCGCGCAGGGTGCGGGCAGTGACCGTGACATCGCCACCGCCCACCGGGGCGATGAAGGTGGTCTGCAACACCCGCAGCGGGCTGCTGACGCCCGTGAGCTTGCGCATGGCCACCAGCGCAAATGCCGACTGCAAACCGCCGAAGGACGAACGGCCTTGCAGCCAGTCGTCGGTGATGTGGAAGACGAGCGCGTCGGCGCTCTGCGCGGCAGGCGTGACGATGGCGGAGAAGGGCGTGGTGGACATGGGGAGCCTCGACAAACTGGTTGGTATGTATGAAGCCTAGCGCAGCACGGTGCCGGCAGGAAAGCGCGCACAAAAAAGCCGACTTTCGTCGGCTTTTCCGTTGAAGCCTTGCGACTACCAGATCGTGATGCGATCGGCTTCCGGCTTGAACATCTTGTCGCCCTCTTTCACGCCGAAGGCGCTGTAGAACGCCGGGATGTTGACGGGCGTGCCGTTGGCGCGCTGCTCGCTGGGCGAGTGCGGGTCGGTCTTCAGGCGGGTGAGCAGGTTCTCTTCGCGGTACTTGCGCGACCACACCTGGCTCCAGCCGTAGAAGAAGCGCTGGTCGCCGGTGAGGCCGTCGATCACCGGTGCCTCTTTGCCGGCGAGCGAAAGCACATAGGCCTTGTGTGCCACGGTCAGGCCGCCGAGGTCACCGATGTTCTCACCGAGCGTGAACTTGCCGTTGACGTGATAACCCTTCACCGGCTCGTAGGCGTCGTACTGCGCCGCAAGCCGCTCGCCGAGTGCGGCGAACTTGGCGCTGTCTTCCTTCGTCCACCAGACGTTGAGGTTGCCATCGCCATCAAACTGGCTGCCCTGGTCATCAAAGCCATGGCTGAACTCATGGCCGATCACTGCGCCGATGCCACCGTAGTTCACCGCGTCATCCGCATTCACGTCGAAGAACGGCGGTTGCAGGATGGCGGCCGGGAACACGATCTCGTTCATCTCCGGGTTGTAATAGGCATTGACGGTTTGCGGCGTCATGAACCACTCGCTGCGGTCGACCGGCTTGCCCAGCTTGGCCAGATTGCGGGCATATTCAAAGGCCGTGGCGCGTTGCAGGTTGCCGGCGAGATCGCCCGCCTTCACCTCCAGCGCCGCGTAGTCGCGCCAGCTGTTGGGGTAGCCGATCTTCACCGAGAACTTGGCGAGTTTCTCCTGCGCCTTCTTCTTGGTCTCGTCGCTCATCCAGGCCAGCGAGTTGATGCTCTGCTCGTAGCCCTTGCGCAGGTTGGCCACAAGCGCCTCCATGCGGGCCTTGTTCTCCGGCGGGAAGTGCTTGCTCACATACACCTTGCCCAGTGCCTCGCCCAGTGCGCCTTCGGTGGCTTCCACACCGCGCTTCCAGCGCGGGCGGATTTCCTGGATGCCGTTGAGGGTCTTGCCATTGAAGGCAAAGTTCTCGTCAACGAAGGCCTTGCTCAGGTAGGGGGCTGCGCTGCTCAGCGCCTGCCACTTGAAGTAGATCTTCCAGGTGTCGAGCGAAGTGGCTTTGATCTCCTTGCCCAGGCCGGTGATGTAGCTCGGCTGGCTGACGATGATCGCGGGCAGCACATCAAAGCCGACGCCCTTCAGATACACCGTCCAGTCGATTTCGCTGGTGAGCTTTTTCAGAGCGGCGGCATCGAGCTTGTTGTAGCCCTTCACCGGATTGCGGTTGTCCACCTTGTCCCAGTGGGCCTTGGCGATGCGGGTTTCCAGCGCGAGGATGTCCTTCGCGGCCTTGCCGGCATCCTTGATGCCAGCCAGCGTCAGCATCTTCTCAACATGGGCGACGTAGCCCTCGCGGATGCCCTTGAACTTGGCATCGTTCAGCAGGTAGTAGTCGCGGTCCGGCAGGCCGAGGCCGTTCTGGTAGAGGTCGCCGATGTACTGGGTGGCGTTCTTGTTGTCCTGGTGCACATAGGGGGCGATGGGCGTCTCGAAGCCCTCGCGTGCGAGGCCGGCCATCAGCTCGCTGAGTGCGGCTTTGCTCGTGAGCGCGTCGATCTTCGCAAAGGTCGGCTCCAGCGGCTTCACGCCAAGCTCTTCGAGCTTCGCCTCATCCATGAAGGCGTTGTAGAAGTCGCGGATTTTCTGCTCCTCGCTGCCGGCAGCGAGGTCTTTCTTTGCCGACATTTCTTCGATGATGAGCTTCAGCTGCGCCTCGGCATCGTCATCGAGCTTGGTGAACGAACCATAGTTAGATTTGTCGGCGGGGATCTCGAAGCTCGCCAGCCACTTGCCGTTGACGGCACGGTACAAGTCGTCCTGCGCGCGCACGCTGCTATCCATATTCTCGGCGCGGATACCGGAACTGAGTGCCTTGGCTTCCGTTGCAACGGGTGTGATTTCCGTGGCTTCTGGTTTCTTGCCGCAGGCGGAAAGGATGACGAGCGCCAGCGCGCTCAGGGCAAAACGGTGCATGGATGTCTCCGGGTGGTGATGGCGCAATCGTAACGCGACGCAAGTGGATACCTCAGCGCGCCAAAACGTTTATGCCCTCGCATAGACTCATCGGCCGCACTCAGCGACCAATACCCCCATGTTCGAGCTCAAACCCACAGCGGCTGCAAGCAAATCAGAAATCTATAGCCTGCTGGCAGAACAGGCTGCCGCCCTGCTGCACGGTGAACGCAACCACATCGCCAATGCCGCCAATCTCGCCAGCCTGATCTGGCATTCGCTGCCCGACCTCAACTGGGCCGGCTTTTATCTATTTGACGGCACCGAGCTGGTGCTGGGCCCCTTCATGGGCAAGCCGGCCTGTGTGCGCATTGCCCTCGCCAAGGGCGTGTGCGGTACCGCAGCGGCGACTCGCACGACCCAAGTGGTAGAGGATGTGCACGCCTTCCCGGGCCATATCGCCTGCGATAGCGCCAGCAACGCGGAGATAGTGGTTCCGCTGGTGCGCGATGGTGTGCTGCTGGGCGTGCTCGATCTCGACAGCCCGGTGTGTGCACGCTTTGACGCTGAAGATCGCGCGGCTTTGGAACAGATCGCCGCGCTTTGGGTTGCCAGCTGCGCCTGAAAACGAACAAGGCCCGCATCGCTGCGAGCCTTGTTGTTTGCGTGAATAAAACCTCAGCGCGCCGCCGCCGCAAAAGTCTGCTCGGCTTCAACCAGCGCACCGATGATCGGCGGGCAGCCAACAACCAAGAAATTGCGCACCGGCCATGCCGGATCCATGAAGTCCGGCAGTCCGTTATCGGCCTTGAAATAGCTGTGATCCCAGCTGCCCCAGACCTGTTGCGTGCAGTAAGAGAGCGCGGTCATCCAAGCCAGCTGGTCGGCGTCCTGCTCGGCGAACCAGCTGCCGTCGACGAAACCGAGGATGTGTGCAATCTCGGCCTCGTAGGTCTCGTCGCCATCCATGCGGCCCCGGAAATTGCCGTGACCCTCGGACATCAGTTCAAGTTCAGCGATGTTCTCGCTCATCGGAATGGTCGTGATGCCGCCCAAGCCGCCGACATTGACGCCGGTTTCGCTGTAGCTCGCACTGCGATACAGCGCCGTGCGCAGCTCGTGGACCGTGAGCTGGCCATCGGCCAGCGCGCAGTCTGGATTCGCTGCCTTGCAACCGGCGGGGCCGGTGGCGATGACACCGTCCTTCTGCAGGCGGCTGGCGCCCGGCAGGCTGCTGCGGATGCGGTACAGCACCTCGGCATAGATGCCGGCGATCACCGGCGTGGCATTGGAGGTACCACCAAAGGTGCCAGCCCCGTTGGCGGTGCCATCGTTGCCGGAAGCCGAGGGGTAGCTGTCGCCGACGCTTGAGATATCCGCTGGCTTGCCATGGCCGGTGGGGCTGGAATTGTCGACCGAATCAGTGGCGCCGACGGTGACGATCCAGTCCGGGCCTTCCTGGCTGCTTTGCAGTGTGGTGTTGGGCACGACGAAGGCGTTTTCCTGACCGTTGCCAGCCGAGAAGAAAATCTGCTGGCCACGTTCTACAGCCATGCGCTGGCCTTCGGTATCGCTACCGGCATAGGCACGGTCGCGGTTCACGGCCGAGATGCCCCAAGAGTTGGTTTGCAGGTCGATCCAGTCCTGCTTTTGCACCCATTCGTTGGCCTGCTCGGAGGTGCCATGGACATAGACAATCAGGCAGTTGGGGCAGCTGCCGTGGATGTTGCCTGCCGACACGCTGGAGGTACCGATGCCATGGCTGGTGGTGGCAAAGGTGTTAACCGGACCAGACGATGACCCCAGCAGCAGGCTGGTGACCGGGTCGCCGATCAAAGCGCCGGGAAAGGCAACATGACCGATGATCTTGGTGCCGGGGAACCACACCATGTTCACATCGCTGTTCGCGGTGCCTTCGGAGTAATTGAT
>Ga0255086_1000016_pt1 | contig 66104 bp, 61 predicted proteins | sample Colum_Cont_RepC__FD_188438 | JGI IMG/M metagenome (GOLD analysis project Ga0255086, IMG submission 188438) | Freshwater microbial communities from Columbia River, Oregon, United States - Colum_Cont_RepC_8d | ecosystem: Environmental > Aquatic > Freshwater > River | place: USA: Oregon | collected... | reverse complement strand
GATTCGTGGCTGGGATGAAGGTGTTGCGGGCATGAAGGTGGGTGGCACGCGTCGTCTCGTCATCCCCGCCGAACTCGGTTACGGCAGCCGGGGTGCCGGCGGCGTGATTCCGCCCAATGCGACGCTGTTGTTCGAGGTGGAGTTGCTCGGCGTATAAATCGCTATCAGTTGTGGAGGGCACAGCATGAAAATCCCAGCGCGATACACCCACACCGCCATCATCCTGCACTGGCTGATTGCGCTGCTGATCATTGCCAATGTCGGCTTGGGCTTGGCGATCGAGCGGATTCCCGATGACTGGATCCGGCCGGTGATTGATACCCACAAATCCATCGGTATCACGGTGCTGGGGCTGGTGATCATGCGGCTGCTGTGGCGCGCCACGCACACGCCGCCAGCGCTGCCTGCGGATTATGCGAGCTGGGAGAAACGCAGTGCGCATCTGGCCCACTGGGCCTTGTATGCACTGATGTTCGGGCTGCCGATTTCTGGCTGGCTGCACGATTCGGCCTGGAAGGCCGCACCCGAAATCCCCATGCACTGGTTTGGCCTGTTCGAATGGCCGCGCTTCGAGTTCATCATGCAGCTGGAGCCGGTTTTGAAAGAGCGCTTGCATGATGTGTTTGGCGCGATTCACGAGTGGTTCGGCTACGTGCTTTATGGCTTGTTTGCGCTGCACGTGGGTGCGGCGCTCAAGCACCAGTTCATCGACAAGCACGCCGAGTTGCAGCGGATGTGGCCCGGCAAGGATTGATCTCCGTCACGCAGTCGTCACAAGCCAGACTGACAATCTCTGTGTGAAAAACCAGAAGAGAGCCCATGGCCCGTCTGCCGCAAACCGCCAAGACCGGTAACGCCAAGCCAGAAGAAGGCAAGACCCACTACCGCACGGTCTGGGTCAGCGATGTCCACCTCGGCACGCCGGGCTGCAAGGCTGAGCACTTGGTGGAGTTCCTGAAAAGCAACACCTGCGACACGCTGTATCTCGTCGGCGACATCATCGACGGCTGGAAACTCAAGAACAATTTCTACTGGCCGCAGGAGCACACCAACGTCGTGCGCAAGGTGCTCACCAAGGCCAAGCGTGGCACCAAGGTGTATTACGTCACGGGCAACCATGACGAGTTCCTGCGCAAGTTCGTCGCCTTCAAGCTCGATCTTGGCAACATCCGCTTCGTCAATGAACTGGTGCACCAGACCGCTGATGGCCGGAAGCTGCTGATCACCCACGGCGATGCCTTCGACGTCATCACCCGCTACCACGCATGGATCGCCATTGCAGGCGATGCGCTCTACGAAAACACCATGCGGTTCAACTACTGGTTCAACAAGGGCCGCCGCCTGCTCGGCATGCGCTACTGGAGCCTCTCGGCCTTTGCCAAACAGCATGTGAAGACGGCCGTAAATGTGGTGAGTACCTTCGAGGAGTCTGTGGCGCGCGAGTGCAAGCGCCGCAAGCTCGATGGTGTGGTGTGCGGGCATATCCACCACGCGGAGATCCGCGACATTGGCGGCGTGACGTACCACAACTGCGGCGATTGGGTGGAAAGCTGCACGGCGCTGGCCGAGGACATGAACGGCAAGATCCACCTGATCCGCTGGGTGGAACTGGATCATCTCAACCAGAATCCAAACGTGACGCCGCTGAAACCGATGCCCAAACCTGCACCCAAAAAGGTGGCGGCGAAGGCGAAATAAGCGCCCGAAACTGGCGCGCATCTGGTCTATGATCGCCAGCCTTTTTTAGCCAAGGTTGGCGCTCCATGTGGTTCAAGAACATCCAGGCCTATCGCCTCGCTGCGGGCTGGGCCATGTCGCCCGGCGCGCTCGAACAGGTGCTGAGCAAGCACCCGCTGATGCCCTGCACCGGCATGAGCCTGCAAAGCCGGGGCTGGGTTCCGCCCGCCGCCGATGCGGCACTGGTGGCCTCGCAGCAGAAGCATCTGCTGATCGCCCTTGGCGTGGAGCAGAAGCTGCTGCCGGCCAGCGTGGTGAAAGACGAAACCCAGCTGCGTGCGGTCGATCTCGAAGCCAGACAAGGCTACAAGCCCGGCAAGAAGCAGCTGCGCGATCTGGCCGAACGGGTGACGGCCGAAATGCTGCCGCGCGCCTTTGCCAAGCGCCGCGTCACCCGCGCCTGGATCGACCCCGTCAATCGCTGGGTGGTGGTGGATGCCGCCAGCCCTGCGAAAGCGGAAGAGTTGCTGGAGCAGTTGCGTAACGCACTCGGCGAACTACCGGTGACGCGGTTGGAGACGCAGCTCTCGCCGCAGGGGGCCATGACCCAATGGCTCACCGCAGGCGATGCGCCGGCACAGTTTGCGCTGGACAGCGAATGCGAGCTGAAAGGCACTGGCGAAGAGGCAGCCACGGTGCGCTACCTGCGCCACGACCTGTCGGTGAAGGAAATCCGCGAGCACATCCAGGGCGGCAAGTTTGCGACGCGCGTGGGCCTGTTGTGGCGCGATCGTCTGAGCCTGCTGCTGGTCGAGCCTTTCCAGATCAAGCGCGTGAAATCACTGGCGATGGAGCAGGGTGGCGATGAGGGAGCGGGCGTGAACCCGGCTGATCAGTTCGAGGCCGACTTCACGCTGATGACCGGCGAGCTCTCGATGCTGCTGGCGGATATCACTGCCGCGCTGGGCGGCGAAAAGACCAGCTAACGCACTAGCCGTGGCCGCGCCGCATGCGCGAAGCCGTGGCCGTGGTGCAGCAGGTATTCCAGCCACTTGCCCAGCATCAGGTTGCGGTTCCACTGGTCGTGCAGGTAGGCGCGGGCTTCGGCCACGTCGCCCTCCTGCGCCAGCCACGGCGGCCGGCCGGTGTAGCGCAGCGTCTCTGCCACGCGCGCATCGCGATAGACCTTGATCCAGAAGTCCGGCGCCAGTCGAATCCCCTCCGGCTCGCGGAACTCGTAGGTGAGGCGAAACTCCACGGTGTAGGGCGAGCGCTCGACGACCAGCAGATGCAGCGGTAGATCACTGGCGGACTTTGACACCGCATGGTCGAAGGGTAGCTCCAGCTCCGGGTTGAGCTGTTGCAGCAGTGCGAAATTGCGTTCGTAGAGGTCGATCAAATGGGCCAGTCGCCGCGCCGTGGTGGCGGCAGGGGGCAGATGCGGCAGCGCAGGGATGTTCATGCTGACTAAGATATGCGACTCGCCATCCGCCAGTCAGCCCAAAGCAATGTCCACGCGCGAAATCTCCACCAAGCCCTACCTCGATCAAAAGTTCGGCACTGCCGGCTTGCGCAAGAAAGTCGCGGTGTTCCAGCAGCCGCACTATCTCGAAAATCTCTTGCAGTCGGTGTTCGACTGCGTGCCAGCGCTCAAGGGCGAAACACTGGTGATTGGCGGCGATGGCCGCTACCACAATCGTGCGGCGATCCAGACCGCCATCGCGATGGCCGCCGCCAATGGCGTGGCGAAGGTGATTGTGGGTCAGGGTGGCATCGTCTCTACGCCGGCGGTCTCGCACCTGATCCGTCTCAACAAGGCAGCCGGTGGCTTTGTGCTCAGCGCCAGCCACAACCCGGCGGGGCCGGATGGCGACTTCGGGCTGAAGTTCAACATCGCCAATGGCGGGCAGGCGGGCGAGACGGTGACGGATCGCATCTATGCGCGCACGAAGGAGATCACCACCTATCGCATCACCGAGGGCAGCAAGATCGACCTTGACCGCCGTGGTGTTTCCCACGTGGGCGCGATGGACGTGGAGGTGATCGACGGTGTCGCCGACTACGCCGCACTCATGCAGAAACTCTTCGACTTCGAGCGCATGCGCGAGTGGCTCAAGCGCGGTGGCCGCGTGTGCTTTGATGCCATGCATGCTGTCACTGGGCCCTACGCGCAGCGCATTCTCGTCGAGCAACTCGGCGCAGCCGCCAGCAGCGTGCTCAATGCCACGCCGCTGGAGGACTTCGGAGGCGGCCACCCTGACCCCAACCTGATCTACGCCAAGCCGCTGGTCGATCTCAGCAATAGTGCAAACTCACCAGACTTGCTCGCCGCCAGCGATGGCGATGGCGACCGCAACATGATTCTCGGTGCCGGAGTGTTCATCTCGCCCGGTGATTCGCTGGCCATGCTCGCCGCGCACCTCGACAAGCTGCCGGGCTACAAGGGCGGCATCGCAGGCATCGCCCGCTCCATGCCCACCTGCCGGGCTGCGGACAAGGTGGCTGCGCATCTGAACGTGCCCTGCTTCGAGACGCCGACCGGCTGGAAGTTTTTCTGCAACCTGCTCGATGCCGACCGCATGACGATTTGCGGTGAGGAGAGCTTTGGCACCGGCAGTACCCATGTGCGCGAGAAGGATGGCTGGGCCGTGCTCGCCTGGCTCAATGTGCTCGCCGTCACCGGCCAGTCGATGCAGGCGCTGGCTACGGCCCACTGGCAGCAGTTCGGCCGCCACTACTACCAGCGCCACGACTACGACGAGCTCCCCACCGAAAAGGCGCAGGCGGTGATGGATGCCATCAAGAGCCAGTTCACCACCCTGCCGGGTCAGAAGCTGGGCGAGTGGACGGTGACCGCTGCCGACGAGTTCGCCTACGACGACCCCATCGACGGCAGCCGCGCCACCGCGCAGGGTCTGCGGGTGGTCTTCGGTGACGCGGCGCGCTTGATCTTGCGGCTCTCCGGCACCGGCACCAAGGGCGCGACGCTGCGGATCTATTTCGAGCGCTACGAACAGGCGGAAGACAAGCTCGCCATGGCCACCCGCGAGGCACTGGCACCGCTGGTCACGATTGCTGAAAAGCTGCTGCGCCTCGCCGAACTCACCGGTCGCAAGGGGCCGGATGTGGTGACCTGAAAGGCATGACGACAGCGCACGAGTCGAGCGAGGTAAGGCCTTCGGATCAGTTGCTGGCTTGCCTGACCGGCAGCTGGATGACGCAGGCTTTGTATGTCGCTGCACGGCCAATTGCCTGATCGGCGCGGGCTCTATGACAAGGCGGGTGGGTCTTGCACACTGCTAGCCCAGCAACCGTTGCTGCGACCACTGAACCCGACCAGATGAAATCTACCGCTGCCGGCCACGCCGGATTTCGCCCTCATGATCAGGCCCGCATTCTGCCGGGCATGAGTCTGGGAATGCGCCAACCGGCCATCATTCTGGTCATTGATGTCTCCGTTACGCTCGCCAAATTGGTCCCATCGATGGTGTCTGCACTGAATGCTTGCGCCGGATGCCAGATGGTGCCCCAGGCAGGTGAAGATCCACTGCGCATGTTGGTCGAGAACTGTGGGCACATTGCCGTGCAATTGCAGCGCACGGCGGCGCTGCCCGTGCTGGAATCACACCGGGTTCGCCTGCTGCAACGTGATGCGACGAAGTCCAGCTATGAGCTGGCGATCCCCTACTGGGATGCCAACGGCTGTTCCATCGCAATCAAGTCAACCCTGTCGGCGGTCAGCGCGCTGCTGGCCACCTGGAATACTCCTGCATCAGCAGCAAGCCGGACCAAGGTGGCTAGCCAATTTCAGGCCAGCGCAAAGCAGTTGGCAAAGCTGGCTATCGGCAGCAGCAACGTGCCGCGCTTTCTCAAGGCGGCTTACGATTTAAAAGTGCCTTGGGAGCACTGCCCATCACAGGTGGTTCGCTTTGGGCAGGGGGCGAAGTCCCGGTTGATGAAGAGCTCGCTGACCGATGCCACGGCATCGATCGGTGTGGCTTTTGCGCACGACAAGGCGGTTTCGGCTCAGGTGATGCGGGCCGCTGGGCTGCCGGTACCGCTGCATCGGCTGGTGAGAGATGCAGAGCAGGCGGTTGCGGCAGCAAATGACATTGGTTACCCCGTGGTGGTGAAGCCCACCAACTGTGAGCAAGGCAAGGGGGTGTTCACCGATCTGCGAGATGCAGATGCGGTGAAGCAGGCCCATCAGCAAGCCTCGGCATTCAGTGCATCCATCCTCGTGGAAAAGCAGATCGTCGGCCGCGATTACCGCTTGGTTGTTTTCCAGGGTGAGCTGGTCTGGGCAGTGGAGCGCGTGCCGGGCGGCGTGGCGGGGGATGGCCAGCAGACCGTGGCGCAGCTGATCGAGCGCACCAACCAGAACCCTCTGAGAGGGCACGGTAACGCAGCCGTACTGAAGACGCTGCACCTCGACGATGAGGCCGTGCAGTGGCTTGGACGGCAGCAGTTGGATGCGCAATCGGTCCCAGAGACTGGTCGTTTTGTGCGGCTGCGCGGTGCTGCCAATCAGGCGGCGGGAGGTGTGCCAGTTGCGGTACTGCCGCAGGTGCATCCCGACAACCGCCTGCTGGCCGAGCGTGCAGCAGCAGCACTGCGTCTGGATCTGGCCGGGGTCGATCTGTTGATCTCGGATATTGCTGAATCCTGGCTGCTGACCGGCGGCGGCATCTGTGAGATCAACGCCCAGCCGAGTCTGGGTTTTCTCACCTCATCACACCTCTACACCAGCATTCTCAAGTCGCTGCTGAGTGGTGGCAGCGGGCGAATCCCAATCACCGCTATCGTCGGTGGCCGACATGGCCCACGACTGGCGGTGTTGCTGGAGGCCGCACAACAGCGGCAGGGGATACGCGTTGGCATCTTGGCCCCAGACGGTATCCGCATCAACGGCATCAAGATTGCGCACCGCAGCGCAGGGTTCTGTTTCGACGGTCGCGTGCTACTGGCGGATACACAGGTCGACAGCATGATCGTGCTGCTGGACGATATCGAGATGCTGGCGGATGGCCTGCCATTCGATGCACTGGATCATCTCGTGTTCGCGGATTCCAGCATCTGTCTTCCGCGCGGGAGTGCGGCCAAGCAGGCCACCACGATTGCGACCACCCTGATGGCGGCGTGCAGCGGCACGCTGGTCTGCAACCAACAGGACGAAGGCTGCGTCACGTGGGCCAGTTGGGCACTGCAAGGCCGCGTGCTGCGGACGATAGAACCGGGATGCGCAGAGGAGTCAATCCCGGAAGTGTTGCTGGCCAGCGTGCTGGCTCAAAGTGCTGCTTCTGTGAAGTGATGGGCTTTAGCGAGTAACCCAAATTGCAGATGATGCGCCGGTGCTGACGAAGCCGAGCACTGGATTTCCGTCGTCTCACTGGTGTCGAAATGAATACGGCAATGCCGTATATTGGCGGCATGTTCCTGACTATTGTCGAAACGCAGCTGTTCTCCAAACTCTGGCCGGACTACTGGACGGAGCAGGAGCGCGGTGAGTTCGCGGCATGGCTTGCCAACCATCCCGACGCTGGCGACGTGATTCCGGGCTCTGGCGGGTGCCGGAAACTGCGTTGGGCGCGTCCCGGAATGGGCAAGCGGGGTGGCGTGAGAGTGATCTATTCCACCCAGCTCGCGGCAGGCCAAACTGCCTCTTGGTCATCTACGCCAAGAGTGCGCAGGACAACATTTCACCCGCTGTGCTGCGGGAGATTCGCAAGGAGATCGAAAGCCATGAAGACTGAACAACAACTGCTGGCGCGTGATGCCCAGCGCGATATCGGAGCTGAACTGCTTCAGTCCGTGCGGCAGATGAAGGCTGGCAAGACTAAGCGGGTTGTCAAAGTGGAATTGACCGCTGCAGCAGAAGCGCGGCTCAAAACCGGCCTCAGCCAATCCCAATTTGCCGACCGACTCGGTGTCTCGACTCGAACCCTGCAGGATTGGGAGCAGGGCCGCCGCAATCCTTCTGGTGCCGCTCTCACGCTCATCAAAATTGCCCGCCTGCGGCCAAATGTGCTGCTGGAAGTGGGTGCAGGCTAATCGCTCAGTGAGAATAAGAAAGGCCGACTATAAGTCGGCCTTTTAGTTTGTTGTGCGCCAGGCAGGAGTCGAACCTGCGACCTCGCCCTTAGGAGGGGCGCGCTCTATCCAGCTGAGCTACTGGCGCATGCGCACAGTTTACCGTGCGGCCATGCGGTGCAGCAGCATCATTTGCGTGAGGCCCATCAGCGTCAGCACCAGCCCGACGCCGATGTAACGTTGCAGCTGGCGCTTGTCGCTGGCGATGGCTGCGGTGACTTCACCGTGCAGCTGCGTGCGCAGTTGCGACAGCTTGACGGCGTCAGTCGCGAAGCTGGCATCACGCCGCTGCAAGTCCAGCATCAGATTGAGTTCCACCGACTGCTCGATTTCTGCGGGTGAGTAAGCGGGAAGCGTCCAAAGCGCATGGCCGTACCAGAACACCATGCCGAGCCCGGCGGCGAACATCATGGCGGGCAGGGCGGCGAGGCGTGGTTTTTGCGGGCGGTGATGGCTCATGTGCGGGAGCGTAGTGGCAGTGCGATAAACTGCCAATCATCGGCCTGCTGGCCCCACTGCATTGCGAGAACAGACCATGCTCATCGGTACCCCCAAAGAGGTCAAGAACCACGAATATCGCGTTGGCCTCACCCCGGCTGGCGTGCGCGAGCTAAAGGCCAACGGCCACGGCGTGCTGATCCAGAAGGGTGCCGGTCTGGGTATCGGCATCGCCGATGCGGCCTACGCGGCAGTGGGTGCCGAGATCGTTGCCACCGCCGAAGAGGTATTCGCCCGCGCCGAGATGATCATCAAGGTCAAGGAGCCGCAGGCGATCGAATGCAAGATGCTGCGCCCCGGTCAGGTGCTGTTCACCTATCTGCACCTCGCGCCAGACCCGGAGCAGACCAAGGGCTTGATCGACTCCGGCTGCATCGCCATCGCCTACGAGACGGTGACCGATCGCAACGGCGGCCTGCCACTGCTGGCACCGATGAGCGAGGTGGCGGGACGCATGTCGATCCAAGCCGGTGCCCACGCGATGGAAAAAGCGCAGGGGGGCAATGGCGTGCTGATGGGCGGCGTGCCCGGCGTGGCACCGGCCGAAGTGGTGGTGATTGGTGGCGGCGTGGTGGGCTACAACGCTGCGCGCGTGGCGGTGGGCATGGGCGCTGCGGTGACTATTCTCGACCGCTCTCTTCCGCGCCTGAACTGGCTCGATACCGTGTTCGAGAGCAAGCTGAAAACCCTGTATTCCACGGCGGATGCGCTGGAGAGCTGCCTGGCCAAGGCCGATCTCGTCATCGGTGCCGTGCTGGTGCCGGGTGCGGCCGCACCCAAACTGGTGACCCGCGCCATGCTCAAGCACATGAAGCCCGGCACGGTGATGTGCGATGTCGCCATCGACCAGGGTGGCTGCTTTGAAACTTCACGCGCCACCACGCACCAGAACCCCACCTATGTGGAGGAAGGCATCGTCCATTACTGCGTGGCCAACATGCCGGGTGGTGTGGCACGCACGAGCACTTTTGCACTCACCAACGCCACGCTGCCGTTTGCACTGGCGCTGGCCAACAAGGGTTACCAGCAGGCGCTGAAGGACGATGTGCACCTCTGCAACGGCCTCAACGTCCACAAGGGCAAGGTCACCTACAAGGCGGTGGCGGACGTGCTGGGCTATGACTACCAGATAGCGGCTGATGCGCTGCAGTAAATCGCGTTGAAACTACCGCCGGGGCAGCATACCCGGCGGCATCTTGCCGGCCATGGCACGCATCATCTTCATCATGCCGCCGCCTGCCATCTTCTTCATCATCTCGCGGCTCTGGTCGAACTGACGTAGCAGCTGGTTGACGTTCTGCACCTCCACGCCACTACCAGCGGCAATGCGGCGCTTGCGGCTGGCCTTGATCAAGTCCGGGAACTTGCGTTCCTGCGGCGTCATCGAGTTGATGATGGCGATGACGCGCTTGGCCTCTTTCTCCGGGTTCACGTTCTTGAGCTGTGCCTGCATCTGCACACCGCCCGGCAGTTTTTCGAGCATGGAGGCGATGCCGCCCATGTTCTGCATCTGCTGCATCTGCTCACGGAAATCTTCCAAATCAAAGCCCTTCTTGCCCCTGATCTTGGCGGCGAGCTTGGCAGCCTTTTCGGCATCGACCCGCTGCACGGTCTCCTCGATCAGGCCCAGCATGTCGCCCTGACCTAGGATGCGGGCGGCGATGCGATCCGGGTGGAAGATTTCCAGCTTGTCGCTCTTCTCCCCCAGGCCGATGAACTTCACAGGCGCGCCCGTCACCTGCCGCACGCTGAGTGCCGCGCCGCCGCGCGAATCGCCGTCGGCCTTGGTGAGGATCACGCCCGTGAGTGGCACGCGATCCGCAAAGGCGCGTGCGGTCTTTGCCGCATCCTGGCCGGTCATGCTGTCGACCACGAACAGGGTTTCGGTGGGGCCAACAGCCGCATGCAGGGATGCCAGCTCCACCATCATTTCTTCGTCGATGCTGGTGCGGCCAGCGGTATCGACGATCAGCACATCAGCGGCCTGCAACTTGGCGTGCGCAATGGCGGCGCGGGCGATCTCCTCTGGCTTCTGGCCCACGCTGGAGGGGAACCACTCCACGCCCACCTGCTCGGCCACCACCCGCAGCTGTTCGATGGCAGCCGGGCGATAAACGTCGCAGCTCACCACAATCACGTTCTTCTTTTCACGCTCTTTCAGCCAGCGGGCCAGCTTGCCGGTGCTGGTGGTTTTTCCTGCGCCCTGCAAGCCCGCCATCATCAGCACCACGGGGGGTTGCGCGCGCAGATTGAGTGGTACTGCCTCGCCCCCCAGCACCGTGGTCAGCTCCGCCTGCACCAGTCGCAAAAAGGCCTGCCCCGGCGTGAGGCTTTGGGTGATCTCGGCACCGAGTGCTTTGAGCTTGATGGCTTCGACAAAGCTCTTGATCACGGGCAGGGCGACGTCAGCTTCGAGCAGCGCCATGCGCAGTTCGCGCGCAGCGTTGTTGACCTGATCTTCGGTGAGGCGGCCGGCGCCGCGCAGGGTATCGAGCACGCTGCCGAGGCGCTGGCTGAGGGATTCAAACATGGTGATGGTCGGTGAGGGGGAAGCCGCCGGCGGCGGTGGGAAGCTAGAGCGTGAAGATCTCGCCCGCTTCGAGGTGATGATAATTCCAGCCCTTGAGCGCCGTCATGCACTGGCGCTGGATCAAGCTCTCGGTGCCAGGCTTGTGGTGGGTGAGCAACAGTTGTGGGCGATGCCTGAGCTTGGCGAGTTCCTGCCCCAGCAATGCAGGGGTGAAGTGCTTGGAGACACCAGCCAGCACCGCCTCTTCGTCAGGGAACGCAATCTCAATCATCAGGAGGTCAAGTCGTGGCAGCGCATTGAGCGCCGTCCAGAGCTTGTCGGTGGCATAGGTGTCGCCACTGAAGGCGAACACACCGGTCTTGCACTCCACCGCAATGCCCACAGCTGGCACAGTATGCAACACCTCAAAGCTGTGCACGCTGCGACCAGCGCCAATATCGAGCCGGCTGTTGTGAGCCATAGCTTGCCAGCGGATCAGTGGATTTTCAGGCGTTGGCAGCTGAGAGAAATCCGGCCAGATATTCCAATTGAAAATGTGCTCTTGCACTGCGCTCAAGGTGGCTTCGGCAGCATGCACCTGGATTGGAGCATCGATGAGGTCGAACAGGTTATCGGCCATGAAGGCCAGTCCGCAGATGTGATCCAGATGCGCATGGGTGAGCACCACATGCTGGATGCGACGCATCTGCGAGAGCGCGAGATCTCCCACACCAGTGCCGGCGTCGATCAGCAGCTCGTCATCAATCAACAGACTGGTGGTGCGCAGGCCGGGGCCCACACCACCGCTACAGCCCAGAATCTTGATGCGCATGAGGGTCGAAAAGCACCGTGGAATGAGCGTAAACGAGTCTAGCACGCAGGTTTTCAGCTGCCTCGCATGCAGCGGGTGAACTGTGACGCGATGCTATCCTGCGGGCATGTCCTCCCCGATGTTGCTCCTTGCCACTGCTTCTGCGGCTGCCTATTTTGTTGCGGCATTGCAGGCCGCGCGAGGGCTGGAGGGCTCGCGCAATCTGCTGGCACTGATCGCTGCCTTGCTGCTGCATGGGCTGGTGCTGATCGCCAATGTGCAGGCACTGGATGGACGCTTGGGTCTGACGCAGGCCTTGTCATTGCTCACCTGGCAATCGGCGCTGCTGCTGGCATTGCTCACGCAGGCCACGGCCTTGCGTCCTCTACGCACGGCGATTTACCCGCTGGCTGCGCTCGGTGTGCTGCTGGCCGCACTGTGGCCCATGCACCGTGGAGGCAGCGCGCCACACGACTGGCGGATTGCCCTGCATGCGGCACTCTCCATCTTTGCAGCGGGGCTGTTGACGCTGGCTGCCGCGCAGGCAGTGGCGCTGCAAGTGCTCGATCGCCTGCTGCACCGGCCCGCGCAACTGGCGCGAGCCCTCAAAATGCCGCCTATGCAGGCCAGCGAGGATTGGCTGTTCCAGCTCATTGGCGCGGGCTTTTTCGTGCTGTCGCTGGCGCTGCTGTCGGGGCTGATCTTTGTCGATGATCTGTTCGCGCAGCATCTTGCCCACAAGACCGTGCTATCGATCATTGCCTGGCTGATCTTCGCGGGTCTTTTGCTGGGTCGCCGCCGCTGGGGCTGGCGCGGCAAGCAGGCAGTCCGCTGGGCGCTATCGGGGTATGCGGCGCTGTTGCTGGCGTATTTCGGCAGCAAGCTGGTGCTTGAGCAAATCCTGGGGAGACACTGGAGTTGAGCGGCGTGCCGCTTGACCGCAGCGCGCCGCTTCCGTATTCATGGTCGCCCCGTGGTCACTGATTGCCGTCGCACTTGAACGATTTACCGCTTGGCCTGGAGTTCGCGCTCCTCATCTTCCTGCTGTTGCTGTCTGCGTTCTTTGCAGCCTCGGAGACGGGGCTGATGACGCTCAATCGCTACCGTCTGAAAACCCGCGCGCAGCAGGGTGATCGTGGCGCGGTGCTGGCGCAGAAACTGCTGGAGCGACCGGATCGGCTGATCGGTCTTTTGCTCCTGGGAAAAAACTTCTCCGACAACGCTGCCACCGTGGTCGCAACGCTGCTGTCGATCGAGCTGTTTGGCGATGACGAAGCCATTCTTGGGCTCACCACCGTGGTGCTGACCATCGTCATGCTGGTGTTCTCTGATGCCGCGCCGAAAACCCTGGCAGCGCTTTATCCGGAGCGCGTTGGCATCCCCAGCGCCTATATCAACTACCCCCTGCAATGGCTGCTCACTCCGGTGGTGTGGACGGTGAGCCTGATGAGCAATAGCGTGTTGCGTGCGCTCGGCGTGACCAAGGAAGACGCCGTGGCGCATTCACTCTCCTCCGAAGAATTGCGCACCGTGGTGGTGGAGGCCGGCGCGATGATCCCGCAGCGCCACCAACGCATGCTGCTGTCGATTCTCGATCTGGAACATGCGACGGTCGAAGACATCATGATCCCCCGCAACGAGATCATCGGCATTGATCTTACCGAGCCTTGGGAGGCCATTCACGAGGTCATTGTGGCTTCCAGTCACACACGCCTGCCGGTATTCAATGGCTCGATCGACGAGCTCAAGGGCGTCGTTCACTTGCGCAAGCTGGTCCGCATCGCAGCGCAGGGCCAGCTCAATCTCGACAACCTGATGTCGATGGTACGCGAGCCCTACTTCATCCCCAGCGGCACGCCGCTCAACCAGCAGCTGCTCAATTTTCAGGATCAGAAACGGCGCATCGGGTTCGTCGTCGATGAATACGGTGATATTCAAGGCCTGGTGACACTGGAAGACATCCTTGAAGAAGTGGTGGGCGAGTTCACCAGCGACCCAGCGACCAGACAGAAGCACGTCACGCTCGATCATGACGGCAGCGCCTTGGTCGGTGGCAATGTCCACATCCGCAGCCTCAACCGCAGTCTGGGCTGGAAGCTGCCCACCGACGGTCCGAAGACGGTCAATGGTCTGGTGCTGGAACAGCTGGGCGAAATCCCCAAGTCCGGCCGCAAGGTGCCGATCAGCGGCTATGAGTTCGAGGTGATCGAGGCCCGCGCCAATGCGGTGAAAACCGCGCGCGTGCGGCCGCTATTAGCCGCCGACGAACAACGCTAAAGCAGCGTTTTCGCCCAACCGGCTGCGGCACTCAATAGCAGCAGCGGCACAATGCTGAGCCAGCCGCGCAGCAGGGCGGTGAACACCAACGCGGCCAATGTGAGTGCGAACACATCCAGTGCGCTGCCCGGCATCAGCACCTGCCAGCCCAGGGTGCAGGCCAGATGCAGAATGGCACCAACGACGGTAGCGGTGATTGCTGTCAGCGGTGCGGCAAAGGCTTGCAAGCCCCGGCTGCTTTCCACAAAAGGTGCGCCGATGAGAATGAACAGAAACGAGGGCAGAAAGGTGAACACGGTGGCAACCAGCGCACCGGCAATGCCCATCGCCACGGCATGGTCAGTACCGGCCGCGCCGACGTAACCGATGAAGGTGACCACCATGATCAGAGGGCCCGGCGTGCTCTCGCCGAGTGCCAGGCCGTCGAGCATCTGCGCTGGCGTGATCCAGCCAAAGGTCTGCACGGCGTTCTGGAACACATAGGGCATCACGGCGTAGGCGCCGCCGAAGGTGAGCAGTGCTGCTTGTGTGAAGAAACTGCCCATGCGGGCCAGTACGCCGTCGCTGCCGCCGCCCAGGGCCAGCGCAAGCCACAAGCTGGTGCCGAGTGCCAAGCCAATCATGGCGATGCACGCGAGCCGTGGGTACGAGAGCGCGGCATGGGCGGGTGGCGGCGTGTCGTCATCGATCAGCGAGGCGACGTGCACGGCTGATGTTGCAGCGCCATGCCCCGCAGGCTTGAGGTGCTCGCGGGCCAGCCAGCCGATGGCGGCGGCTGAGGAAATCAGCAGTGGAAAGATCCACGCGCTCAGCGGTGCCAGGCTGAGCGCCAGCAGGCTGGCCAGTGCCATTCCCCACAGCAGCGGTTGCCGCAGCGTCTTGCTGCCAATGCGCCAGGCTGCGTAGGCGACGATGGCGACCACTGCCGGTTTGACTCCAGCCAGCACGGTGGTGGATGTCGCTGGCCCCAGCGTCAGATAGGCCCAGCTCAGGGCAATCAACAGCAGCAGCGAGGGCAGCACGAACAAGACCCCGGCCGCGATGCCGCCACGCACGCCATGCAGCAGCCAGCCCAGATAGGTGGCGAGCTGCTGCGCCTCTGGGCCCGGCAGCACCATGCAGTAATTGAGCGCATGCAGAAAGCGGCCCTGCGAGATCCAGCGGCGCTTCTCCACCAGCTCGGCCTGCATCAGCGCGATCTGCCCAGCGGGGCCACCAAAGCTGATGCAGCCGAGCTTGAACCAGTAGAGCAGCGCCTCGCCAAACGTCGGCGCACGCGGCGCGGGGCTCATGCTGCGCGGGCCATCAGCTTGCGGGCGACGGCTTCGGCGATCCTGATGCCATCCACCCCGGCCGAGAGGATGCCACCGGCATAGCCTGCGCCTTCACCGGCGGGATACAGGCCGCGCACATTGAGGCTTTGCAGGTCTTCGCCGCGCGTCAGTCGCAGCGGGCAGGAGGTGCGCGTTTCCACCCCCGTGAGCACTGCGTCGTGTTGCGAGAAGCCCCGGATGGATTTCTCGAAGGCCGGCAGCGCTTCGCGGATGGCTTCGATCGCGTAGTCGGGCAGGGCGGTGTCGAGGCTGCCAAGTTTTACGCCTGGCTTGTAGCTGGGCATTACGCTGCCGAGGGTGGTGGAAGCGCGACCAGCCACGAAGTCGCCGACCAGTTGTGCAGGTGCTTCATAAGTACCGCCGCCGAGCACGAAGGCGCGTGATTCCCAGTGTTCCTGCAAGGCCAATCCCGCCAGTGGGCTGCCGGGGTAGTCCGCCTCTGGGGTGATGCCCACGACGATGCCGGCATTGGCATTGCGCTCGTTGCGCGAGTACTGGCTCATGCCATTGGTGACGACGCGATTCTCTTCGCTGGTCGCCGCCACTACCGTGCCACCGGGGCACATGCAGAAGCTGTACACACTGCGGCCATTCTTGGCGTGATGCACCAGCTTGTAGTCGGCCGCACCCAGCTTGGGATGCCCTGCAAACTTGCCCAGCCGCGCACGGTCGATCAGCGACTGCGGATGCTCGACGCGAAAGCCCATCGAGAATGGTTTTGCCTCCATGAACACGCCACGTGCGTGCAGCATGCGAAAGGTATCGCGGGCGCTGTGGCCGAGGGCCAGCACCACCTGATCGCTCTCGATGTGCTTGCCGCTCGCCAGCGTGACGCCGCGCATCTGGCCTGCCTCGATGTGCACATCCGTCACGCGCTCGCCAAAGCGGATCTCGCCGCCAAGCGCGATGATTTCCGCCCGCATCTTCTCGACCATGCTGGCCAGTCGAAACGTGCCGACATGCGGCTTGCTGACGTAGAGGATTTCCTCCGGCGCGCCCGCTTTCACAAACTCGTGCAAGACCTTGCGGCCGAGATGGCGCGGGTCCTTGATCTGGCTATAGAGCTTGCCGTCGCTGAAGGTGCCGGCACCGCCCTCGCCGAACTGCACATTGCTCTCCGGCGTGAGGATGTTCTGGCGCCACAGTGCCCAGGTGTCCTTGGTGCGCTCGCGCACGGCCTTGCCACGTTCGAGCACGATGGGCCTGAAGCCCATCTGCGCCAGCACGAGTGCTGCAAAGATGCCGCAGGGGCCAAAGCCGACAATCAGCGGCCGGTGCGGAATGGTTGGCGGCGTGGTGGTGACGAAGTGATAAGCCGTGTCCGGCGCGTGATTGACGTTGCGATCCTCGCTGAACCGTTTCAGCACGCCCGCTTCATCCGCCACCTTCAAGTCGACGGTGTAGACGAAGCAGAGGTCAACAGATTTCTTGCGTGCGTCGTAGCTGCGCTTGAACACCGTGTAATCGAGCAGCGCGGCATCGCTCAGACTCAGCCGTTTCAGAATGGCGGGACGCAAGGCCTCATCGGCATGATCGATGGGCAGCGAGAGTTCGGTGAGACGGAGCATGGCGGCTGACGGCCTGGGTTCTGCACCCAGGAGCGTGTGAGGGAGACCGGCCTATTATCCCGTCAGATCAGCGCCAGTGCCTGGTCGAGCCGACCCACCGGCAGCACTTCGAGTTCGAGCTTGCTGGATTTGCGTGGCCGGTTGCCTTCTGGGATCGCGGCACGCTTGAAGCCGTGCTTGGCGGCTTCGATCAGCCTTTCCTCACCGTTCTGCACCGGGCGGATCTCACCGGCCAACCCCACCTCGCCGAACACGATCAGGTCATTGGGCACCGGCCGGCCTCTGAAACTCGACAGGGCTGCGAGCAGCAGCGGCAGGTCGGCAGCGGTCTCGCTGATCTTCATGCCGCCCACCACATTGGCGAAGACATCCTGATCCCCCAGCGCGATACCGGCGTGCCGATGCAACACGGCCAGCAGCATGTGCAGGCGGTTGCTCTCCAGCCCCAGCGTGACGCGGCGCGGATTGCCGAAGGGGGCGGCATCGACCAGCGCCTGCACCTCCACTAGCAGAGGGCGGCTGCCCTGACGGGTGACGGTGATGACGCTGCCGGGCACGGGTTGGTCGTGGCGCGAGAGAAACAGGGCTGAAGGATTGCTCACCTCCTTCAAGCCGCCATCGGTCATCGCGAACACACCGAGCTCATTCACCGCGCCAAAGCGATTTTTCACGGCTCGGACAATGCGGTAGCGGCTGCCCACGTCCTGCTCGAAATACAGCACGGTATCCACCATGTGTTCGAGCACACGTGGCCCGGCAATCGCGCCCTCCTTGGTGACGTGGCCGACCAGAATCACCACGCAGCCGGTCTGCTTGGCATGGCGCACCACCTGCGCTGCCGTCTCGCGCAACTGGCTCACCGAGCCGGGGGCGGAGTCGAGACTTTCGGTATAGAGCGTCTGGATCGAGTCGAGTACGACCAGTCCCGGTTTCTCGACCGACAGCACGCCCAATATGCGTTCGACACTGGTCTCCGCCAGCACTGGCAGATCGAGCCGGGGCAGGCCGAGGCGTCTGGCCCGCAGATGCACCTGGGTGAGTGATTCCTCACCGGTGATGTAGAGCGTTTTGAGCCTTGCCTGCACGCCCGCCAGCACTTGCAGCAGTAAGGTGGATTTGCCGATGCCGGGATCACCACCAATCAGGATCACCGAGCCCGCGACCAGACCGCCGCCCAGCACGCGATCCATCTCCGAGAGTTCAGTGGTGACGCGCGGCGCGTCCTCGGCGGCGACGGATTCCAGCAGTTGCACACCGCTGGCACCCGCAAGCCCGGCCATGCCGCCGCTGCGCTGGGCACGCGGGTTGATGGAAACGGTGGCCTCCACCAGCGTGTTCCAAGCATTGCACTCACCGCACTGGCCGGCCCATTTGGGGAACTGCGCACCGCAGCTCTGGCAGATGTATGCGGTCTTCGGCTTGGCCATTGCGTGGGTCTGTTTGCGGGCGTTTTTGCGGATGTTCGGCCGCAGGGAAAAAGGTAGTATCAATCCCATTACAACTCAAAAGTGACAGGGAGTGGTGCCTTGAAAGACCGCATCTGGACCAAGGACTGGTTTGTCGCTGTCGCATTTGCCTTGGTGTTCGCCATTCTGGCTTTCGGCGTGTTTTCGACGGGCTTTCAAAGTCTGGAGCGCGGCCTCTACGACAGCGGCGTGCGTGGCCGCGATGTCACGCCGTCTGATCGCATTGCCATCGTCACCATCGACGAAGACTCCATCGCCAAGCTCGGCCGCTGGCCTTGGCCGCGTGCGCAGCAGGCGCAGTTGTTGGACAAGATCAATGCCGGTGCTCCCAAGGCTATCGTCAACACCGTGCTGTATCTGGAGCAGGAGCAGGATCGCAGCAGCCAGGCGAGTGCGGAGTTGCTGGCGTATCTCGATCAATCGCCACTGACGCAGCTGATCCCGGTCGAGATCGAAAGTTTCGGCGTGATGCTCAACGACATTGGGCAGAAAGGCCTAGCGGCGGGCATCGCGCAGGCCTACCGCGAATCCACCCTCGCCACCGGCTATGCAAAGGCCATCGAGGAGCTGAAGGGGCGCATCAATGCCCTCGGTGCTGCGGGCGGCTCGCCGGATGCCGTGCTGGGACAGGCGCTGGCCGAAGGCAATCGCAGTCTCTTGCCGATGCTGTTCACACTCGGCCGTCCGCAGGGTTTGCCGGATCAGGCGCTGCCGGAATCGATCCAGCGCGATGCGCTGACCAACATCGTCGACAATGTCGGCGCGCGGGATCGCGGCCAGTTGCCAATTCCAGCACTGGCTGTCGCCACGCCAATTGCAGCACTGGCCCACGCGACGGCCGCAGTCGGCCATCTCAATGCCACGCCGGATGTCGATGGCGCGGTGCGTCAGGATGCGCTGGTGCTGCATTACTTTGACGCTTTCTACCCTTCCATCGCGCTGCGTGCGGCCGCATTGGCACTCAACCTCAAGCCCACCGATATCCAGGTGAAGCTCGGCGAGGGCATCAGCATGGGCGGCTTGAGCATCAGCACCAATCCGCAATTGATGATGTATACGCAGTTCTACCGTGAGCAGGAGGGTGCGCCGGCGTTCCGCACTGACTCCGCTTTTGACGTGATGGCAGGCAAGATTCCGGCCGAGAAATACAAGGACAAGATCGTGCTGATCGGCACCACGGCCGCCGGCACAGGGGAGACCTTCGCCACGCCGGTCTCTTCGTCGACCGCGCCGGTGGTGATGCTGGCGCACTCGGTGTCGAGCATCTTGCAGGAGCAGTATTTCGTGCGCCCGGCCTGGGGGCGCTGGGTCGAGATTGCCTTGTTCCTTCTGCTGACCGCATTCCTGGCACTGGGTGTGCCGCGCCTGAGCGCAGGCCTCGCCGCTGCCGTGATCGCTGTGCTGGTGATCGCCCTGCTGGCAGCCGAATATCTGCTGCTGACCGGCTCCGGCATCTGGATCAAGCTGGTGGTGATGGCGATCTACGGTGCCACCGGTTATGGCGTGATGCTGCTCAAGCGCTTCAACCTCGCCGAGAAACTCAAGTTTGCGAGCGAAACCGAATCGGCGGAGTCCAACAAGATGCTGGGCCTGGCCTTTCAGGGCCAGGGACAGCTCGACATGGCGTTCGACAAGTTCAAGCGCGTACGGCCGGTCGACGACAAGCTGCTCGACCTGCTCTACAACCTGGCACTGGACTTCGAGCGCAAGCGCCAGTTCAACAAGGCCGAGGCGGCGTACCAGTACATCTTCAGCCAGAACAAGGCGTTCAAGGATGTCGAGGTCAAGCTCAGCCGCGCCAAGAAGCTCAGCGAGACGGTGATTCTCGGCGGTGGTGCAATGGGGGCCAGCACGGCGGGCGGCACCATGATCATGGCTGGCGGCGGCACCGAGAAGCCGATGCTCGGCCGTTATCAGGTCGAGAAGGAGCTGGGCAAGGGCGCGATGGGCGTGGTGTATCTGGGCAAGGATCCCAAGATCGGCCGCATGGTGGCGATCAAGACCATGGCCTTGTCGCAGGAGTTCGAAGCCGACGAGTTGCAGGATGTGAAGGAGCGCTTTTTCCGCGAGGCCGAGACTGCGGGCCGCCTGAGCCATCCCAACATCGTCTCGATTTTCGATGCCGGTGAAGAGCATGACCTCGCCTACATCGCGATGGAGTTCGTGAAGGGCGGCGACCTCACCCGGCACATCAAGCCCAACACCCTGCTGCCGGTGACAGAGGTACTGCGCCTGATGGCGGATGCCGCCGATGCACTCGACTATGCGCACAGCAATTCGGTGGTGCATCGCGACATCAAGCCCGCCAACATGATGCTGCTGGCCGAGAGTCAGGTGATCAAGCTGATGGACTTCGGCATCGCCCGCATCGCCGACAGCAGCAAGACCAAGACCGGCATGGTGCTGGGCACCCCCAGCTACATGAGCCCTGAACAACTGGCAGGCAAGAAGGTGGATGGCCGCAGCGATCTGTTCTCGCTCGGTGTGACCACCTATCAGCTGCTCACGGGCAGCTTGCCGTTCCAGGCCGATTCGATGGCGACGCTGATGTTCAAGATCGCCAATGAGATGCACGCCTCTGCCCTGATCGTGCGCCCCGATCTGCCACCGGCGCTGACTGCGATCATCGACAGGGTGCTGGCCAAGAACTATGAGCAACGCTACCAGCGCGGCAATGAACTGGCCCGCGATCTACGCGCGCTGATGCACGGCATCGCTGCCTAGAGCGCGCTCGCCCATGTCGATCAAGGACAAGATTTCCACTGCCCTTCTTTCTGACATGGGACGAGTTCGTGCCAACAACGAAGATGCCGTTGCCGAAGATACGGATATCGGCTTGTTGGTTCTGGCCGACGGGATGGGAGGTTATAACGCCGGCGAGATTGCCAGTGGGATCACCATCGCAACAGTAGTAGACACTGCGCGGCGTGAGTGGAAAACGCTGGCCAAGGGCGAAACTGATCGCTCCACCGGGTACACCTATGAGGCATTGATGTTGCGCAATGCAGTGGAAACTGCACACACCACGATTTATCACGTCAGCCAAAGTCAGCCGCAGTGCGCGGGCATGGGCACTACGGTCGTAGCTTGTCTCCTGCACAACAACCGACTGTCCATTGCTTATGTAGGTGATTCGCGCCTTTATCGTCTGCGCGATAACGTGCTGGAGCAGATTACTCGCGATCACTCCCTCATCGAAGAGTTGATTGCACGCGGGCACTACTCTCGGCCCGATGCCATGAAGCTGGTGCGTAAGAACATCGTCACGCGCGCACTGGGTGTCGAGCCAGAGGTAACGGTTGACGTGATTGAGGACACAGCAGAGGTTGGCGACATCGTATTGCTCTGTTCTGATGGATTGACCGACATGGTCGATGACGAAACGATCCGCTTAACGCTGACAGAATATGCTGATAACCTCGATGCATCGGCCAAAAAGCTTGTTGATCTCGCGAATGAAAAGGGCGGAAGAGACAATGTCTCTGTTGCCTTGGCACGTGTTGACGCAAGCTTCGAGCGCAAATCACGCTGGTTCGACCGCTTTGTGGAGTGGTTCTAGCAGGCTATCTAACAAGAGAAGACCATGAGCAAGCTGATCATTACTGAGTCTAGCGGCGGATCACGGGCGCTCGTGCTTGACAAAGAGCGGGTCACTATCGGGCGCCATGCCGATAACGACATCTGCCTCAACGATAAGGCGGTATCTGGCTACCACGCGGTCGTTATCACGATTCTTGCGGATTCGTTCTTGGAAGATCTTGATTCAACCAACGGAACATTGGTCAATGGTAAGCAGATTGCCAAGCATCCTCTTTGCAGTGGCGACACTATCGTCATCGGGCGTAATTCACTGGTTTATCAATGCGATCAGCAGCACGGTGAGGATTTTGAGAAAACCATGATCCTGCGCCCAGCGCAGGTCGCCGCCGCTGTCAACATGCCGAGTTCTGCCGCTAGTGAAGGCAAACCACAAACTGCACGGCTACGTGTTGAGGGCGGCTCCAATGCAGGCCGCGAACTCGAGCTCACCAAGGCACTGACCACGATTGGAAAGCCCGGCGTCCAGGTCGCGGCGATTACCAAGCGGACCGATGGTTACTATATCGTGCACGTGGGAGGGGGGGGTATGCGACCTCTCGTCAACGGCAGTGAAATCGATACTCATGCGCTCAAGCTGAGCGCAAATGACCTCATCGAACTAGCAGGCACAAAGATGAAATTCATTCTGGCCTGATGCAGGGCGCTGTAATCGGAAACTCCACTTGAATCGCCACTTGCTTGCAGTGAGCAGGCGTGACCGGAATTAGGTGGCGGCAGATAATGGCTTCACTGAATCAAGAACCAACGTATCGGAAGTGTACGCGCTGGGTCAGCCCACAGAATAGCTCGTAGGCGAGAGTATTGGCTGAGCTGGCAATTTCCTCAGCGGGTAGTGCTGCGCCCCAGAGGGTGACAGCGTCGCCGACGGCGGCATCGGCCACGCTACGCAAATCCACCGTGATCATATCCATCGACACCCGGCCCACCATGGGTACGCGCTGGCCACGCACGATCACCGGCGTGCCGGTAGGCAGGCAGCGGTGCACACCGTCGGCATAGCCCACGGCCACCACGCCGATGGGCATGCGCTCTGGCGTGCGCCAAGTCTGGCCGTAGCCAATGGGTTCGTCGGCTGCGTATTCGCGGATGGCGATGAGGCGGCTTTGAAGGGTGAGGGCCGGTTGCAGGCCGAGTGCGGCGCCGGTCTTGCCGGGCAGGGGGCTGGCGCCGTAGAGCATCAGGCCGGGACGCACCCAGTCGACACGGGCATCGGGCCAGGCTAGCAGGCCAGCGGAGTTGGCAATGGAGCGTGGGCCTACAACGCCTTGCAGTGCGTTCGTGTAGGCGCTGATCTGCCGGGGTGTTGCGGGGTTGCTGGTTTCGTCGGCGCAGGCGAGGTGGGTGATCCAGCCCTGGAATACCCAGCCAGGATGTCGCTGGAGCGTTTTGACCAGCCGCGGCACATCGCCGAGTGGAAAGCCCAAGCGATGCATGCCGCTGTCGAGCTTGAACCAGACATGCACCTCGGCGCGGGCCGGAAGTTGTTCCAGCAGGGCGATTTGCCAGTGGTCATGTACGACCACCTGCAGTCGCTCGTAGACGGCGAGGGCGGCTTCCTCGATGGAGATCACGCCTTCAAGCAGCGTGATTGGCGTGGTGACCAGATGCGCTTCACGCAGCTTGATTGCTTCTTCCATGCAGGCGACGGCAAGGGCGTCGACACCGGCGGCTTCGAGTGTGCGGGCGACGGCGACCGCGCCATGACCATAGGCATCCGCCTTGACCGCCGCCATCACTTTCGAGCGCGGCGCGAGGCTGCGCACGGCCTTGAGGTTGTGGCGCAGGGCCGAGAGGTCGACCGTGGCAGTAACGCGCGGAGTCATCAGGCGTAGTCGTCGTAGCCGGACGGCGCCAGTGCATCGAGGTTGTCGAAGCGCGTGAACTGGCCGAGGAAGGCGGTCTTGCAGGTGCCGGTGGGGCCATTACGCTGCTTGGCGATGATCAGCTCGGCCGTGCCCTTGTCCGGCGTATCTTTGTTGTAGACCTCGTCGCGGTAGATGAAGACGATGACGTCGGCGTCCTGCTCAATACCGCCGGATTCGCGCAAGTCCGCCATGCGTGGCCGCTTGTTGTCGCGGTTTTCAAGGCCACGGTTGAGCTGGGAGAGCGCGATGATGGGCACGTTGAGTTCTTTCGCCAGCGACTTGAGATTGCGGGAAATCTCCGACACCTCGTTGGTGCGGTTTTCAGAACCCGGCACCTGCATGAGCTGGATGTAGTCCACCACGATCAGGCTCAGGCCATGGCGACCAGCGACGCGGCGGGCGCGGCTGCGCAGGTCGAGTGGCGATAGGCCGCCGGTTTCGTCGATGAACAGCGGGGCCTCCTGGATCATGCCGAGCGCGGAGGAGAACTTGCTCCAGTCCATGTCGTCCATCTCTCCGGTGCGCAGCTTTTGCTGGTCGACACGGCCGAAGGAGGACACCACGCGGATGCCCAGCTGCTCGGCCGACATTTCCATACTGAACACCAGCGTCGGCAGTTTTTTATCGAGCGCGGCGTACTCGGCAATGTTCATCGCGAAACTGGTTTTGCCCATCGAGGGACGGCCGGCCACGATGATGAGGTCGCCCGGATGCAGGCCGTTGGTCATCTCGTCAAAGCGGGTGAAGCCGGTGGGCAGTCCCTGTGCGCCGCCGGGGTTGAGCTGTGCGGCCTTGAGCTTTTTATCCAGCGCCTCCATCAGCGGCTGCATGGTCACGTACTGCGACTTCGACTTGGCATCGCGGCCGCGCAGTTTGGTCAGCTGTTGTTCTGCGACGTCGAGCAATTCGGTGGCATTGCGGCCTTCGGGGTGAAACGCCAGCTCGGTGATCTGATCGCCGGCAGCCACTAGGCCGCGCAGCACGGCGCGCTCGCGGACGATCTTGGCGTACTCGGCGACATTGGCCGAGCCGGGTGTGTCGTTGACCAGCAGACCCAAGTAGGGCAAGCCCTCGACTTCTTCGAGCTTGCCGAGGTTGCGCAGGTAGTCCGACACCGTGATGAAATCGCAGGGCCGTGACTGGTTGGCGAGTGCGCACAGCGCCTTGAAGATGACGCGGTGCTTCTCGAAGTAGAAGTCATCTTCCACCACGATATCGAGCACTTCAAACACGCCACGGGTGTCGAGCATCATGCCGCCCAGCACCGACATCTCGGCTTCTTCGGAGTGCGGCGGCACCTTGGGCGTCAGCAGCTGGCGCACCTTGCTGCTCTTGTTGCGGTCGATGGAGTCGATGGGCGTCATGATGGGGCTACTGTAATCCTCGATGGCCTGAGACCGCCAAGCACAAGTGGGTGCGCACCCGCTGCGCAAGCCGTGGATAAGTATCGGTAAAGCAAAAGGCCCGCACGAGGCGGGCCTTTTGGCAAGCGTGAGCGATCAAGCCTTTTCGGCTTCAACCCTAATGCTGACTTCCACTTCCACTTCGGAGTGCAGGCGCGCAAGCACCTTGAACTCACCGGTGTTGCGGATCGGGCCGCCGAGCAGGTTGATCTCGCTTTTGTCGAGGTCAACTTTCTGGCTGGCGGCTGCGCGCTCGATTTCGGCAGGGCCGACCGAGCCGTAGAGCTTGCCTTCTTCCGATGCCAGCATGCGCACGACAAAGGTCATGCCTTCTAGCTTTCCAGCGCGGATCTTGGCGGCCGCGACGGAGTCGTTGGCTTTCTTCACCAGCTCGGCCTTGCGGGCCTCGAACACGGTCTTATTGGCCGTGGTGGCGGGCAGCGCCTTGCCGTTGGGCAGCAGGAAGTTTCGGCCGTAGCCGGGCTTCACCTTGACGATGTCACCTAGGTCGCCGAGGTGCTTGATTTTTTCCAGCAGAATCAAATCCATGGTCGGTTCCTTACTCGTGCTTGTCGGTGTAAGGCATCAGCGCGAGGAAGCGCGCGCGCTTGACCGCGTTGGTGATCTCGCGCTGGTAGTAGCTGACCGTGCCAGTGACGCGCGCCGGTTGCAGCTTGCCGTTCTCGCTGACGTACTGCTTCAGCAAATTGAGGTCTTTGTAATCGATCGGCTGTGCAAAGTCGGATGAGAACTTGCAGGAGCGACGCTTGTTGCGGACGAAACGTGACATGGTTATTCAACCTCCTCGGCGACGGGCTCGTCGGCAGCGGGTGCATCGCGCTCGCCACGAGCCTTGTATTCCTTCTTGTTCTCTTCTTCAGGGTTCTTAAACAGCGCAGACTGGCCGGTGACGGCAGCCTCGGTGCGGATCACCATCTTGCGGATGACGGCGTCATTGAACTTGAAGGCATTTTCGAGTTCGGCCAGCGCCTTGTCGGTGCATTCGACATTCATCAGAACGTAGTGCGCCTTGTGCAGCTTGGCGATGGGGTAGGCGAGCTGGCGGCGGCCCCAGTCTTCGAGGCGGTGGACTTTGCCGCCGTCGATTTCAACAAACGATTTGTAACGCTCGGTCATGGCCGGGACCTGTTCAGACTGGTCCGGGTGCACCATGACCACGATTTCATAGTGGCGCATGTAACTCCTTGTGGATTAAAGCCCCCTGCACGCAGTAGCAGTGGGGCAAGGGTGGTCGGGCAAGCGCCCGACAGTCGAGGAGTATATGTAAAAGATCCCTCGATGGCAAAAAAGATCCCCAGCCTGCTGGTTAGTGACGACTCTCGGTCAAATGGTTTAAATACCAGTCGTAGGTCGATCGCAAGCCTGCCCGGAGCGATATTCGCGGTGTCCATCCAAGTTGCCTAATCCGGCTAACGTCCATCAGCTTTCTTGCAGTGCCGTCAGGTTTTGAAGGGTCAAATTTAATCGCGCCCTTGAATCCTGTAGCAGCGGCTATCTCATGGGCTAGTTCCCGGATGGTGAGGTCGGTTCCAGTTCCGATGTTGATGTGGGAGAGCATCGGAGAAGTGTTGGCTGCGTAAGTTTTCTGGGCGAGATTCAAGACATGCAGGCTGGCTGCTGCCATGTCGTCCACATGCAAGAACTCGCGGCGCGGGGTGCCTGAGCCCCAAATGATCACTGCTGGCGCTGATGCCACTTTTGCTTCGTGGAATCTGCGTAGCAGCGCAGGGATAACATGACTGTTCTGGGGGTGAAAATTATCGTTACTGCCGTACAGATTGGTTGGCATAACAGAGCGATAATCAGTGCCGTGCTGTCGGTTGTATGACTCGCAGAGCTTAATGCCTGCGATTTTGGCAATCGCATAAGGTTCATTTGTGGCCTCTAGTGGTCCTGTGAGCAACGCCGACTCCGCCATTGGCTGGGCTGCCTCACGCGGATAGATGCAGGAGCTGCCGAGGAATAGAAGGCGACGCACTCCCGCAAGAAACGCCTGATGGATCACATTTGCCTCGATCATCAGATTTTCATAGATGAAGTCAGCCGGAAATTGGCTATTGGCATAAATGCCGCCTACCTTGGCTGCTGCCAGTACGACTTCATCCGGCTTGTTCTCCGCAAAGAAGGCCTTCACTTGATTTTGCTGCGCTAGATCAACCTGTGTGCGATTGGCTGTCAATACCTCGATGGCTTCGCCTTGAAGGCGGCGTTCCTCAAGAATGCGAACGACTGCGGAGCCGACCATGCCACGATGGCCCGCGACAAATATTCTTCTCATGTTGTTATTCCCGGCTGACCGAGACGTTGAAACCGCTGCGTTTCAGTAATGCATGTCTGCGTGCTTGATCTAGGTCATGGGCCACCATTTCTGCGACTAATTCTTCAGTGGTAGTTTTCGGTACCCATCCTAGAAGCTCTCGTGCCTTCGAGGGATCGCCTAGTAAGGTTTCGACTTCAGAGGGCCGAAAATAGCGAGGATCAATGCGCACGATGGTGTCCCCAATCCTGCAGCCAGGAGCCTTATCCCCTTGCACCGACGCAATGTGTGCAATTTCATTGATGCCTGTCCCACTCCACCGCAAGGTCAGACCCAGCTCTGAGGCTGACATATCAATGAATTGCCTAACCGAATATTGCCGCCCGGTAGCGATCACGAAGTCAACTGGCTTGACCTGTTGCAGCATCAGCCATTGCATCTCAACAAAATCCCTAGCGTGACCCCAGTCGCGAAGTGCATCAATATTGCCCATGTAGAGGCACTTCTCAAGGCCTTGCGCGATGTTGCTGAGCCCGCGTGTGATTTTTCGGGTGACGAAGGTTTCACCGCGGCGAGGTGACTCATGATTAAAAAGAACTCCGTTGCAGGCGTACATTCCGTAGGCTTCACGGTAGTTCACCACCGTCCAGTAGGCGTATAGCTTGGCGACTGCATAGGGCGAGCGCGGATAGAACGGCGTGGTTTCGCGTTGCGGGATTTCTTGGACCAAGCCATAAAGTTCCGATGTGGATGCTTGATAAAAGCGAGTCTTGGCCGACAGGCCCAAAAAACGAATGCCTTCTAGGAGGCGCAAGGTGCCGATGCCATCAACATCTGCCGTGTATTCGGGGGATTCGAAGCTCACCGCCACATGCGACTGTGCCCCCAAGTTGTATACCTCGTCCGGACGCACCTGATCGAGAATGCGCACGAGATTGGAGGTGTCGCTCAGATCGCCATAATGCAGGACGAAAGAGCGGCCATCGACCTGTGGGTTTTCATAGATGTGATCGATTCGAGCGGTATTGAAAAGAGATGAGCGGCGCTTGATGCCATGCACTTCATAGCCCTTACTAAGCAATAGTTCAGCCAGATACGAGCCGTCTTGGCCGGTGATGCCAGTGATGAGTGCTTTTTTTTTCACGAGTAGTTTTCCGGATTGCGTAGATATCCAGATCGTGTTTTTCCAGGGAAAAACTGGGGAATCTTGGAAAGATTCTTCCAAATAAGGGCGCCTGTGCCGCCGATGCCATTTTTGCGCATGGCCTTGAGGTCCTCGCTGGATTTTTTCAGCACTTGCTGTATTGAGCGATTGCTGAGGCCGCCGAGACTCATTTTAATCAACACTTCCGGCAAGTAAGCGACGCGCACTTTGTCTGAGCCAAGGCTGCGGAGGATATGATCGTAATCGGCGGCAATCTTGAATGTTGTGTCGAAGCAGCCAAATTGCTCGTATACACGGCGCCGCATGAAAAGTGTCGGGTGGGGCGGCATCCAGCCCCAGCGCAGTTTGTCGATTGAGAAGGAACCGGCTCGCCAGTTCCTGATCACGCGGGTGGGGTCATGAGCCGCAACGTATTGTAGATCCCCGTAAACGGCATCTACTGATTCATCGTCGAAGGCGCTGGCGACATGCTGCAAAGTTTGTGGATGAGCGAACACATCATCCGAATGAAGGAACCCAACCACATCGCCGCTGGCAATCGACAGCCCCTTGTTTAGTGCGTCATAAACCCCTCTATCGGGCTCGCTGACCAGTGCATACAACGTGCTTCTTCTTGCCTTAAGAATGTCGAGGGTGCCGTCTGTGGAGGCGCCATCAATCACGATATGTTGCAGCGGGTAGTGTTGTTGCTCCGCGATGGACTCGAGGGCGCGAGGTAACGATTTGGCACGGTTGTAGACGGCCGTAATGACCGAAATTTCAATCGATTTTTTTGCAGCGACGCTTTTTTCTAGGCATTTATTCATGAGGTTTTGGTAAATGGCGCCATGGGGGTATGGGCCGCTTGTGCGGCATCGCCTAGATCGCTGGAGTGATGGGTGCTGAAGCTGTGCACGAGGGCATGTATTGATGTGATGTCAAAGGGGATTAGAATACGATCACCTAAGGATGCATATTTTAAATTTGTGAGGTCCACCATATGCGTAAGCTCGCTCAGATTATTTTGGCCACGTTGCCCATCTTTGCGGTTGCTGCAGAAGGCGACGCGATCGGTACTGCTGAAGAAGTAGTTGGCAGCACTACGATTAATTCTGCACCTGCCATCAATGGATCAGACCTGTCAGTCGGTGATCGTGTGCAGGTGGGGCCCTCTTCTGGCTCTACTTTTCGTCTTTCGAGCGGATACATTTTCTCCCTTGGGGAGAGCAGTAGTCTGCAGGCTCTGAGTTATGTATTCAGCGCGTCTGGCGCTACTCCGAATGCCTCGCGTTTTGGCTTGACCGAGGGCAGCATAAGGGTGCTGCCGCCCTCACAGAACCCGGGCGAATTGATCATGGTGACTCCTCTCGGAGAGGTTCAGTCTTCCGATGGTGCTTTCGCGATTGTGATCTGCGGCGCCAATTGCTCAGGTCGGAAGGGCGTTTTTGTCAGCATTCTTTCCGGATCGGTGGTGATCACCAATCGGGCCGGCGTTGTGGTCGGTGAGAATGGGCAGACCTTCTTTCTTGGCAGCTTTGAAACTACGCCCCAGCTTCTGAGCAATGTGCCTGAATTCGTTCGGAATGCCATTGACAGGTTTTCCCCATTGCCTTCGCCAGGGGGGGGGCTGGGCAATGCCCCCGTTACTCCTATCGTCTTGGATTTTCTTGCTGGTGTTTGCCAGATTTCAGTCAGCCCATCAGCCCCGCCATGTGATCGCTAAGCATGCTGCTATCTGAGGTAGTCGCGGATCCAATGTGCTGAACAGCGGTTCGCTTCGTGTTGATTTCTAGATGCTTCTGTTTCTTTTCCGTGTGGTGCGTTTTTTAGAAAGCGAATGCAACAGCAAGTGCAGCAAAAGCAGCAGGTAATAATATCTTCCGAGGCCGGTCAGCTTGCTGCCTACCTCCATTCATTGGTGGTTTTTCGGGAACTGTTGTTTTTTTTAGTTTGGAAGAATCTTAAGGTGCAAGTTGCGCAGACCGTGCTCGGCTTTGGCTGGTTGGTTTTGCGTCCCCTGCTGAACGCATTGGTGCTGACTTTTATATTCGGGCGTTTAGCGCGCTTGCCAAGCGAGGGTAGTCCGTATTTGTTGTTTTTGCTGAGCGGCTATCTTCCATGGAGTTACTTTGCTGGTGTTGTTAGTAAAGCCAGCGGCAGTCTTACGGGAAATGCAGCGCTAGTGACAAAAGTCTATTTCCCTAGACTTTTGCTACCCGGTGCCCTAGTGCTGGCCGGGTTGTCAGAGTTTGTTGTGACACTTGTCTTTTTTATGCTGGTGTCAACTCTGTATTACGGATATTTCCCGGGCTTAGGTCTATTGTGGATTGCGGTGCCTCTGCTTCTGCTGTTGCTGATTACCGCCGCTATTAGCTTCTGGCTGGCGGCATTGTCAGTTAAATTCAGAGACGTTCGACACGCAGCGAGCTATCTGCTTCAGATGCTGATGTTCCTAGCGCCAGTCATCTGGCCTTTGTCATTGCTTTCAACCCGATTAGGTCTGACAGCAGATGCTTGGGTGCTGAAGCTGCTTGCAGGGCTTTATCCAATGATTGGAGTGATCGAGGGCTTTCGTCGAGCTTTACTGGGCGGTCCAATGCCTTGGGATCTGATGGGGTTGGGTTTTCTTACGGCATCTCTTCTGTTGATCAGTGGGGTGATTTATTTTCATCGCAGCGAGCAGCAAATGGCCGATGGGATCTGAATTGCAATGACCCATAATGTTCTAGAGGTTCGATCAGTTTCTAAATGTTTTCGCATTAAAGCTCCTCAGGCCAAAGATGAGACTTTGATCACTCAGATTATCCGCAGCAGTGCTAAAGCGCTGCAGAGCGTGTGGCGTGATGAAACAGATGCAGAGCAGGAGAAAACTCTGCACTGGGCGCTGCGAGACGTGAATCTAGTAGTGACCGAGGGCGAAATCGTCAGTGTCATTGGTCACAATGGATCAGGCAAAAGCACGCTACTTAAAATCTTGTCTCGTATCACCGCACCCACCAAAGGGCAGGTCAGTGTGCGTGGACGTCTTGCAAGCCTTCTCGAGGTCGGCACGGGTTTCCACCCAGACCTCAGTGGTCGCGACAACGTTTTTTTAAATGCAGCGATTCTGGGTATGCGGCGCGAGGAAATATTGCGACGCTTTGATGCGATCGTTGATTTTTCCGGGGTGGGAGCCTTTATTGATACGCCAGTCAAGCATTACTCCTCTGGCATGAAGGTTCGGCTGGGTTTCGCTGTGGCTGCGCATCTGGACCCAGATATCCTGATCATTGATGAAGTCCTTGCCGTCGGTGATGCTGCTTTTCAGCAGCGTTGTCTCTCTTGTATTGAGGATGTAGGTCGCAGTGGCCGCACTGTGCTCTATGTTTCCCATCACTTGCCCAGCGTGGCACGACTTTCTCGCCGCACGGTGCTGTTGGATCAAGGACGTGTGCTCTTTGATGGTTCGACTCTGGCAGCGATCCGGCAATATGAAGAGCGAGTGGGCGGTTTCAATACTCGGCGGCAGTGGGACTCACCAAACAGCCCGGGCGACGATTGCGTGCGTTTGCTTGCTGTTGAAGTCACCAGCAATGGCTTGCCGGTAGATGGCCCCGTAGATGTTCGCCACCCGGTGGAAATTCATCTGCGCTACGAAGTAATGCGTGGAGGTCTTCCAATACTGCCAAGCCTTCATTTGCATGATTTAGGTGGCACTCTAGTGCTGAGCAGCCTTGATACTCATCCGGAATGGCATGCGCAGCCGCGATCAGCGGGTGTTTATCAAACGACAGTCGTTTTCCCAGGAAATCTATTCAACGAGGGAAGCTTTCAGGCAGGAATTGCGATCTCGACGATGGAGCCTTACCGAAATCACCTATATGTTCACAACGCTGTGGGATTTTCAATATTTGACTCAATAACAGGAGACAGTACGCGCGGACAGTTCCGCGGTGAGGTAAACGGATATTTGCGGCCTCAACTGACATGGAATACTAGCCGCGCTGGTGGTTGAAGGAGCTGTGTTAAGGCGGAAAAATTGCCAACGTGTCGCAGCTGCGCGGACGAACGACGTACCCGTACGAGACTAGTAGCTCTGTTGCTTTGGTGCGTAGCTCAACGGTTAAATGCTTGTGCTCATAGAGTATGACCGCAGGGCGGTAACGTTCAAAATCGAACTGCGCAAGAACCGAGTAGTCGTATCCCTCGGTGTCGATATGCAAGAGATCAATCCGTTCAACACGGTGACGATCAAGTACGTCTTGCACCAGGACGCAGGGCAGTTCCACCTCGACAATATACGGTTCAAGCAGACCATCAAGATGCTTAACGATGTGCTCACGATTAAATGATCCAAGTTGGTCATACCAACTGGGCGCACCATCGCCCAATTCGATCTTTGCGCGTTCAGAGACGTGATAAAACTTTGCATGCTCACGAGTGCTACCAATAAGCACATTCTCGTAGATAAATCGTGGGTCTGAGCCGTAGTGCTCTTTGAGTCGCTTGAAAATTTCTGGAATTGGCTCAATGAAAATACCAGACCAGTGTCGCTTGCTATGAATAAAGCGACTTATTGGATCACCGCTCCTGCCATCGTTAGACCCTATCTGCACAAAGAAAACAGAGGACATGCCGCGCAGGCGTTGATTTATCTGTCCCTCTAATGATTGGGGTCCACGTGTAAGAGTGCGAAAAATCAAGCGCAGTCTTGCGTACAAACTCGGAGACAAACGCAACAAGTTGATAATCCAAGCGCGAACATGCCTCATCATAGCCTCACTCTTGTTTTTGAAGACCTTGACGCAACCGGCGGAATGCCTTGCGCAAGCGCACCCACTCGTGACGTGTCAGAAAATTTTCTATGTCGAGCAACCGGATGCTCATGCGAGTGGTTGGCCACGGGAGACGGCGTGCATACTGTGAAAAGAGGCGCCCGTAGGGGTGCTGGGTTGGATCCAGCCATGGTTTGGTCGTGCCCTCGAAGTGGATAATCGCCGGACGTCGGATCGCTTCGCTTACTGCGACCTGCCCAAAAAGCTTGCGAGCATCTCCTGTCATGATGATCAGTCGTAGCAGATTCCAGCGTGGATGTAGCGACACACGCGCATCATGAAGCACGACAACTAGTGAATCTTGATCACCGAATTTTACCCAGTCTGCATTGGCGAGTCCGTGTTCAACCACCCGGCGCGTAATGTCGTGCGAGCGGAAGTAGTCGAGATTCATCAGCATCACGCCAGAGTTGAAGTAGTCATCGCCGGAAGACAGGCCACAGACCAAAGGCCATGGCGTTTCGTTCGATTTGCTTCTTCCTATTGGATTCGTGACTGCAGCAATAGCGCTTTTCTCAAGTCCGGTCTCCCAGATGGGGTCCAAGCAGTCAACAACCAGAGTGTCGCAGTCAAGATATAGCACCTTGGGTTCGTGAGGGACTAGCTGAGGCAGAAAAACGCGGTACCACATTACTGGTCGCAGAGCACTGTGCTGCATCGACTTAAATAAAGGCAGGCCACTCACCAGTGAGTCGGGAACAGGGATAAAGCTGATTTCTGCTCGTGAGCCAAAACAGGCAAGTGCTTGGCGTATCAGGTTGCGCGTTGCGTCCGGAAAATCCGGATCATGCAGGTAATAAATGCAGAACTGCGTGCCCGGGGTGTTTAGCAAAGCGCTATACAACATGGTTGCAGCATAAGGTGCATAGCCTGCATCGCTATTGCATGCCAGTGCGATACGACGTGTCATGAATGCGGAAGTGCTCAAGTCTGATTGGATGCGGTATTACGCAGGAGTGGGGCGTAACGAGGCTTAGAGCGCACCGTCATTGCAATCCGCAGTTGCTCACGACGCGAGCCGGGCCTGTTCTCACTGAGGCTGTGCTTGTTGTTGTAGACGTAGAGCACCTCATGCAAAAAGCGCCAGTGCTGTGGAGTTGCCATTTCCAGCAGCGGCCACATGGTCGCCGCATCCGCAGCAGCCCGATAGTAGCTACCGTCGCTATCACGCAGATCTTCATCATGCAGTGACTCCCACAGAAACCGCCGGTAGCTGCGCAGGTGGGCAGCGATGAAGTCGTAGTAGCGATAGTGTGCGAGCTCGGCAACCACATCGGGGTAAGCATAGACCTTGCCGCGTACAGTTCTCCGCAGCCAACGATCACGACGTCTCGCCGCATAATGCAGTTTATGACTGCCATACGTGAGCCACACATCGGGATTGCTATAGACCTGAGCCAGATGTTCCAAAACTTGGCTATGTGCCAGCCAGTCATCACCATCCAGCACAACGATCACATCATCTGCTGCGCCGCCAGCCTCTTGTGTTGCCCTGACGATATTGGCGAGCGGGAAGCGTCGTTCGCTATTACCCAACACCATGAAACGTGGATCATCGCCCGCCTTGGCTTTAGCTTTTTCCAATGTTCCATCAGTTGAGCAGTCATCGACCAGAACATGCTTGAAGTGTGGATAGGTCTGCGCCTGAACAGACTCGATACAGCGATCCACCCAAGACACGCACTGAAAGCTTGCTGAGACAATTAAAAACTTTAGGGGGGGGCGAGATTGTTCAGCGGATTCAGTCATTGGCATTCAGCGGGGGGCAAAGGGCAACCTTGCCACATCATCTAGTCAGAAAGCCACGAGTCGCAAGTTGAAGTGCTAGCAGCATATGCCCAAGGTGCGATGAGTTAGGGTTGAGCAATGCGATCCTGCGGGCAAGATGAAGTTGCATTAGCTTGCAGACGATCTTTGTAACGACGGGCCGGTGAGTCGATAAAGCGATCTATCAGCAGTGAAAGCGCGATTGAGCCCAACCAGATCAGCAATATCACAATGAGCCGGGCGGCATTATTAGGCATCCACTCCTTCAGTAAAGGCATGAGTGTCTGAATCAGTAGGACGCCGATTCCAGCATGCACCAGATACAGTGCGTATGAGTGTCGCCCGAAGAAGATCAGTACTGGCTGCCCCAGTAACTTACGTAGTGTGCTGTTCGTCGAGGCCACAAGTGTGGCATGCAGCAGCCCCGCAAAAACGACCGGTGTCATGGTCAGGCACAGCACCATAATCCAGACTGTGGATGGAAATCCGCCGCGATTGACAACAAAGGCAGCTATCAAAATAGTCCCGGCTAACAAAGGCATGAGGTGTAGCCAGCGCGGGAGAGGCTTTTTCCCAGTGACCAGCCATGAAGCTAGCCAAGCTCCCGCTGCGAAACCATCCATGCGGGTGATCGTCAACACATATGGGATGTGCGGCAAAACCTGCATTGTTGCGAACAATAGCTTGCATAGCACCGCCAAAATCCAAAAAATGATTGCAACGCGCGCTAGGTTCTGAGTTCGCACATGCCAAATCACCAGTGGCCAGAATAGATAGAACTGCTCCTCAACAGACAAGGACCAAAGGTGGCTTAGTGGACCTAAGTTAATTTCCGAGTCAGTCCAAGCCGAATGGAAGTTTTGCAGAAAGACCAGAAGCCAAGGCAACATTTCTCTTGTGAGCTGAGCATGTTCTGGTTTTGCAAAAAATAACAATGTTGGGACAGCAAGTAGCAAATAGAAAAAATAGGCTGGCAAGATGCGCAGTGCTCGCCGTCCATAGAAAACATGCAGTCTGTTTGGCGCCTCTCGCAGTTCGCACAAAACTCGTGTGATCAAAAAGCCGGAGAGAACAAAAAACAAGTCCACGCCAACCCACCCCACCTTGGCGGCGGCGTTCAGCCAAGCCCAAAAGGGCGCTGCCGGCTGAAAATGCATGCTGTGCATAACCAGCACTAACAGAATTGCGATACCGCGCAATCCATCCAAGGCGCGGTCGCGTAAAGAGTCGACTTCGTTTTTTGACACGACAACTCCTTCCGTGGAGTTTGTAAGACGATAGGCTGCGTTTAGTCGATTCAAACAGCTTGCGCGCGGTTAGTATCTGAATCTCGATACCACCTGTCACTCTGAACCCACATTCATGGAAATGGACGCTAGCCTTTTCAGTAAACAGCCGCATAGTGCTACAACGCCGCTGACGCGTAGCCACTGGAACTGGTACTTACGGAAGCGTCTTGGGGAAGCGCTGAGCTCTGCTTTGACGTCGTCCGGGGCAGGACCTGGCTGGCGTGTGCTGGAACTGGGCTGTGGTAATCGCCCCTACGAAGCGACGGTGCGTGCCTGTGGCGCGCATTACCAGGGGGCGGACTTGCGTGGCAATCCGCATGCCGATCTGCTGATTGAAGATGACGGTCATGTTCAGGCCCCTGATGCCAGCTATGACGTCATTATTTCGGCACAGGTACTGGAGCATGTCACGGATCCCAATGCCTACTTGGCTGAGACCTTGCGATTGTTGCGACCGGGTGGTTTCCTTATTCTTTCAACCCATGGCATCTGGATTTATCACCCATGCCCGTTGGATCTCTGGCGCTGGACGGGAGCAGGTCTGCAGCGGCTCATTGAAAAGGCTGGCTACGATATTGAGCGGTTCGAAGGCGTTGTTGGACTAATACCCGCGGGACTGCATTTGATTCAAGATCATATTTACAAGAGGCTGGCACTGCGCCAGCGCTGGTTTGGTAAACCTTTCATTTGGCTGATGCAAAGCCTGATTGCCGCTACAGATCGCTTGCATGGCGAGGGCGGGCGTTCGCGTGATGCGATGATCTATGTTGCATTGGCGAGGCCAAAACGGCATTCAGCCTCAGATTAAGTCATGGTCATCTACGGCAGCAGCTTTCAACAGGTATGCCAACATATCTGGCATAGGTGCGTGTCGGCACTATGGCTCGCGTTGATTGTTGGTTGCACGCCCTCGCCAAGGTTGGATCAGCCAGTGACGCCTCCTGCGGCAACTGTTCAGCTGAGCCCTGCCGAAATTGAGGTCATCGCCCTTGCGCATGCCACTGCTGCCCGGAAGCCCAGAGCTCAAAAAATCATTAGTACGTCCGGACGACTGCCTAATGATCCGGTGATGAAGGAGAGTGAAGCTGCTCGAATGGACTGGTATGGCATGCATGCTATGGCGCTGGCTGCAAAAATTACTAACGACCCGATTTATGGTGTTGCACTAGAAGACTACTTTGCTGCATGGAGCACTGTTTTTGAGCCGCAAGGCCAACCTATTGACGAGACGCAGTTTCACCAAGTGGTGCTGGCTTACGAATCTGGGAGCCATTACCTGTCGCCGCCAACTCAAGCGATGGCGATGAAGATGTTTCGGCGTATGGCAGATGTTCTATTTGATCGCGCGCGTATCAGGCAGGGTACGGAGCGGAATAACTGGCAGAGCCATCGCATCAAGCTGGCTACCGCACTCGCTTTTTCTTTGCGTGACCCGGTATTGATTGCGGGCAGTCGTGGAGCTTTTCGTCAGCAGATCGCGCGAAATATCGATGCATCTGGCATGGTGCTGGACTTCAGGGAGCGTGACGCACTGCGCTACGTAGTTTATTCGCTCGAGCCTTTACTCACTGCTGCGCTAATTGCTCAACAGCATGGCGAAGATTGGTACCACTTCGAGGCGAGTAGCGGTGCCTCATTGTCTGCAGCGCTGCAATGGTTAGCGCCCTACGCAGACGGTAATAAAGTTCACTTGGAGTTCCAGAATACGCGTATTCCATTTGATCGCCAGCGAGCGGCAGTGGGTATGCCTGGATTCTCTGGGCCTTGGAATCCTGCAACAGCTGTGACGTGCTACCAGATTGCAGCGCGGCTCGATGCCAGATGGATCACGCGTGCGGTAATGTTGGGCCGCGCTCCGTCCTGGATTGAACTGGCCTATCCCTCACCACTGATCTCAGCCGCAGAGTCAGCGATGCCCAGTTCAGCAGCGCCTGATCTGATATTTGAGCACTAGTCCGCTATTTCTAGTTTTTTGCGACCTGCCCATTCAAATGGGAAGACCGAGCCTCTTGCAAGGGACGATCTATTTTTCGGTATAGCAATTCTGCTGCCAACCAGATTAAGGGTAGGCAGAGCAGTTCAGCCATCAGCACAGTCAGGCCCGGAATCTTTGCAGCCAATGGTTTGGCCAATAGCCGCAGGATCGGGAAATGCACCAAATATAGTGCGTAACTCAGGCGTCCCGTGTGTACTAAAGCAGGCAAGCGCATTAGCCATAGCTGACGCGCGCCATGATGAAGAGCCAGTAGGCCGATGGTTGCAGTCCAGAACATCGTGCTCGCTGTGGCTGGGCCGGCTTCGTACTCAGGCAATGGGCCACTATTCATTACAGTGATATAGCCGTCGAGCATGTAAGGCATAAAGAACAAAAAGCTTATAAAGGCAAGAGCAGACAGCATCCTCGTTGCCCAAATGATATTTGCCCGAATGCGGTCGAACGCCACTGCCATTAGGCTGCCAAGCGCAAAAGCGTCAATGTGACTAGTCAGCACATACATATTGGGGTTAGCTACCCGCTGATTGATTGACAGACCGACTACAGCAAGCAGTGCAGCGACTCCAACAGCCGGCGGTATTCTCCTGAAAAATAGAATCGCCAGAGGTAGCAGCACATAAAACTGCTCCTCAATTGCCAGCGACCAGAGATGGCGCGCGTAATAGATATAATCGTAGCTCGCCACCGGATAAAACATCATTTCAGTGTATTGCGAGAATGTGTAATAGCGCACGAACACATTCAGATCAAAAACTTGGAAGTCTTTGAAATTATTAATGACGATGCTGATTGCAAACAGCACGCTTACAGTCAGGAAATACAGTGGCCATATTCGCTCAATGCGGCGGCCATAAAACGCCATAACGCCACGAAAGTCAGTGCATTTTTTAAAGACAATACGTGTCAGCAAAAAGCTTGAAAGCACAAAAAACATGTCCATCAGTGACCAAGCCCAAAAAAGCGGTCTCTGATCTATATGAGTGCAAACGACAAGGAGAGTTGCAATTCCCCTAAAGCTGTCCAGTTCGTAAAAGCGATCAGCTTGCTTGGGCGCAGATATCACCGAGTTGAACGTTTCCATCCCATGTCTCCCATGTATCTAATATGTATTGATACGCCCAAAGTGGAAAACCGGTGTGGTATCTGCTTGGTGGCAGCCTTGCTTGCTCATGTGGAAGTATTGTTGGCATCAGCTGCTAGCTGATGCGCACTTTCAACTGAGCGGTATACAGATTCCAAGCGATCAATCCAGGCTCGTCGATCATAGTGCTGCGCTACGCGTGCACGCCCAGACTGGCTAAGCATTGCCCAGCGTTCAGGCTGCTGCTGGAGTTTTTGAATTGCGGCTGCGAGAGCAGCCACATCGCCTGATGGCACTAAGTGCGCAGCTGTGCCTCCCATGGTCTCTGGGATGCCGCCAACGTCACTGGCAATTACAGGTAGCCCGCTTGCCATTGCCTCGAGCAGGGCAACCCCCTGTGTTTCTGTATTACCGTCGTTGTCAATAATGGCTGGCGCAAGATAGAGATCGCTGGCATTGATAGTGGACAGCACCTTTTCACGTCCGCAGGCGCCGTGAAAAAACACTCTCTTTGAAAGCCCAGCCATATTAACTTGCTCGATCAGTGTGTTGCGTAGAGGGCCATCGCCGATTATGTCCAGCTGCCAATTGACTCGCTGCATGATGGTCTGTTGCAGAGCTTGGATTAGTACCGAAATCCCTTTGAAAGGCACCAAGCGTCCAATAGTCAACAGCCGTAATGGCCTGTCTAGAGGTAATTGCCGCTCGCGGAAATCGATGCCATCAATATCCACCCCGTTGGGGATGACATGAAGATTCTCAGCTGTGGCGCCTAAAGCTAGCAAGCGTGTGCGCATGAAGTTTGAGCACACGATGAGCGCGGCGGCGTGAGCGAATGTTGTTCGATAATAGTTTTCAGGACGGGTGCGCAAAAATGCATGCACATCATGGCCATGAAAGGTGATCACAAGCGGCGCACGCAAGTGGCCTGATTCGTACAGCGGGATCAGTCGATGCGCGTTGTAGCCCGAGTGAGCGTGAATCAAGTCATAGTCGGCTGCTGGTGCCCAAAAACTTAGGCAACGACGCATCACATCAAAACGATTCCCTTTTGGCATTGCCAGGAAGCGCCAAGTAATTCTTGAGTTTTTCCAGAGTGTCATGCCGCCATGCCACAAAAAACTGAGCAGGCGCACTGTGCGTGATGCTGAAGGCAACGCAGGTGGTGCGTAGTGCACTCGTTTGAGCAAATCAAATGCGGCAATGCCAGCATGTGGTTGTTGCAGCTTTCCGGGTTGTAGTGCGTGCAAATCCAGGACATGGCCGCGTTCGATGAGCCCGCAGGCATGATCCAACACAAAGGTTTGCGATGCAGAAGGGAACTCGGTCACCGCCAACGCGATGCGCATCAATGCTGATCCTTACGTGGCGGCGGCAACAGTAATGAAAAGGCGAAGTGGTAATGAATGCAAACCTGCACCAGCGTGACGGCTGGCCGACGCCAGGCAGGTAGAACATCGGTATGGCTTTGCCCCCGCAACAGACGCAGCCAGAACCGCAGCCGTGGTTTGAGCATGTTTGTGACAAACCGCAGGCGTAATACAAAGCCCTTGTTCAGTAGATCAAACTCTCGCCGCCGGAACCCACCTGCAACGCGGCGGTTTTTGCGAAACAGCGCCGCAAGCGAGTCGCGCGCAGGATGCTGTACCACCGCACCTTCTGCATAAATGATCTTGAACCCGCTCTGTCTTGCGCGTCTGCAAAGCTCAAAGTCGCCCCCGGACTGCAGTGCCGCATTGAACGGCCCAACAGTGTCAAAAACCACGCGCTTGACGAATAGATTCGCGGTTACCGAACTGCCGTTGCGTACCGATTCAGCCTGTTTGAATGCAAAGGATTCGTCGTAATCGGTTGCGACGTTGCGCTGCGTGACGGCAATGCGAATGTGGCCGCCCACCAAAGACGCCTCTGTATCTGCCTGTAATGCAGCCCAGCCAGCAGCAAGCCATCCGGGCTCAGGGCGGCAATCGGCATCGGTGAACGCCAGCACCTCACCCTGCGCCATCGCAAGGCCGGCGTTACGTGCCGCGTAAGAGTGGCCGCGCGGCTCGTGCAGCAGGCGCACTCCGGCGCGCGACAATGGCGACGGCGGTTCTGCATCGTTGCTGACCACCAACACCTCAAAGTCATCCGCAGGCCATGTTTGAGCTGCCAATGCCGCCAGACACGATTCCAGCCCTGCCCAGTCCCGGTAAACCGGGATCAGCACCGAGATGCGGGGTTTGGCACTAGTCTCAGCGGACGGCATGGTTGGCTTTCTCATGAGTCAGACAGCTGCGCAGCATGCACCAGGCCGTGTGGTAGTGCAGCAGCATGTGCAGCCACAAAACACCCCAGCGGTGACGAAACGCATACCGATTGCTGCCGCGTTGTCCGGTGAGGATATGTAGCCATGCAATGGGGCGAAGTCGCCACCAGAACGGCAGCTGTCGCCACAGCCCCTCATGTCTTCCGCCATTGTCGCGCAGCGCATGGCTGTAGAAGCCAGCGGCAATGCGGCGGTTCTTGCTGAGTACCGCATCTACGGTGTGGCGTGAGGGATGCAGCACACAAGCTGCATCTGAATAACCGATCAGCCACCCCTGCGCTTTGCAGCGACGTCCAAAATCGCTGTCACCGCCCGATTTCATGGCTTCGTCGAACCCCCGTACCGATTCCAGAGTAAGGCGGTGCACCAAGAGATTGGCCGTGGCGCCAAAGTGCATGGTTTGCACCCAGGCCTGCTGCTGAAACTCGAACAGGTTTTCGTACCGTGACACTAGGTTTTCGGTATCGGTGAATACTTCGATACGGCCTGCTACCAGGCCCCATTCAGGGTGTGCCTCCAGCGCGGCCAAGCCCATGGCCAGCCAATCTGGCTGAGGCAGGCAATCTGCATCGGTAAATGCGAGTACCTCCCCTTGTGCTAGGCGCGCTCCCGCGTTGCGAGCGGCGTAGGAATAACCCTGTGCCTGATGGATGCAGCGCACCCCGGTGGGGAGTACAGGTGGCGCATGACCGGCGGGGTCGTTATCCACCACGATGATCTCGAAGTCATCACGCGGCAAGGTCTGTTTTGTCAGTGCATTCAGGCACAACAGCAGTCTTGGCCAGTCACGATAGGTGGGGATGATGACGGAGATTTTCATGCAGTTTGTGTGTGTGCCTGCTGAGCTTGCATGCGAAGAAGCTGTAGATAGTTTGCACTGGCTGCAGTGCTGGCAAAGCGTCGCAGCGCCTCGGTGCGGGCGGTGCTGCCCATAGTGCGCCATTGCGCGCGACTGGCCAGTGCACGCCGTAGCGCCTCTGCCAGGGCGGCTGGCTCTGGCTGATGATATAGCCAGCCAGTGCGTCCATCCTCTACGGTGACGCCAGGCTGTCCCAATGAGTGTGCAAGCACCGGGCGTGTCATCAGCATGGCTTCAATGATCGACAGCCCGAAGGGTTCAGCATCACGACGGGCATTGATGGCGAGATCACAGACAGGCCAATAGCGTTCAGGATCAGGCACCGTATCTACCCAATGCACCTGCTGCGCGAGGCCAGCCGCTTCTGCCTGCGCACGTAGCGAATCGGCGTAACTGGATGAGAGCGGCCCACCTACCAGCAGCAGGTGCAGTTGTTTTGCCTCAGCGCCCAACAGGGCCATGGCGGCAATGACCAAACTCGCCCCCTTGCTGTGATCCAAGCGGGCGATCAGGCCCAAAACCACGGCTTGTTCGGGCAAGCCCAACTGCGCGCGAGTGACCGGCACTACCTGCGCGGGGTCAAAGCGTGCGGCATCCACAGCGGGAGTGACCACGGCGACATTGGGCACGAGCTCCATGCGATTTGCGCTGAACTCGCTGTTGGCCAATATGCGCACCCGCCACCGCTTGCTGGCCCAGGCATAGATGCGCTGGTTGAGCTGAAGCGGGTAGTGCGATGGTGTGTTGGGCATCTCCAGCACCAAGCCGATCTTCAGCTGGCGTGCGATGGGGCCAGCCAGCGGCATCAGATCTGGCCAAGGCAGGCAAAGCACATCGGGCGCAATCTGGCGCAATCCGTTTCGCAGCAGAGCGCGCAGGCGCAATAACATCCCCATGCGACGCAGCAGACCCAGTAATGAAAATCCGTGACGGATGTAGCGCTGATGCAATGCGCTACTTTGCCCCAGCCAGTGCACCGCCCAGCCGCGCTGTATCGCTACATCGGCCAGTGCGCCAGGGCCAAGGCACCACAACCCAACCTGCTGGCCCTGATCCAGCAAAATTTTTGCATTGTTGAGCACGGCGGTCGCCACCCCGCCAGACTCATCGCCCCACACCAACCAACCGACATGCAGCGGTGACGAAGTCATATCAGCTCCAAAGCGCCTTGAGCTGGTTAACAGAATGCGACCACAGCACTTCGTGCCGACGGGCCCAAGAGACGTTACGCAGTATGTTTACTGCGGCTCTATCCCGGCTCAGACGTGCGATGAGGGTGGCGATCTCGTTGTCACTTGCAGTGGGGCTGACCAGATGCGCCCCATCTGCAAGCGCATGATCAGGCGAGCCACCCACCGCAGGGGCGATCACCGCAAGACCGAGCGCGTGAAATTCTCTCAGGCAGATACCACCGGCTTCAGCCTGAGAGAGCAGACAGCCCACATCGCAGCTGGCGACAGCATCCAGATAGCGTTTGGCATGTTGCTGCTTGCTGATGAACCCCAACCACTCCACACCCTTTACGCTGCGCAGGTCGGCGGGCAGCAATTCGGGTGCGCAGCCAATGACGCGCAGCTCACATTCAGCGCCGGCTTTACGCGCCAGTTGCAGAGCCCTTATCAATCGATCGAGCCCTTTGCGGATGGGCTCTTTGCCAACAAAGACGAGGCGTAGCGGCCGGGTTGAATCAGTAGCACGTACCGGGCGCTGCGCGGCCCATTCCGAGTAGGCGGTGGTACTGAGGTTGGCCCCCGGGACGACGACATGCACCTTGTCTGCGGCAACACCGTAATCCGCAACGATGCTCTCTGCTGCCCAGTGACTGTGAGTGATGATGCCTACGGCTTGCTGGTAGCCATAGGTTTCACGGCGGTAGATTTCCTGCGCAGACCGGCGACTGATATTGGCGCCCAAACCGTAATCGCCGAGGTAGTGTTGCAGAGTCTGGTCGATATAAAACCATTTTTCGATGCTGCTGTTGCGCAACATCGCGAGCGGATACAACTGAAAACAGTTGATTACACGTGTGCCCTCGAGCCTGCTTTGCTGAGGGGCCCACATCCTTTGCAGAAAAGCATCAGAGAACTGATAGCCACCCTTGCCGTTGCCGCGCAGCAAACTGCCTAGGTTCCATACATAGCGAGACAGCTGGCGAAACGGCGGTTCGGGGTCTAGCGCAAGCCCCTCGTGCATCACGCCTGCATCGCGAGCAGCGGTGAGAAGATGGTAGGGGATACCACTCCAAGTTCTGACGTTGTTCACGTCGCCCACGGCAGCCAGTAGAACAGGCTTATTCATTAGGCTCGTTCCAGCTTGGCCTGCTGCAATGGCGGGTGACGGAAAGCATTGAGGATGCGTAAAAGTGGTTGATACTTGCGGGCCGCTGGCTTGGGGTCTGTCTCATTACTATTTCAAGAAATGCGCCAGCTGCGCAACGGCAGCCGGCCAGCCAGCCTCATTGCGCCGGCCCCATGAGATCTCACGCATTTGCTGCACCTCACTGCGGTCGTTGCTCAGGCGCACCAGCAGGGCCGCAATGGCCTCATCGGACGCCTCAGGTTTAACCAAGTGTGCTGCCTCGGCAATCACATGGTCGGGCGAGCCACCAACGTCCGGCCCGATCACAGCCAGGCCCAGGGCATGGAACTCCCGCAGGCACATGCCGCCAGCCTCGGCATGCGAGAGCAGACAGCCGACATCATTGCCGGCTACGGCATCGATATACGCACGCGGCTGGTGCTGCTTGTCGATAAAACCAAGCCACTCCACACCCTCCACGGCGCGCAGCTCAGGTGCAAGCTGCTCTGGCGTACAGCCGATGACACGCAACTGGCAATTGGCCCCACGGCTCCGCGCCAGATGCAGGGCCCTGATCAATCGATCCAGCCCCTTGCGGCGCGCATCCTTGCCGACAAACACCAATTGCAAGGCATCGGCCGTGGCGCGGCTGGTCGATGCCGCCGCATCGGCCCACTCGCGGTAGGCAGTGGCGTCCAGGTTGGCGCCCGGCACTACCACTTTCACCTTTTGCGCTGCGATGCCGTAGTTTTTGATGACGCTGTGTGCCGCCCAATGGCTATGCGTCAAGATCATGGAGGCGCGCTGGTAACCCGCCCGTTCGCGCTGTATAGCGTCACGGGCCACCCAGTCACTGATGCCTACCCCTAGTCCGTAATCGCCAAACAGCTGCAATAGCGTCTGGTCAATGTAAAAGCATAGCTCTACAGATGTGTTGGCCACCATCGAAGGCGGAAACAGCTGAAAGCAGTTGATGACGCGTGCGCCGGAAAGCTGCCGTGCAAAAGGGCGCCAATAGTGCTCGATGCAAGATGCCGAAAACTGGTAGCCGCCGTAACCACGACCGCAGGTTAATGCTGCGAAGTTCCAAACGTAGCGGCGTATTGGCTGTTGCCAATCCAGCGGCTGAATAGAGAGGCCCTCGTGGATTACGCCTGCATCCTTGGCAACTTGCAGCAGGTGATACGGGGTGCCACTCCAGGTGCGGACGTCATTGACGTCGCCAGTGGCGGCTAGCAGAACGCGTTCTGTCATCGAGTCTCTACCCCATTATTAGGGTGCTGCCGAACATTGTCTCGGCTTTGCTGAGGCTAATTTGGAGTAGCACATAAACCTAGTGCTTTTTAGCGGTGACTATCTGGCGGACTGCCATTTTCTTCAGCGCATAGAACGCAGTAGGAAGACTCTTCTCAATGCCAAAAATCAGTCTATTTTTTAGTCTGGACAGGTCTTTAGGGCGGAATACCGTGATGCCTTTCAAGGCCTCAGTTGGCAGGTCGAAAGTGCGACTATGCAGTTGCATAAAACGATGACTATTGGCAATCGCATGGCAAGTAATGGAGGATCGCGAACAATTTTCATCCTGCGAATCGAGTGAGCCATGGATCGTGAAAGCATTCCAGAACAGCACGTCTCCCTTTTTTAGGTATGGAGCTCTGATCTCCAGTTTTTCCTCCTTGATGCGCTCAACGACTTGCTGGATATAGGCCTCGTGATTGTCAGCGATATTGTTATCGCGCTGTTGTTTGATGAGATCAATCTTGTGGCTTTTCGGGCAGACGAAAAAGCGACCTGCGCTGGCAGAAATATCTTCGATCGCAATCCACGCAGCTGCCATGGTGCCGACCTGCTCAGAATCCAGGTAATAACTATCCTGATGCTCCCAAGTGGCTGAGTTGCCTTCGAAGTACATCGACTGCACGATTTTTGGGGTCTCACCCAGCAGCAGTCGAAATATGGCTTCAAGCGTCTGGTTGGCAAAAATCTTATGAGTGGCGGTTTCGCGGAAATCGTGGAAATGAGCTGGATCGACGCTCTGCAGGTTGAGGATTGGGTTCATTACCCAACCCTTGCTGTTGAAAATGTGGCGCTCGAGTTTTGCAGTTGCTTGACGGTACATGTGCCCCTTGAAGGGTTTTACCTCACCTTCCCACAGTGCACGAATATCGTTGCAGGACTCCTGCGGGATACAGCCACGCACAACCACATAGCCATTTTCGCAGTAGTAGGCGCTGATACGCTCGCGATCACTGGGCGAGAACTTTGGCGAAACATCCTCCGCTTCCTCTTCAGGAACCGAAACAGGCAGCTTTCTTGGCGTGTGAAGTTGTTTCATTTTGTTCGAATTAGTCGGACGGCTTGGACGAACTGCGCATTTCTTCCCGTTTTGCCAAAGTCAAAAATTCATAGAACGCCATAAGTTTGCAGAAGACATATCCGCGATAACCATCCAGCCATCCTGCGCGCAAGATGTAGTGGTAGAAAAAGCGCTGCGTTGGACGGAATGGCAGGTGTCGGGCGATATGGTGCAGGCGTCGCTTGATACTAAGTCCGGTCGGAAGGGTTGATGACAGGCCTGTGCTCTGAGCTTGCCGTGAGAGCTCAACGCGTGCTTCCCAGCTGCTATAGCGATTGTGTTTTTCCACCCAAGTCGCGAGTGTGGGGAAGGCGTAATGATCAAGCTCTCCTTCAAGGTGGCCAGCGCTACCGTCAAGCAAGACGTGTTCATGCACTTCGTTATCGCCAGACGACGTGTCTACTACGCCAGGGAACTGCTCGTAACGACCTGATTGATGACGAAACAGCCTCAAGTTCCAGCTTGGGTAATAGCCGCAATGCTTGAGCCAGCCGTTGAGAAACCAGAATCGCCGGTTGACGTAGTAGCCTACATGCGGGCCAGGCTTGACCAGAATGTTGGAAAGCTCCTCGGCAAAATTAGGCGGTGCGCGCTCATCGGCATCGATGATGAATACCCAGTCATGGCGCCAAGGTATATTGGCAAGAGCCCAATTTTTTTTCTTTGGAAAGTTTCCGTCCCAGTGAAAGTCGAATATTTCTGCACCATGGCTGCGAGCAATCTGCTGAGTAGCGTCCTGGCTTGAAGAATCAACAACGACAATCTGTTCAGCCCATGCGACGGATGCTAGGCAGTCGGCAAGGTTTTCAGCCTCGTTCTTGGCCGGGATCAGTACGGAAATTGGTAGGCGATGGGCAGTCATGGCATGCGGCTTTGTAGAGTGCATCGGCAGACATTGCGCTGCAGGAATGTTGCGATGCAGTAGGAGGCAGTGCGCTAGTTGAGCACATGCTGATAAATTTCGACCAGTTGTTGAGCGCTTTTTTCCCAGCTGTAGCTTGCAGAGAGTTGCTGTGCCCGCTTGCCCATTGCCAGCAATTCTTCAGCTGGTAAAGCTAGTGCCTCTGCCAGCGCAGCCCGAATTGCATCTGCGTTGGCAGCCACTGACCAGCCGCAGTTGGCGGCAACAACTTCTTCCCAAGGCATGGCTTGCGTGGTGAGTACGGGTAAGCCGTGCGCCATGGCCTCAGCGACCGCGAGGCCAAAATTTTCTTGCAAGCTGGGCTGCAAAAACAGCTGACTCTCAGCAAGTAGGTTGGTTTTGGCATGACCCTGAACCAGTCCAGCAAACTCGACGGAATCAGCTACTTCAAGATGTCGAGCTAACTCGTGCAGGTATCGTTCATAATCAGGGTCGCCACTACCAGCGATCACGAATCGCCAGCCTGCTGGCTTAAGCAATGCCCAAGCATGCAGCAGTGCGTCTACCTGCTTCACTGGATGCAGCCTTCCCATGAATACAGCCTGTCTCCGACGTATCAGCCTGGGGATAGAGGGGGGCAGATCAACGCCGTGAGGAATGTGGTGTGTCAGCCCTTTTCGGCGCAACCTTGAGTCTGCCTCTATTTTCTCTCTGTGGCTGGTGAGAATAACTGCCGAAGCATGGCCAAGTAGGCGGTGCTGATAACCATGCCAAGCAAGCATTTTCTTGAAACGCTGCTGTTTCATTGGCCACTGTTGCAGCATGCCGCAAGGCTGGCTTATCAGAGGGCAGTTGGCCCTACGGGCAGCGAACATTGCGGCTGCGTTTTCAGGTAGCCATAAGCCATGATCGTGAACGACGTCCGGCCCCCATTCGTAGATTGTTTTGCTTGCTACTTCATAGTAGCGGCATAAACGCAGAAAGTTATTGCGGTGACGCGCAATAGGGATGCAGAAAAGGCCCTCAGGCAGCGCGATACGTGCACGTTCACTGTTCTCTGTATAGACCAGTGCGACTGAATGGCCCTGCAACGCAAGGGCCGTCGCCACGCCAGCAACCACCGCCGGTGGCCCACCAGAGACAACATCCAAGTCTGGTGCGGTGAGCAGTACCTTCATTTATTTGTCTGCTGCTGCAAGCGCGCGCGCGCGGATCGCGCGGGCTGGATTGCCTGCAACTACCTGCCACGGGGGCACACTGCGTACACATACCGCCCTAGCGGCGACAACTGCCCCTTCGCCAACAGTGACGCCGGGCCCAACAAAGGCATCTGCACAGACCCAGGCGCAATCGCCGATGGTGATGGAAGCGCGAATCAGTGGCAGTGTCGGATCTTGGTCATTATGGCTGCCGCCGCAGAGGTGAGCCCCCTGTGAAATCGTTGCCTGACAGCCAATCGTCATCGGCCCTAGGTTGTAAAGACGCACATCCTCAGCCACCGCTGTCTCACTGCCAATATCGAGCAGGCTAGGCAAGAAAATGCGCGTACTGGGGTGAATCTGTACTGCATTGCCAATCCTTGCACCCAAGATGCGTAGTAGCCACCGACGCCAGCCGTACATCAGGCGCGGGCTAAAGTGAAATGCGGGTTTGATCACGCTCCAAACCACGCGCTCAAACAATTCGCGCCTGCTGTATTTTCGTACGGCACGGTTTCGGACAACATTAAGGCGATTCACTGATTGGCTTGCTGCGGCTGGGATGCCGGCAGCGGCTCGTGATTGGTTTGCTGCTCTGGCTTACGCCGCATCGTCAGTTTGCCAATGGCATAGAGCGCGATAATCGGGTAACTCATCACAATGAGTTCGAGGTAATTGCGTAGACCAATGAAAAGCCACATCAATCCCAAGCTATAAAGCAGCTTCTGGCGAACTGCGGGCCCAAACCAGACCAATACCAGCTTGCCGCCGAAAAATCCCATGACCAAAGCCGCAATGGCAACTGACCATATGCCAAAGCTCACGTACCAGTCTCCAATTGCAGAGACTGTGAGTGTGAAATTTTCGCTCCAGCACTGGCCTAGTTCACAGGGCAGGTTGATTCCCGGGCCGATCGGTTTGCCAGGCCAGAGCACTCGGGGGATGGGCCGTACCACCCAGTAGATGATGGCACTCCATCCGGTGTGGTCTCGAAACTCGGGAATGTGATCTATTGTCTTTGTCAGGAACTTGAAGTTGTTATCGACGTGAAAGCCACTGCGGATCGGGTTTTTTTCAAAGGCATTGCCGCTGAACAGGCTGCTAACAATGCCGCCTTCTTCGGTGCGGAAGACCAGCATGATTTGCAGCAGTGCAATCATTACCAAGCCAGTTGCGCTAGCGACAAAGATTTGTCTCATCCCCAGCCGTGGCTGCAAAAGCAGCCATGCTATTAAGCCTGACCCTATGACCATGCCTACCAGACGGCGACCGCCATCCTTGATGAGAAAGAGCAGAAAAAAAGTGGCCAACGCCATGCCAACTACAACTCGCCAATCGATGCGGCGCGTGCGGTGATGCAGTGCCACAGTGAGTGGCACTGCGAGATACCCAAAGTACTGCAGATGCGAAACAAAGGCGCCGCTGCCGCCCTGCACGCCGCGGCTCCAGGCGCCAACGCCACGTTCACTGAATAGTCCATCCGACAGGCAAGTCATTGAAAAATTGCAGGGGATCAGTCGGGCCAACAAGCCGAGAAAAGAGCAAGCGATAAGGGCGTTGAAGAGCCAGCCTAAGCTGAAATCTATATTCGGGCTGCTGATACGAGACCCTGAGTTGTGCACCGCGTAGGCCAGTCTCGAACCCAGCAGTATCATCACGCCAAACAGACCAATGAGGCTGAATCCCTTAAGTATGCCCGCTCTGGTCAGCTCATAAGCGACATAATCGTCCGCCAGTAGTTCAACTAATAGCCAATAGATCAGCCCCACCATCATGACACTCTCTGCCCGCATCCAAGCCCTTATGTCGGAGAGGGACGAAACGGTGGGGCCCGTAAGAAGTCCCAGACTCAGCATTAGCGCAGATAGGCGCAGTTGCCCTGGTTCGTAGTAGTTGTCGGGCAACGTCAGCATCGCGGCAGCGGTGCCAATCACGATGCCAAGCATGCCAAACGTGTATTGCATGCCGGCGACGGGGCGGAATGAGGGGTGCGCTATAGCGTTTTTCACATTTATCTGGGCTGCTCTTGTAAAGCAGCAGATCGCACGTCGGAGGGATGCCGCTTTATACAACATGCTTGACGCACCGCTCAAAGTCCGGACTGCCCCCAAGACCTCAGTTTTCTGATAGCACACGCAAAAGACGATCTGCCAGAGGCGGGGTTGCAAGGGCTTGGTAGGTTTCGAATGCCCCCTCAGCAAGCGGCATGTTGCTTCCAGCAAATAACTCCGCAAGGATTTGCGCCAGACTTCGCTCGGCATCTGCATATGTAAAACAACGCCCATTTACACCATCACGCACGTAGCTTGGTTCCGGACCCATGTGCAAGTCCAAGCGATCATGAATCACTGGGACCAAGCTCAAGCCCATGAAATGCACAACGCTGAGTCCGGCGTCACCAGGGTGGCAACCCACACGGCAGTGCTGGGCAACATTACGAACTTCTGATTGCTGGTAGATTTCGCCATGCCAAGTAATCCATGCTTGCGATGGATGTTGTGCTCTCAGCTCGGAGCCCAACTCCCCATCGCCGACAACATGTAGGTGAAGGTTGAGCTCGGTAAGCTCACGTGCTAGCTCTAAGCAGCGGATCAAAAGCCCCAGGTTGCATCCTTTACGCAAGCGCCCTAGGAAAAGCAGGCCTAACTCGTTGCCTGATTTTTCTGAGGGCAGCACTGGCTCGGTCAGGTGCAAGCTGTTTTCAGCGACGGCCAATTTGCCGCGTATGCCTTGTCGGCGTAATGAATCGGCGACCGACGCGGTGTAACAGATGTAGCAAGTTGAGTATCCGACGAGTAACTGGTAGGTCTTGACAAGCCATAGGGGCGGTGTGGGCTTGTCGTAAAACCCTTGTCCGTACGAGTAGCAGGAAATCCCTAACCAGCGACAGATAAATAGCGCTGCCCAGAAGCTTAATGCTCTGGGATTGGCGGCAATCAGAAGCTTAGTTGGTTTGGTATCTAGTAGTAGTCGAATTAGCCCTTTCTGCCAGTGCAAGCGGCCGCCTAGTATTTGCTTTTCCGGCAGCAAAACGTGGCGCCGTATTGCCGTCCCGTGAATCGTTTGTTGCCCGTAGCCTGATTCCTGCGATGATGGCGATGAGGCGAGGATGACATCACCAAAGCACTCGGCAACCTTGGCGAAGACGGGCAGGCGATAGGCCGTCAGATGGGGCTGTACGATGAGCAAGAGTTGTTGCATATGACGCCACCTGTCAATTTGTCTTTAATCTATCTACGCGGGCCGTAGTGTGTGGGAGCCGGGGTGACTCTGAATGGGTTGGTGGCGCCATGACTTGAACTGTGCGCAGTCTCACTAAAATGACGCATAGTTCATGGGGTATTCGCACAAGGTTGCGACATCGTCGTAACATACATGCGCTACATGTAACTTAAGTGCTGCTTTGGCGGCCAATTGCTCTTCAATACGACTTTACAGGAGTTTAAATGTCGGATTGCATGAAGAAAATTACGGGTCTTACCGATTTGTCACGAGCTGTTGCTGTGGTGGCAACGGCCTGTTTGCTAGCTCATCCTGTGCAGGCTGCACCGCGGCTTTATCCCTTGGGCGGCGGGTTTGAAGGTGGGTTGGAGGTTGAGGCAGGTGGCGTGCATGTGCAGAACTTTTTTTACGAATCAGACGGTGGCCTCGACGTGTTGGGTTATCGCGCTCGGCCATCGGTTGTGCTGGCGCGTGGCGGTTCAGATGCCAAGCTGCAATTGGGCTCATATATAGAGTCAACTCACTATGACCTGCCGAGTCCACTGGACCACTACCTAGATTTTGGCAGCAGCGCCCGTTTCGATTGGGTGCCTTTGACCAAGCATCGGTTCGATGTGGGTGCGGAGTACGTTCACGGGCATGATCAGTCCGGTTTGGTTCGCAGCCAAAGTGGCGATACCGACTTTGATCGAAGCAACGAGCCCGATGAGTGGGATAACGGCGAGTTCGATTTTGGTTATCGGTATGGTGGTCCTAGCGCCTTGGCCGTTAGCAGCATTCAGTTGGGCTACCGCGAGCGGGAATACACTAACAATCGCAGCAGAACGAATGTGCTGGATTACGCAACTCGCAGTATTGGCTACGAGTTGGCGTACACCTATTCGCCGAAGACATCTTTTCTTTTCGATGTCGGACACGCGGCAACAGACTACGATCTGGGCAATAGAGATGGAAAAGCGACTACTGCCCGTGTAGGCCTACGTTGGGTAGCAACGGGTAAGACGTCAGGCGATCTTCGTGTTGGTGTTCGCACTTATTCGGTGGATAGTCGTGCACGTCCTTCTAGCCAATCGTTTACTTGGAAGCTCAAGGCTGATTGGGCGCCGACATCGCTGACTCAGTTCAATCTTTCGGGTGGGCGATCGGTGGTTGAAACGTTTCGCACAAACGCCTTCTTCATCGACACGCGTTCAGTCGATTTGAACTGGCGTCAAAAATGGGCCGAGAGGTTCTCAACTCGTGCAGGCCTTGGGTACGTTAATACCAATTTTGTCGGCGCCAATCGTAAAGATGACAACGTCAGTGCCTATGTCGGCGCTGACCTTGCTCTGCTGCCGGGCTTTGCACTGTTTGCCGACTACTCATATCGCGATCGTTCATCAAACGAGGCGCTGCGCGGATTTGAACATGCTGAAGCCAAATTTGGCTTGAAATGGAACCCCTGAACCTTGGCGTAACGCCGGCTGCTGGCATGACTCTCTCTCGACTTCCCATCGTTTTTTTGGTTCTGTCTTTCTGCCTGTCGTCTTGTGTAAGCGCGCCGCCGCCACGGCAGGCTGATAGCGTGACGCGCACCGATTTTGTCGCGGCCAGCTACCGTTTGGGTGTAGGCGACCGGGTGAGGGTGGATGTTTTCCGCGAGGCTGATCTGTCCGGCGAGGTGTCGATTGAATCCACCGGCTACATCAATTACCCATTGATTGGCACCATCACGGCGGTTGGGCTGACGGCCCAGCAACTTGAGCGAGAGTTGATCGCTCGTTTCCGCGCGGGTTACTTGCGCAACCCCGATGTCCGCGTTGCAGTGGTGCGCTATCGCCCCATCTTCATCTCTGGTGCCGTGCGGAACACAGGGGCCTTCCCCTTTTCAGAGGGCCTGACGGTCGAACGTGCGCTGACGCTGGCAAGTGGAATGACGCCATTGGGCTCCCCACGGCGTATTTTTGCCCTGCGTGAGGGCGCCCCCGCGTCAGCACGTGAAAAAGTGGGGCTTGATGCGCCGCTTTACCCGGGCGACACCCTGTTTGTCGAAGAAGGCGTTTTCTAAAAAACACCCCATGCAATTGCCCACTGCTGCCCAAGCTGCCGCTCCACAGCCGCCTTCTGAAATTGCCAGCCTCTGGCGATTTTTCAAGCGTTATCGCGGCGGGATACTACTCGTAGTGGTCGCCGCCTCGCTGTTGGGGACATTGATTGCCTTGTCGTTGCCGCCCATTTATCGGGCAACGGTTACCCTATTAATTGAGCCGCGCACGCAGCGTGTAGTGCAAGTTCAGGATGTATACGATCCTTCGCAAGGTGCATCTGGCGAGTACTTTGCGACTCAGTATGAGTTGCTGCGGTCACGTGATATTGCCTCTCGTGTCGTGGATAAGCTCAAGCTGGCTGACAACAACGATTTTTTGGCCGATACAGCCAATCAGTCTACGCTGGACAGTGTTCGCAAGAGAATTGACTGGCAGAGATGGTTGCCAGGTCTACCGAAGCAGGACACAAGCAAAGCCGCCACCGCAGAGCAAAAGCGCGAGCGTGCCATTTCGATGGTCCAATACCAGACGGTTGTGCAGCCGGTGCCGCGCACGCGGCTGGTGCGAGTGCATTTTCTATCGAGTAACGCTGTGCTTGCACAGCAGGTTGCAACCGCTCTAGCCGATGTGTTCATCGAGAGTGGCTTGGAGTCGCGACTTGAAGCAACTCAGCGCGCCGGCAAGTGGCTTACTGAAAAACTGTCTGATTTAAGTGCGCAATTACAGCGCGCTGAAAAAGCCTTGCAGAACTTCCGAGATCAAAACCAACTGGTTGTGGTCGGTGGAAATCGTGGCCTTGTCGACCAGGATGTCATTCAAAATTCACAGCGCGTTCGCGATGCGCAGCGTACCAAGCTGGAGTTGGCCAACACGTATAGCAAGATCAGCGCTGCCGATGGTAATGCCAATCAGTTGCAAAAAATCACAGCGCTGCTGCAAGACTCTGGCGTACAAAAGGCTAAAGTTGGTTTGCTTGATGCCGAGCAGAGCTTAAGGACTGTTGAAGAGCGCTATGGACGTAAGCATCCACAAGTAGCAGCTTCTCTCGCACTGGTTCAATCTGCACAAAGAACGTTCCGCGAGCAATTGTTGATTGCTGCAGATGGCTTGAAGAACCAGTACGAGCTTGCTGCCGAAACTGAGCGCCAAGCATCTGGCGCACTGGCGAATACCACTGAACGTATTCGTCAGTTGGATCGTAAGCAGTACGAACTGGGCGTGCTAGAACGCGAGGTGCAAACCAATCGTCAGCTTTACGACCTTTTCCAGCAGCGTTTCAAAGAGACAGACAGCACGTCCAGCTTTGAGCCCCTGAACGCAAGAGTGACCGATGCTGCTTTATTGCCTAAGGGTCCTATTCTCCCGGACCGTCCGAGAATCGTCGTATTTTCTGCATTCATTGGTTTCCTACTTGGGGTTCTGCTCGCTTCGCTTCGTCATGTGTTGAGCGAGGGTCTGCACAGTGTTGAAGATCTTGAGTCTGCGGTTCAAGCGCCGTTGTTTGGCGTCGTGCCCACGATAGGGCGTTTGTCATCCGCGAGCGTGATCGGTCAATTCCGAAAAGACATCCGCACCCCGTTCGCCGAGGGTATTCGAAGCATTCTGACCGCCATGCGTTTGGCAGAGGTTGCGGGTCGCAAACAATGTTTTGTCATCACCTCTGCCTTGCCGGGTGAGGGGAAAAGCAGTGTCGCTGCGTGCCTGAGTCTGGCGATGGCATCGTCAGAAAAAACCCTGCTGCTCGAAATGGACCTGCGCGCCCCATCATTGCGCAAACCAATTGGCATGCCGAAACAGCAAGCCGGTGTCATGGAGGCGCTCACGGGAAGCGCAACGATTGACGAGGCTATTTTTGTTGATGCGGCCTCTGGCTTGCATGTAATCGGTGTCAAGCAACGTCCGCCTAATCCATCAGAGATCGTAGGATCCGCAGCGTTCATCGCCTTGCTCGCGCAGCTGAAAGGGCGCTACGACAGAATCATTATTGATTCTCCTCCCTGCCTTGCTGCCAGTGATGCACTGATGCTATCGCGGCAGTCAGACGCAGTGCTGTTCGTCACGCGTGCTGATGTCACCACTGCAGCTGCAGTGCGTCGGGCGGTTCATCAATTGCGAACCATCGGTGCGCCGCTGATTGGCTGCGTGTTCAATCGCGTGGATGTGAAACGCAACCGGGACATTTATGGGCATTACCAGTATGCATACCGGTATTACGGGAAATAGCAGGTGCCCAGCCTCGCTCGCTGGATAGCCGCTGTACTGGCAGTTGTTTTAGTCGTAGGTGGTGCAGCCGAGGCGTTATCAAGCCTGTATTACAGTGCTGCCCACCATAGTCGACGCGCCAAAGACTTAACTCGGGTTGAGGCTGCTGCTGCGATGGCTGCGAGAGTGCTACCCGCCAGTCAGCAGGCGCGGGCGTTGAATGGGCGCGTGGCAGCTCTCAAGGGTGATTCCGGCGCTGTGCTGCACGAGTACGCCGCAGTAATGCAGCAAGCCCCTACTGATGCTTTTCGTTGGGCAGAGTTGGCGCAATCTCTAGCAGTCGCCGGTGATTTCAGTAGCTACTTAACCTTGGCTATTGCTCAAGCTCAGCAGCTCGCACCAAATTCGTCGGGAGTCAATGCGGCTCTTGCGCGAATCGCTTGGTTGTATGTGGAGAAGCTTGATGATGCGCAGCGGGCTCTGTTGGAGAGCAGCATGCAAAGGACGCTGAACTACAAACCAGAGCGGTACAAGCTTTTCGAGTTCGTCGCGCGGGCGCGTCGACACCATGTGTTCTGTGAGGAGTTTGGCCTGCGGATGGGTGCCAAGCATTGGTGTGGTCGCATTGATCGCGAACTGGCGCATTGCTTTAGCAAAAAAATCAGACCCGCCGAGCGGCGCTGGTGTCAGCGTCTTGAGGTGCTGCCGTGATGCGTGCGGGGCAGGGGCGTTCGGCGGCGGATCGCGCTGCTTTTCTATTACTGCTGCTGTTACTGATCTGGCTGCCTTGGCCTTGGGCCAGCGTTGGGCGAAGTGCACAAGGAGTGATTGCGGTTGTCACAGGCATTGGCTTGCTGTTGTCGCTGATCTCGGCAGAGGGCGCTCAATGGCCTCAGACTGCGATTTTCAGAATCGCCAATTTCATCTGGTTGATCTGGGTCAGCTGGATTTCATTCAGCTTAGTGCCGTTGCCGGAAGCAGTCTTACGAAACCTTTCCCCTTACGCCGCCGAACTGCATTCAGCCGTAACTGGCTTGGGTGCAAAACCTGTTTGGACAATCAGTGTCGAGCCCGCATCAACCAAAAGAGTGCTGTTTCAAAGTCTTAACCTCTGGGGTATCTACTTGTTGGCTGCTCGTGTGATCAGTGGGGAGTCTCGCAAGCGAGTCTTCTTGGTGGTGTTAGCTGCTACCGCATCTGCACAAGCGCTCTATGGTCTCGGAATGACGCTCACCGATGTGGAGATCGGATATTTCGAGAAGAAGATATATGGATTGGGGTGGGCGACTGGCACTTTCGTGAATCGCAACCACTTTGCACACTTTCTCGCACTGGGCGCTGCGGCCGCACTCGCTCTTTTACTGGCGCAGAAAAATAGCGATACCAACCGCGCCGGGTGGCGTGGTCTGTTGTTGCGCATCATTTCATGGATCATGAGTCCTGCAGCCGTGTGGCGCATCAGCCTCTTGATCATGCTGAGCGCCGTCGTGCTGAGCCAGTCGCGTATGGGTAATGTGACCATTATGGTGTCCCTGATCGCGGGGGTGCTGATTTGGGTCTTGCTGTACGACCGCGCGAAGATATTGCCAGCGCTACTGCTTTTATCGAGTTTTGCGGTGGCTGATCTGTGGATCGTGAATCAGTACTATGGTCTTTCCCGAGTGGTTGACCGTATCGAAGACACAGAACTCGAAACGGAACAACGTAGCGTCGCGCTGAGGGAGCTCACGCCGTTATTCGACAAATTTTCCGTCGTGGGTTCTGGTGCGGGTAGCTTCCAAAGTGTTTTTCTTGCAGTGCAAAGCCGAAAGCTGCGTGGATTCTATGACCATGCGCACAACGAGTACGCTGAGATCATGGTGGAAGCAGGGCTTCTGGGTCTACTTGCTTTAGTCGGTATGGGGGCTCTCCATTTCCTGCATGCATTGGGAATACTCCGACAGCGCACCCAGGCGGTCGCAAGAGCAATGGGACTTACAGGAGTGGTGGCCTTGATCGCCGCAGCGCTACATGCCACTGTCGATTTCATTTTTCATATTCCTGCAACGTTTTACTGGCTGGTAGCCATGCTGGGCGCCCTTGCTGCGACTCGGCGAGGCAGTAGCCGATCATCCCGAGCATCAGATGCGTGATAATTTGTCCAGATATACGCATCTGTCCATAACGTGAGTGGTTTCATCCATGAAAATTTGCGCGATCCGTAATGCCAGTTCCAAGACGCTGAATGCGTCTATGTATTTAGCCATCGCTGCTGTGGCGTTTGGTATCTCGCCCTCGGTGAAAGCGCAGAGTTCGTTGGTTGCCGCCCCATGGCTGGTCGGTGTCTCTGTTGGTGGCGTGACGCCAGAGTCTTTGCGCAGTCTCTCTACTGGTGGGTACGCACGTGCTTTTGTGGGGATCCCCCTGCGGCCGCAGGCATACATCGACGCATCGGTATTTACAACGAAACAGCCTGGCAAGAACAACACGCCAGATGAAAAGACGCTGGGCTTGGGCTTGGACCTTCATCTTGAGAGCCTCGGCAATCGAGCAAAATATGTCTTCTTGGCCGGTGGTGGATACAGCCACTCAGAACGTGGCGCAGGCAGCCTCGGAGCTCCCTATATCAATATTGGCTACGGGATTGACGTCAATATCACTGAGCGTCTTTCACTTCGACCTGAAGTGCGTGGCATCGCTCGTTTTAGCGATCAGTTCATTGCGAATCGTGGTGTGACCTACGATGCTGCCTTTTCACTAGGGCTCGTTCATGGCTTTGGTGCTGTTCCCAAAGCAGCGACACGCCGCAGCACAGCATATGTGCCACCGCCTGTTCCGCCAGCTGCGACTAAAAATGCACCGCCGCCTGTCGCAGGATTCTATGAGGCTGCGCCCAGCGAAGAAGCGCCAGTTTCTGCGCCTCGTGTTGAAACAGCATCACAAGCAAGGGCGTTTACTGGTGGGGCGTGTCCACGTGCACCGGCTGGTGCTGCCATCGATGCTCAAGGCTGCCTCGTTGTGCAAAAGCTTACCGTATCCAGGGCCACTTTCTTTGGTGCTGAGGGCTCTCGGCTGACTGCAGGGTCTGATGCTGTCCTCGAAGCCATCGCAGCTGGCATGTTCTATAACCCCAGCGTCAGCGCCGTGATTACCGTGCATACCGATTCACTCGGGTATGCGGAGGACAATTTATCTCTGACAGAAACTATGGCAGAAGATATTCGCGCCGAACTGATTGCTCGCGGTGTGGCCTCTGACCGCATCGAGGCCATTGGCAGGGGAGAAAGCAGGCCCGTTGCCAACGAGGATACGGATGCAGGTATCGAAAAGAACAGGCGGGTTGAAATTGATCTCAAGGCACGCTGAATTGAAAGCCACTGACCGGCATCCTCGTGATGCCTCGCCGCATCTTTTTCGCTAAACAAGAAAATTTGTTGCATCGAGGCTTCAGATGTTAGTTTGGGTCATTCTGTTGATCGTATGGAGCGCCCTGCTGAGCGGCCTGATGATCGTTGTCGCAAAGCGCGGGAACTGGGGCGCTGACGAAGCTGAAGGTGTGCAGAAAGTGCACAGGCACTGGGTGCCTCGGCTCGGGGGGATACCCGTATTCATCGCCTTCGTGTCGGGCTGCCTTTTGTGGACTCATCTAGGCTATCTAGGGCAATACTCGGCACTGAGCCTAGTGCTCTGCACACTGCCGGTATTTGTCGTCGGGCTGATCGAAGATATCAGTCGCAAAGCCGGCATTGTGCTGCGCCTCATGGTGGCCATGCTCGGCGCAGCGCTCGGATGGCTTTTTCTCGATGGGCAGATCCGCAGGCTGGATATTCCCTATGTCGATGATCTGCTCTTTCACTCTGCCATCGCCTCCTTTGCGGTGACGACAATTGCGGTTGCCGGTGTTGCGCATGCCGTTAATATCATTGACGGCTATAACGGCCTCTGTGGCTTTTTTGGCTTGCTAGCGTTTGGTGCAATTGCGGCTGTGGCTGCTTTACATGGCGACCAGCCGCTTGCTCAGGCAGCGCTAATCGCGGGGCTGAGTGTCACCGGATTCCTGTATTGGAACTATCCCATGGGGAGATTGTTCTTGGGCGACGCTGGTGCCTATTTCATAGGCTTCCTAATTGCTGAGTTGTGCGTCCTGCTGGTGCAGCGCAATGCCGACATTTCGCCGTGGTGCGCTTTATTGATCGTCATCTACCCAGTTTGGGAAACCCTATTCTCAATGTTCAGACGTGCTGTGAGCGGCGGCTTGAGACAAATGAGTCGCGCAGATGCACTCCATCTTCACCATCTTGTCTTTCGTCGGCTTGTAAAAAGAGATCAGCACGATGCTAATCACCGTGCACGCATTATGCGAAACGCCATGACCACACCTTACTTGCTGGTGCTGGTTTTGCTCAGTACAGCGCCGGCAGTGCTTTTCTCCGACTCAGCAACAATTCTGTTCGGATTTTGCCTGCTGTTCATCGTGAGTTATGGCTTTTGCTACTGGGCAATCATCCGACTTCGTGTACCTCGCTTTATGGTGGTTCGCAGAAACCCACCCAAGCGATAAGGATGGAGATGGACGCAGTGCGTCGAGTACCAACAAACTCTGCAGCATGAATGAAAGCCATTGCTGGGTAGGTCTTCCCCGCTCCAATCAGCGCAGCTCGATTGAGGCATTGCAGCCTTATCTGACCCCGGAGCGTGGTGCAGTGGGTTATTCGACTCTGGTATTGCTGCCAAATGCCGCAGGACAGATTGAAGACATTCTGGCTGAGGCACAAACAACCAAGAGCCCGCTTGTCATCAGTGCTGGCCGCACCGGTCTGGTCGAGGCCCAGCGGCCGGAAGGTGAGACTGTGCTGTCGCTGGAAAAACTTAATCGCATCCTCGCCATCGACGCGGCCGCACACACCGCCACCGTCGAAGCTGGCGTGAGCGTCGATGCCCTCAATGCCGCGCTTGAACCTCACGGCCTTATCTGGCCGATGGAAATGGGTAGCACCAGTGCCGCCACCGTTGGTGGCTGCATTGCCAATGGCTCGGCCGGAGCCAATGCCGTCTGCTATGGCACCGCCGCCCACTTGTGCGAAAGCGCGGAAGGCTTCTGGGCCGATGGCAGCGCGGCCGGCCCCTGCCGTGGGCCGGACTGGATGACGCCCGCGCCGCAAGTGCTTGCCATCGATTCCGCCGCGCCTGATCCTCTGCTGGGACTCATCGGCACCCAGGGCGTGTTGGGTGTGATCACCCACGCCACCTTGCGTTTGCATCGCATCCCAGCACAGCGCGAGGCCGCACTCATCCCGGTGGCGGACATGCCGGCCGCGATGCGTATGCTGGCGCTGGCACGCGATGTGTTCGGCCGCGATGTTGAGGAGTTCGAGTTCATTGCTGCGGCGGCCATGCAACTGCTGCGTGCGTTTCGCGGCGAGGCATTCCGCTGGCCGTTTGCGCAGGATCCGCAGGCCGCGTTCTACCTGTTGCTGCAAATTAAGAGCGACGATGCGAGCGAAGACCTCGCGGGCAATCTCTATACGTTTTTGTCCGACACGCTGGCGCTGCCGGATTCGCACATCGGCTACGCGCCTTTGAAGGTGCTCAAGGCCATTCGCCATTCGATCACCGAGGCCAGCAATCACGCCATGAAACAACTGGGTGGCGGGAGACTGGCGTTTGATACCGCCACCCCGGTGTCGGTCTTCGGCGACTACCTCGCCGCACTTGAAGCCGCATTGCAGCGCGATCACCCGGCGGTGCAGTTCGTGGCCTTCGGCCATGCCGGTGTTGGTGGCGCGCATCTGCATCTGCTGGGCACGCGCGAGCAGCCAGTGGCGACGCAGGCCGCGGTGCTGATCGAACAAGTCTTCGATATCACCCAGCAGTTCGGCGGCACCTTCAGCGCCGAGCACGGCGTGGGCAGCAAGTGGGGCGATGCCTTTGCCCAGCGTGCGCGGCCAGAGGTGGTGACGGCGTTGCTGGCTGCCAAGCGCCAGCGCGACCCAGCGCATATCCTCAACCCGCGCAGCTTTGGTCTACATCAATTGATGGCCCAGGCATGAGTGCGCTGGTGCTGCTGGGCGTGTGCATGTTGCTGGGCGCGCTTACGGTGCGGCTCAAGCCAGAGGCCAGCGACTGGGTCCCCGGCATCAATGGCTTTGTGCTCAACATCGCCTTCCCCGCGCTGGTGCTGTTGCTAATCCCTAGGTTGCACCTGGAAATCGCGCTGTGGTTTCCGGTGATGGCGATGTGGGGCGTGGCTCTGGGCTCGGTGCTGCTGATGGCTCTATGCGGCCGCTGGCTGGGCTGGTCGCGGAGCATCGTCGGTGCGCTGACGCTGGTTGCGGGCTTCGGCAACACCTCGTTTACCGGCATCCCGCTGATCGAAGCGCTGCGCGGCAAGGATCACTTGGGCGCTGCGGTGCTGGCCGATCAGGCGGGCTCATTTCTGGCGCTGTCCACTATTGGCGTGTTTGTGGCGGCGTGGTATTCCGGCACCGCCACTAGCGTCGGGGCGGTGCTGCTGCGGGTTGCGCGGTTTCCCCCGTTCATCGCCATGCTGGTCGGCTTTGCCGTTGGAGCGTTCGGCGGCTGGCCGGCACTGGTGGAGGACGTGCTGCACCGGCTCAGTGTGGCGCTTTCTCCACTGGCCCTGTTCGCCGTTGGCCTGCAGTTTAAACCCGGTGATATTCGCGCCAATCTGGCCCCGATGGGCGCGGCACTTGGGTGGAAGCTGCTGCTGGCCCCGCTGCTGGTATTGGGTACCGGCCGCGTACTCGGCCTGAGTGGGTTGCCGTTCGAGGTGGGTGTGTTGCAGGCGGCTACGGCGCCGATGATCTCCGCTGGCATCCTCGCTCAGCAATCAGGCCTGGCGCCGAAGCTCGCCAACACCGTGGTGGGTGTTGGCATAGTGCTCTCGCTGGCGACTGTGCCGATCTGGAACCTGCTGATCGGCTAGCTGGGCAAACCCAGGTTGCGCCAGAGCTTGAGCGTAGGTTCGGCTTGGTTGAGCGTGTAGAAGTGGATACCTGGCGCGCCGCCCCTGAGCAGTGTCTCGGAGAGACGTGTGACGACTTCGAGCCCGAACGCCTGCACGCTTGTCTTGTCATCGCCGTAGCTCTCCAGACGCAGCTTCACCCAGCGCGGAATCTCTGCACCGCATGCGGCAGAGAAGCGCAGCAACTGCGCGGTGTTGACGATGGGCATCACGCCTGGCACGCAGGGGATGGTGATGCCAGCCTTGTGGCTCTGCTCGACGAAGGCAAAGTAGGCATCCGCATTGTAGAAATACTGCGTTACCGCGCCGTGCGCGCCGGCCTTGACCTTGCGAACGTAGGCCTCGAAGTCAGCTTGCGGGCTGGCGGCTTGCGGGTGCATCTCAGGGTAGGCCGCGACTTCGAGCTGGAAGTGATCGCCGTGCAGCTTGCGAATGAACGTGACCAGCTCGTTGGCGTAGCGCAGCTCGCCGGGTGCGGCATTGCTCATCGCGGTGGCCGGCAAGTCGCCGCGCAGGGCGACGATGCGCTTTACGCCTGCGGCTTTGTATTGCGCCAGCAGGGCCGCGACGTTGTCGCGCGTGCTGCCGATGCAGGTGAGATGCGGTGCGGCCTCGATGCCGGTTTGCTCGATGACCTTGATGATGGCCTCGTAGGTGCCGCCCTGATCAGAGCCGCCCGCGCCGTGCGTGACGCTGAAGAAGGCCGGCTTCACTGACGCGAGCTCGCCGATCAGCCTAGGTAGGTTGCTCCAGCCCTGCGGCGTGCGGGGTGGGAACAGCTCGAACGAGAAGTGGATGTCTTGCGTGCTCATGGTCAGTGGGTATCGCGGGCGAGTTCGTGTGGGCAGTGCGCGCTGTTGAGGGTGATGCTGTCTTGTGTGTTCAGCGCTGAGAGGCGGGCTTGATTGGTTTTACGCGCGGCGTTGTCGACGGCGAGGACGGATTGGAAAAAGCCAAGGCCTGCAGGGCTGCGCGCTGGTGTCTGCACCTCGGTGTGGAAAAAGTAGGCATCGCCGCAGTGCAGCCGCCAGCCACTGCCGTCTCGTACCGCCACACCGTTGTGGCCGCGTGTGTGACCTACCAGCGGCACCAGCAGAATCTCGTCGTCGCTGCTGCCAAGCGCGCGCACTGCCTCGAAGCCATTCCAGCGTTCGCCGCTGACACTGTGCTCCTGCCACTTTGGCCTGTGTGCCCAGAGCCGCGACTCGTAGCGCTGCTTTTCGATAAAGGTGCTGCGTGCCTGTGCTGCTGCCAGTTCCGGCGCATGCACATGCACCGTGGCGTCGGGGAAATCAGCCAGTGCGCCCGCGTGGTCGAAGTCCAGATGGGTGAGCACGATGTGGTGCACGTCGCTGGCCTTGAAGCCCTGTGCGGCGACCTGCGCCAGTGCAGTTTCAGCCAGGCTGAGCTTCGGTCGCATCAGCGCCTTGTTGCTGCCGGTCACCATGCCCTTCACCTGCGCGGTGCCCAGGCCGGTATCGACCAGCGTCAGGCCATTTCGCCCTTCAATCAGCCAGCAGTGACAGACGATCTTTGCGGGCTCGAACCAACCGCCTTCGCCCTGCATCAGGCGACGGCCGTGTGGGCACATGGAGCCGCAGTTGAGGTGATGGATTTTCATTTTTCCTGGTGCTCCCGACATGAAAAAACGGCGCGTGGCTGATGCCACGCGCCGTCGCTTGCAGCGCGTAACAGCCAGCCTTAGTAGCGGTAGTGCTCAGGCTTGTAGGGACCTTCCACCGGCACGCCGAGATAGTCGGCCTGATCCTGCGTGAGCTTGGTCAGCTTCACGCCGATCTGTGCGAGATGGAGTGCTGCCACTTCTTCATCGAGCTTCTTGGGCAGGCGATACACGGTTTTCTCGTACTTGTCCTTGTTCTTCCAGAGGTCGATCTGCGCCAGCGTCTGGTTGGAGAAGGAGTTGCTCATCACGAACGCCGGATGGCCGTTGGCGCAGCCGAGGTTCACCAGGCGGCCTTCAGCAAGGATGTAGATGCTCTTGCCGTTGGCGAAGGTGTAGTGATCCACCTGCGGCTTGATGTTCATCTTGGTCACGCCGGCTTCGGTGTTGAGACGATCCATCTGGATCTCGTTGTCGAAGTGGCCGATGTTGCAGACCAGGGCGTTGTGCTTCATCGCGCGCATGTGTTCGAGCGTGATGATGTCCTTGTTGCCGGTGGTGGTGACGTAGATGTCCGCGAGGCCGAGGGTGTCCTCGACGGTATCGACCTGGAAGCCTTCCATCGCCGCCTGCAGGGCGTTGATGGGGTCGATCTCGGTGACGATCACGCGCGCGCCCAGGCCCCGCAGCGAGTGCGCCGAGCCCTTGCCGACGTCACC
>Ga0255086_1000009_pt1 | contig 84460 bp, 72 predicted proteins | sample Colum_Cont_RepC__FD_188438 | JGI IMG/M metagenome (GOLD analysis project Ga0255086, IMG submission 188438) | Freshwater microbial communities from Columbia River, Oregon, United States - Colum_Cont_RepC_8d | ecosystem: Environmental > Aquatic > Freshwater > River | place: USA: Oregon | collected... | reverse complement strand
GGCCAGCGCCTGGTGGAAGAGTGGGTCATGGCGATGAACCTCTCACCCATCCAGTTCCTGCTGCTGTCGCAAGCCATCATTTTTGTGCTGGGTTGGCCGCTGGAGTGGACCGAGATCATCGTGATCTTTGTGCCCATCTTCCTGCCGCTGTTGGCGCACTTCCAGATCGATCCCATGCTGTGGGGCGTGCTGGTGTTCGTGAACTTGCAAGCCGCCTTCCTGTCGCCCCCGGTGGCCATGTCGGCCTTCTACCTCAAGGGCGTCTCGCCACCGCATGTGACGATCAACCAGATCTTCGCAGGCATGATGCCCTACATGTTCATCGTCATCGTCTGCATGGTGCTGATGTACATCTGGCCGCAACTGACCTTGTGGCTGCCGAACTACCTGTACGGCAAGTAAGCCAGGCCTGCCCTGCGAAAAAGCCCGCATCGCGAACCGATGCGGGCTTTTTTTCTGGCCGTCGCGGGGTTGGCATCCTGAAAGATATTGCCCTAGAATTGACGTTTACGTAAACGTCAACCAACCCAATGCCTGTCTAATGAGGATGGGCGCATGCGCGCTGACGTCGCAGGAGACTTTGAGATGACCGATTTGTCCGCTGAATACCAAGCCCTGGCCAACTACCGCCCGACGAACAAGGTGCGCTTTGTGACCGCCGCCAGTTTGTTCGATGGCCATGATGCCGCGATCAACATCATGCGACGCATTCTGCAAAGCATGGGCGCGGAGGTGATTCACCTGGGACACAACCGCTCGGTGGACGATGTGGTGACCGCGGCCTTGCAAGAAGACGTGCAAGGCATCGCCATCAGCTCCTACCAGGGCGGCCACGTGGAATATTTCAAATACATGGTGGACTTGCTGCGCGCGCGTGGCGGCAGCCACATCCAGGTGTTTGGCGGCGGCGGTGGCGTGATCGTGCCAGCCGAAATTCGAGAGCTGCATGATTACGGCGTGGCCCGCATTTACAGCCCCGAAGATGGCCAGCGCATGGGCCTGCAAGGCATGATCGGCGAGATGATCATGCGCTGCGACCAGAACCTGAGCGCGCACGCCCCGACAAGCTTGAATGCCATTCAAGGCCACGAAGAGCTGGCCTGGCGTGCCCTGGCCCAGCTGATCACCGCCTTGGAAAACGGCGAAGCCGATGCCAGCTTGGTGAAGTCGGTGCGCGAACAAGCGGCCAAGACCCAGGTGCCCGTGCTCGGCATCACAGGCACAGGCGGCGCGGGCAAATCCTCGCTGACCGACGAGCTGGTGCGCCGGCTGCGCTTGGACCAGGAAGACGCTTTGCGCGTGGCGGTCATTTCCATCGACCCTTCGCGCCGCAAAAGTGGTGGCGCGTTGCTGGGCGACCGCATCCGCATGAACGCCATCGGCCCCTGGCGCCATGGCGCGCGGGTGTTCATGCGCTCGCTGGCCACGCGTGACTTTGGCAGCGAGATCAGCGCCGCCCTGCCCGACGTGGTGGCCGCCGCCAAATGTGCGGGCTTTGACCTGGTCATCGTAGAAACCTCCGGCATTGGCCAAGGCGATGCGGCCATCGTGCCGCATGTGGACGTTCCCATGTATGTGATGACGCCCGAGTTCGGCGCGGCCAGCCAGTTGGAAAAAATCGACATGCTGGATTTCGCCGAATTTGTGGCCATCAACAAATTCGACCGCAAGGGCGCCAGCGACGCCTTGCGCGATGTGGCCAAGCAAGTGCAGCGCAACAAAGAAGCCTGGAGCGTGCCCACCGAGCAAATGCCAGTGTTTGGCACCATGGCCTCGCGCTTCAACGACGATGGCGTGACCGCCCTTTACCAATCGCTCAAGCCGCGCCTGGCCGCGCTGGGCCTGAAGCTCAAGCCGGGCCAACTGCCCGAGTTGAAGGTGCGCCACAGCACCCATCAGTCATCGATCGTGCCGGCCAGCCGCACGCGCTACTTGGCGGAAATCAGCGACACCGTGCGCGGCTACAAAAAGCGGGTGCGTGAGCAAGCCCAGCTGGCGCGCGAGATTCAACAACTGCGCGCTGCAGCGCAAATGTTGCAAGTGTCCAAGCCGGATCGCGCACGCGCGGCCGAAGCGGCCATCGACCTGGCCGTGTCGCGCGAACAGTATTTGGGCGCGGTGGAGCGCAAGCTGCTGGCCCAGTGGAACGACATGCAAAAAGCCTATGCAGGCGACGAGTATGTGGTGAAGATTCGCGACAAGGAAATTCGCACCGCCCTGACCACGGTCACCTTGAGCGGCACCAAAATTCGCAAAGTGGCCTTGCCGCAGTACGAAGACGATGGCGAGCGCCTGAAGTGGCTGATGCTGGAAAACGTGCCCGGCAGCTACCCCTTCACCGCCGGCACCTTCGCGTTCAAGCGCGAAAACGAAGACCCGACCCGCATGTTCGCGGGGGAAGGCGATGCCTTCCGAACCAACCGCCGCTTCAAGCTTTTGTCCGAAGGCATGCCGGCCAAGCGTTTGTCCACGGCCTTTGACTCGGTCACGCTGTACGGCCACGAGCCCGATGAGCGCCCTGACATTTACGGCAAGGTGGGCAACTCGGGCGTGAGCATCGCCACGCTGGACGACATGAAGGTCTTGTACAGCGGCTTTGACTTGTGCGACCCCGCCACCAGCGTGTCCATGACCATCAATGGCCCGGCACCGACCATCCTGGCCATGTTCATGAACACCGCGCTGGACCAGAACATTGAGAAGTTCGAAAAAGAAAACGGCCGCCAACCCACCGACACCGAGATCGCCAAAATTCGCGCCTGGGTGCTGGAGAATGTGCGCGGCACAGTGCAAGCCGACATTCTGAAAGAAGACCAGGGCCAGAACACCTGCCTGTTCTCCACCGAATTCAGCCTGAAGGTGATGGGCGACATCGCCGAGTATTTCGTGCACCACAAGGTGCGCAATTTCTACAGCGTGTCCATCAGCGGCTACCACATTGCCGAGGCAGGCGCGAACCCGATCTCTCAATTGGCATTCACCTTGTCCAATGGCTTCACCTTTGTCGAAGCCTACCTGGCACGCGGCATGCACATCGACGACTTCGCACCCAACCTGAGCTTCTTCTTCAGCAACGGCATGGACCCCGAGTACACCGTGCTGGGCCGCGTGGCGCGTCGCATCTGGGCGGTGGCGATGCAAGAGAAATACGGCGCCAACGAGCGCTCGCAAAAGCTCAAGTACCACATCCAAACTTCGGGCCGCAGCCTGCATGCCCAGGAAATTCAGTTCAACGACATCCGCACCACGCTGCAAGCGCTGATTGCCATTTACGACAACTGCAACAGCTTGCACACCAATGCGTTTGACGAGGCCATCACCACGCCCACCGAAGACAGCGTGCGCCGCGCCATGGCCATTCAGCTGATCATCAACCGCGAGTGGGGCTTGGCGAAAAACGAAAACCCCAACCAGGGCGCCTTCATCATCGACGAGCTGACCGAGTTGGTGGAAGAGGCTGTGCTGGCCGAGTTTGACCGCATTGCCGAGCGCGGCGGCGTGCTGGGCGCCATGGAAACCGGCTACCAGCGCGGCCGCATCCAAGACGAGAGCATGCACTACGAGATGCTCAAGCACACCGGCGAGTACCCCATCATTGGCGTGAACACCTTCCGCAACCCCAAGGGCGACCCGGTGCTGGAGTCACTGGAGTTGGCGCGCAGCACCGATGATGAGAAGCAAAGCCAATTGACGCGCTTGCGCGCCTTCCAGGCCACGCATGCCGATGAAGCGCCACGCCAGCTCAAGCGCCTGCAGCAAGCGGTGCTGGACGACACCAATGTGTTCGAAGTGCTGATGGACGCAGTGCGCCATTGCTCGCTGGGTCAGATCACCAACGCCTTGTTCGAGGTGGGCGGCCAGTACCGCCGCAACATGTAAGCTACTCGTCCAGGGCTTGCGCGCGGCTGCGCGCCAGCTGGTCGAGTTTGAGCTTTCGGGCGACCCAGTTGAACAACAGGGCGCCGAGCATGGCGCCCAAAAAATCACCGACCACCATCATGGGCAGCTGGTGCACGGTGATCAGCGCGTCTTGTTCCACCAAGCTCCAAGCCACGTGGTTGAGCAAAGCGTTCATCAAAGCGTAGATCAGCACCAGCTGCAACAAGTCTTTCAAGTCCAGCAACCGCACGGGGCGCTCCTTGATGACTTGAAACAGCCAGACAGACACCAGCCCGCTGGTGGAAGACGCCAGCACGTTCATGCCCTCCACCGAGGTCACATTGTTGTTCCAGGCCGCCAGCAAAACGCCGCCCAAGGCCGTGGTGAGCGTGCCCCAGGCGTGCCCCAGGACCAGCACATTGGCCAAGCGTAAGAAGGCCGGCAGGTAAATCAGGCTGATGTGCGGAGAAAACTCCACCAACTGAAACGCCCAGGCATTGAAGAGATGGACCAGCGGGAACAAGACGGCTGCCACGCCCCCCACCACCACTTGATCAACCGAAGGAAGCCAGCGCATGGACAGGCTCGCTGAACAAAACCTCAGGCTGCCGTTTTCTTGGCGCGCGAGAGGTCTACCCCCAGCTGCCTGAGCTTGCGATAAAGATGGGTTCGCTCCAGGCCCGTCTTCTCGGCCACGCGGGTCATGGAGCCACCCTCCTGGGTCAGGTGGTATTCGAAATAGGCCTTCTCGAAAGCGTCGCGGGCCTCACGCAAAGGCTGGTTCAGCTCAAAAGTTTGGTGCGAGGCAGGCAAGGCAGACGCACTGTTGGCCAGGGGCGCCCCCACCGCCGACGTCATCGGCATGTGTGAAGGCGTGGCCTGCGCAGCCGCGACCGATGCAGCCGCTGCGAGCACGGCAGGAGGCGCCGTCTTGCGCACCAAGCCTTGCTCAACCGCCTTCAGAAGTTTTTGCAAGGTGATGGGCTTTTCCAGGAACGCCTGCGCGCCGATGCGTGTGGCCTCGACGGCGGTGTCGATCGTGGCATGGCCGCTCATCATGATCACAGGCATGCTCAGCAAGCCACTGGCCGCCCATTCTTTGAGCAAGGTGACGCCATCGGTGTCGGGCATCCAGATGTCCAGCAACACCAGGTCTGGGCGACTTTGTTGGCGTGCCGCGCGCGCTTGCGCCGCGTTTTCTGCCAGCTCGACGTTGTGGCCCTCATCATTCAGGATTTCAAACAGCAAATCCCGAATTCCCAGTTCGTCGTCGACCACCAATATATTTGCCATGTTGAACGATCAGGCCTTGAAGTTTTGTGAAGCAGCTGCCTGGAATGATAGCGACACTTGGGCACCTTGGAGCTGGCCGTCTTTTTCAAGGTTTTTCAGGTCAATGCGGGCGCCGTGGTCATCGGCAATTTTTTTCACCACGGCCAAGCCCAGCCCGGTGCCGCGCGCCTTGGTGGTGACATAGGGCTCAAAGGCCCGCTTGAGGATGGCCTCGGGAAAGCCGCCCCCGCTGTCGCGCACGCTCATGCGCACCCGCTGCGAGGTGGGGTTCCAGCGGGTGGCCAACACCACCTCTCTCACGGCACGGCCTTCGGTTGCATCTTGCGCATTTTGCAACAGGTTGTGCACCACTTGGCGCAGCTGTTGGGCGTCGCCCAGGATGGGCGGGCAGGCGGGGTCCAACTCGGCCTGGATGGGCACGCTGCCAGCCTCGCTTTGGTACAGCTGCAGCACGTCACCGAGCAAGGCGTTCAAGTCCAGCGCCGAGAGTTCGGCTTGCGGCAAGCGGGCATAGTCGCGAAACTCGTTGACCAGCCGCTTCATGGCGTCCACTTGGTCGACGATGGTTTTGACCGACTTGGTGAGAATGGCCTGCTCGGGCTCAGCCACCTTGCCAGAGAGCTTCATTTCCAGCCGCTCGGCAGAGAGCTGGATGGGGGTCAGCGGGTTCTTGATTTCATGGGCCAGTCGGCGCGCCACCTCGCCCCAGGCCTGGGCGCGCTGGGCCGAGACGATTTCTGAAATGTCGTCAAACACCAGCAAGCGGGCCTGGTTGGGCAGCACTGCGCCGCGAGCCACCAAGGTGGTGCTGTTGTTGCTTGTCACCAGCAAGGTGGTGGCGCGTTGGCTCGAGGCGGCCTGAAGCTCGAAAGATTGCTGCCAGTGGTCCAGCCCGTGCTGGCTGCGCTCTCCCACAAAACTGTCGAATTGCTCTTGAACCTGGCGGGCAAAATCTCCCAAGCCTTCAATGGACGCCAGGGGCTGCCCCTCCCGCGCGGCCAGTGGCACCCGCAAAATCCGGGTGGCGCCGGGGTTGGACGAGACGATGCACCCGGCGCTGTCAAGGACCATGACGCCTGCGGTCAGGTTGTCCAGGATGGTTTGCAAGTTGGCGCGCGCCAAGTCGACTTGCTCCATGCTTCGCTCCACCGTCGAGCGCGCATCTGCCAGCTGTTGCGTCATGTCCGCAAACGAGCGGGTCAAGCCCTCCAATTCGTCACGCCCGGACAACACAGGCTTGGGGCTGAGGTCGCCGGCGGCCACGTCGCGCACGCCAGTGACCAGCCACAACAAGGGGCGCGCCAGTTGGTTGCCCAACAACACGGCCAGCAGCACGGCGCCAAACACCGACAAAAACAGGCTCAGGGTCAAGGTGCCGATGTACATCCTGCGCAGGCCGTCACGCGCCAGGGCACGCTCCTGGTACTCCTGGTTGGCGGCCTGAACGGCCAAGGCATTGGCCACCAAGGTCGGCGGCAACATCACGGTGACTTGCAACAAACGCGGCTCAGTGGCCAAGCCAAATCCCGTGGGCTGCAAGGTCGCCAGTGCCTTGATGCGGGGCTTGACGTCAGGCTGTGTCAAGGCCTCTTCCAGGCCCTCGATGGTGGTGACCACCGCCTGGTTGCGCAACTGTCGCATCAGCCCGCTGGCAGGGCGCTCAGGGTTCAGCTGAAAACGAGAGTTTCCAGCGGTCGCCAAGGGGCTGCCATTGCTGGCCCACAAAACCACGTCCTCCGCATCCAGCTGCGCGCGGACACGCTCGAGGGACAGAACGGCCGAGGTTTCAGAAGCTTCGTTCAGTTGGGCAGCAGCCGCACGGGTCTTGTTGCCCAGGTCCAACGCCAGGGTGTCCAGCGTGGCGCGCCCCAAATTGAGGCCTGCGTCCAGCGCGCCTTCGACCTTGACGTCAAACCAGGCTTCAATGGAGCGCGATACAAATTGGTATGAGACGCCATAAATGAGCAAACCCGGCAAAAACCCCACCACGGCAAATATGGCGGCGAGCTTGACCAGCAAGCGGCTGCCAAATTTGCCTTGGCGCCAACGCAAGGCCAGGCGGACGGCAATCCAGACGATGATGGCCAGCAACAAGCCCGCCACCACGGCGTTCAAGCCAAACAGCAAGGTGAAGTATTGGGCATAGACATCCCACTTCTGGGTGGCTTGCATCAACAGGAAGAGCAAGACCAGGCCCATGGCGAGCATGATCGACACCCCCACCACCAACAGCCAACGCAAGGCCTTGCGGGAGTCGGGCGAGGGGGTCGTGGCGCTCATTTGACGGGCGGCAGTTCAGGCGTCATGCGCTGGCTGCGGCTGATGCTCAAGGCCCAGTCTGCTTCCCCCAGGGCACCGATCTGCAAAGGCCGTGGCAGCTGCGTCAGGTCGAGGCGAAAGCGGAAGTCGGCACGGTGCTTGGCCTCCATGTCGATTTCGGCCACATCGGCGATGCGCCAGCGGTTGACCCGCTGGATGGCCGCCAAGGCTTCGCTCAGGCTGTCGAAATTCTGGCCCAAATTGACACCCAAGCCTGAGTTGCCAATGGGATTGGACGAGGCCAACAAGCGCCAGCGTCGCGTCAAGGGGTGGTAGCTCAGGCGCCAGTAGCGCTCTTGCCGTGTGACCAATTTGTCGGCCCAGTACCAGCGCTCTTTCAGCACCTCGACTTCGGCCATGAAAAAGAAGGGAATGCCGCGCCCCAAGGCTTCTTCGACGGCTTGAGGCAGCTCAAAAGCGAGCTGAGTGGCCAAAAACCAGCCATCTTCCTGGCGTTGGAGGCTCAGCGGCTCGGCCTGTGCGGGCGGTTGCGCCCAAGCCAGGCCACTGGCCAGCCAGAGCAGGCAGACCGCCACCCAAGACGTCAGCCCACGCGCCAGCCACTGGGGCAGTGGTTCACGGGGCGGATTTTTCGAGCAGTGCGTAATAGAAGCCGTCTTGGTCACGAGACCGATTGTCCGTGAGAGCCGGCATTAAATGCCCCGGAGCCTCACGCAAAATCGCCCCAGTGTTGTGCGCAAGAAACGCTTGGACCTGCGCCTCCCCTTCTTGCTTAAAAACTGAGCAAGTGCAGTACAACAGAACCCCTCCGGGCCGAAGCAAGGGCCACAGCGCCGACAGCAACCGGGCTTGCTGGGCTGCCAGTTGGCCGATATCGCTGGCACGGCGCAGCCAGCGCACATCCGGGTGGCGGCGCACAATGCCGGACGCCGTGCACGGGGCGTCCAATAAGATGCCGTCAAAGGCTTGGCCGTCCCACCAGGCTTCGGGGGTTGCGGCATCGGCACACCGAACGTCCGCTTTGAGGCGCAGGCGCTCGAGGGTCTCGCGCGTGCGGCGGCAACGCTCGGCGTCGACGTCCAGGGCCACAAGCTCGGCATCCATCAAGTCCAACAAATGCGCCGTCTTGCCACCGGGTGCGGCGCAAGCGTCAAGCAGGCGCCAAGCCCGCCCTTGCGCAGGCTTCAAGCCTGCGGCCAGCAGGCAGGCGGCCCGCTGTGCTGCAGCATCCTGAACAGAGCACAAACCTTCATCGAATCCAGGAATGTCATGAACCGCGCGAGGCGACGCCAACACCAGCCCATGCTCACCCACCGGCTGTGACGGCAAGCCCGCCTGCGCCCAGCGTTGCTGCAAAGCCTCGCGGGTGATGCGCCGCGTTTGTACCCGCAAAGTCATGGGGGCCGCTTGCTGGTTGGCTTGAAGGATGGCCTGCCAATGGCCAGGGTGGTCGTGTTGCAGCTGTTCAATCCACCAGCGGGGGTGGTTCCAGCGCGCGACCGGATCGGCCTCGCTTTGAGCCACCAGCGCTTCACGCTCACGCAGAAAGCGACGAAGGCAGGCGTTCAAGAAAGAAGCCTGGGGTTGTGTCGCGCGGTGCCGCTTGGCCGCTTCCACTGCCTGATTGACCAGGGTGTGCGGTGCATAAGGGGCCAGGTCGTCTTGCCAAGCCAGCGCCAATGCGGTGCACAGCAAGGCATCGGCAGCGGCAGGCGGTGCCCGGCGTGCCAACTGCGCGCGCAAGGCCATGGCCCTGCCAAGATAGCGCAGGCTTTGGTACAGCAGCGCCTGAACGCCCGGCCGCAAGTCAGCGCGCACTTCAGAAATGATTCTGGTGGCAGATTGCCCTTGCCGCACAGCGGCCACGCCTTGCGCTGTCGCTTGCAAAAGTTGCCACAAAGCCGGGCCGGCCGATGCAGTGACCGCCGGCTTCATTGCAAGCCTTGCGCCGGCAAAAACTTGAAACTGCGCGCGATCAACACCGCCGGAAACTCGGCGATGGCTTCGTTGTAGGCCGCAATGGCGTCATTGAAACGTTGTCGGTCAGGCTGGATCAAGACGCCCAGCTCTTGCCATCGCAGGCACAACGACTCGGTGATGCCCACGGCATAAATGTCAGGGTGGACCAAGGCCAACCAGGCCGCGTCGAGCTCGGCGCAAGCAGCATTCACCTCTTGTGCGGAGGCCGGCAACAGAGGGTGTTCGTTCATGCGCGCCAGTGCCATCGCAGCTTGACTCGCGGACGCCTGCAACCGCCCCCACTGTGAAGCAATGGCCGCCAACGAGGCGCTGCTGCGCCAGTGGTCGGGGTCAGAAGCTGCAGCGGTCACCGCATCTTGCACCAGGTCCTGGTAACGCAACAGCGCCTTTTGCAGCTCGGCAAAGCGTTGTGCCACCTGGGCGCGCAAGCGCACCAGGCGGTTGTAAGCCCCCAAGGACCAGAACACCAGCAGCGCCAGCGCTGCCCAAAACCAAGCTGCTTGCAGCACCCGCGCCTCCTTGAAACGACAAAGGCCCTTGCGGGCCCTTGTGCTTACTCGGCAGCAGCGCTTTCGCCGTCAGCCGGCGCCGGTGCTTCACCGTCGCCAGCCGTGGCTTCCGCCAGCTCTTGCGCTTCGGCTTCGGCGATGGCGCGGCGCTCGGCCTCGTCCATCTGGTCCTTGGCCTTGCGCGCTTGGTGATAAGCCATGCCAGTGCCCGCAGGAATCAAGCGGCCGACGATGACGTTTTCCTTCAAGCCACGCAGCTCGTCGCGCTTGCCCATGATGGCAGCTTCGGTGAGCACGCGCGTGGTTTCCTGGAAGGACGCGGCGCTGATGAAGCTGTCGGTGGACAAAGACGCCTTGGTGATGCCCAGCAACAGGTTGCTGTAGGTCGCGGGCAACTTGCCATCGGCCATCAGCGCTTCGTTGGTGTTGAGCATCTCCGAGCGCTCGACTTGCTCGCCGGCGATGTAGTTGGTATCGCCAGAGTTCTCGACAACCACACGGCGCAGCATCTGGCGCACGATCACTTCGATGTGCTTGTCGTTGATCTTCACACCCTGGAGTCGGTACACGTCCTGCACTTCGTCCACGATGTAGCGGGCCAACTCTTCCATGCCCAGCAGGCGCAGAATGTCTTGCGGGTCGGCGGGGCCGTCGACAATGCTTTCGCCCTTGTTGACGACCTGGCCTTCGTGCACCAGGATGTTCTTTTCCTTGGGCACGAGCTCTTCCCAGACCTTGCCTTCCGGATCGGTGATCTGCAAGCGCACCTTGCCTTTGGTTTCCTTGCCGAAGGACACGGTACCGGTCATCTCGGCCAGGATGCCCTTGTCTTTGGGCGAACGGGCTTCGAACAACTCGGCCACACGCGGCAGACCGCCGGTGATGTCACGGGTCTTCTGGCCTTCCACAGGGATACGGGCCAGCACTTCGCCGGGGCCCACGTCCTGGCCGTCACGCACCTGAATCAACGCGCCCACCTGGAAGCCAATGGTCACCGAGTGGTCGGTGCCCGGAATCTTGACTTCTTTGCCAGCGGCATCGATCAGCTTGACCTGGGGACGCACGACCTTGGCAGCGCCACGGCGCTTGGGATCGATCACCACCAGGGTGGACAGGCCGGTCACTTCGTCGACCTGCTTGGCCACGGTGAGGCCCTCTTCCACATTCTCGAATTTCACCTGGCCGGCGAATTCGGTGATGATGGGTCGGGTCAGCGGGTCCCAGTTGGCCAGGATGGTGCCGGCCTTGATGGTCTGGTCGGCCTTGATGGTCAGGATGGCGCCATACGGCACCTTGTGACGCTCACGCTCACGGCCATGTTCGTCGTGAATGACGATCTCGCCCGAGCGGGAAATCACCACCAACTCGCCCTTGCTGTTGGTCACATAGCGCATGGTGGCATTGAAGCCGATGGCGCCGTTGGACTTGGCTTCCACGCTGGAGGCGATGGCGGCACGCGAGGCGGCACCACCGATGTGGAAGGTGCGCATGGTCAGCTGGGTACCGGGCTCGCCGATGGACTGCGCGGCAATCACGCCGACCGCTTCGCCGGTGTTCACCAGGCCGCCGCGACCGAGGTCACGGCCGTAGCACTTGGCGCACAAGCCGAAACGGGTTTCGCAGTTCAAGGCGGTGCGCACTTTGACTTCGTCCACGCCCTGGGCTTCCAGCTCGTCGATGATGTCTTCGTCCAGCATCTCGCCTGCAGGCACCAGCACGGCACGGGTTTCGGGGTGCAGCACGTCTTCGGCAGCGGTGCGGCCGAGGATACGGTCGCGCAGCGATTCGATGACTTCACCGCCCTCGACGATGGCGCGCATCAGCTGGCCTTCGTGGGTGCCGCAATCGTCTTCGGTCACCACCAGGTCTTGCGTGACGTCCACCAGGCGGCGGGTCAGGTAACCGGAGTTGGCGGTCTTCAAGGCGGTATCGGCCAAGCCTTTGCGCGCACCGTGGGTGGAGATGAAGTACTGCAACACGTTGAGGCCTTCACGGAAGTTCGCCGTGATGGGGGTCTCGATGATGGAGCCGTCAGGCTTGGCCATCAGGCCACGCATGCCGGCGAGCTGGCGAATCTGCGCTGCCGAGCCGCGGGCGCCAGAGTCGGCCATCATGTAGATGGAGTTGAACGATTCTTGTTCGACTTCGTTGCCATGGCGGTCGATGGTCTTCTCTTTGCGGAGCTGGTCCATCATGACCTTGGAGACGGCATCACCGGCCTTGCCCCAAATGTCCACCACCTTGTTGTAGCGCTCGCCAGAGGTCACCAGACCCGAGACGTATTGCTGCTCGATTTCCTTGACCTCTTTTTCGGCCTCTTCGATGAGGCGGTGCTTCTCTTGCGGCACCAACATGTCGTCGATAGCGATCGAGATGCCGGCGCGGGTGGCCAGGCGGAAGCCGTTTTGCAGCAGCTTGTCGGCAAACACCACGGTCTCTTTCAAGCCGCACTTGCGGAACGAGGTGTTGATGAGGCGAGAAATTTCTTTCTTCTTCAGCGCCTTGTTCAGGTTGCTGAACGGCAGACCTTTGGGCAGGATTTCCGACAACAGTGCACGGCCCACGGTGGTCTCGACCATCGAGGTGCTGGGAACGAATTCGCCGGTTTCCTTGTTCTTGGTCCACTCGGTCATGCGCACATTGATCTTGGCGGTGAGTTCCACCTGATCGGCGTCGAGGGCGCGCTGCACTTCACCGATGTCGGCGAAGATCATGCCTTCGCCGCGGCCGTTGATGCGCTCGCGGGTCGTGTAGTACAGACCCAGCACCACGTCTTGCGAGGGCACGATGGAGGGCTCGCCGTTGGCGGGGAACAGCACGTTGTTGGAAGCCAGCATCAGGGTGCGGGCTTCCATTTGCGCTTCCACCGACAGCGGCACGTGAACGGCCATCTGGTCACCGTCAAAGTCGGCGTTGAAGGCCGAGCAGACCAGGGGGTGCAGCTGAATGGCCTTGCCTTCGATCAGGATCGGCTCGAAAGCCTGAATGCCCAAACGGTGCAGCGTGGGCGCACGGTTCAGCATGACCGGGTGCTCTTTGATGACCTCTTCCAGAATGTCCCACACCACCGGCGTGCCCGATTCGACTTCTTTCTTGGCCGCCTTGATGGTGGTGGCAATGCCCATGGCCTCGAGGCGCGAGAAGATGAAGGGCTTGAACAGTTCCAACGCCATCAGCTTGGGCAGACCGCACTGGTGCAGCTTGAGGGTCGGGCCCACGGTGATGACCGAACGACCGGAGTAGTCGACGCGCTTGCCCAGCAAGTTCTGGCGGAAACGGCCGCTCTTGCCTTTGATCATGTCGGCCAGCGACTTCAGTGCGCGCTTGTTGGCGCCGGTCATGGCCTTGCCACGGCGGCCGTTGTCCAGCAGGGAGTCCACCGCTTCTTGCAGCATGCGCTTCTCGTTGCGCGCGATGATCTCGGGCGCTTTGAGCTCGAGCAGGCGGCGCAAACGGCTGTTGCGATTGATGACGCGGCGGTACAGGTCGTTGAGGTCGGAGGTGGCGAAACGGCCACCGTCCAAGGGCACGAGGGGGCGCAGGTCCGGCGGCAACACGGGCAGCACGGACAACACCATCCACTCGGGCTTGAGGCCCGACTTCTTGAAGGCTTCCAGCACTTTGAGGCGCTTGGCGTTTTTCTTGACCTTGACTTCCGAGCCGGTCAGGTCGCCGCGCAGGCGCTCGATCTCTGTGTCGAGGTCCATGCCCTCGAGCAGGTCGCGAATGCCTTCGGCGCCCATCTTGGCCACGAACTCGTCGCCGTACTCTTTGAGCTTGGCATCGTAGTCGTCTTCGGACATGATGCTGAACTTCTTGAGCGGGGTCATGCCGGGGTCGGTCACGACATAGGCTTCAAAGTACAGCACGCGCTCGATGTCACGCAGGGTCATGTCGAGCACCAGGCCGAGACGGCTGGGCAGCGACTTCAGGAACCAGATGTGGGCGCAAGGCGCGGCCAGGTCGATGTGGCCCATGCGCTCGCGACGGACTTTGGTCTGGGTGACTTCCACGCCGCACTTCTCGCAGATGACGCCACGGTGCTTGAGGCGCTTGTACTTGCCGCACAGGCATTCGTAGTCCTTGATGGGACCAAAAATCTTGGCGCAGAACAGGCCGTCACGCTCGGGCTTGAAGGTGCGGTAGTTGATGGTTTCGGGCTTCTTGACTTCGCCGAAAGACCAGGAACGGATCTTCTCGGGGGAGGCAATGCCGATCTTGATGGCATCGAAATGCTCATCGGGGGTGAACTGCTTGAACAGGTCGAGGAGTGATTTCATGGGTGAATTCCTTTCAATGCCTGTTGATTAAGAGCGTTCCAACTCGATGTCGATACCGAGCGAACGAATTTCCTTGACCAGCACGTTGAACGATTCCGGCATGCCGGCATCGATCGCGTGTTCGCCCTTGACGATGTTCTCATACACCTTGGTACGGCCTTGCACGTCGTCGGACTTGACAGTGAGCATTTCCTGCAGGGTGTAGGAAGCGCCATAGGCTTCCAGCGCCCACACTTCCATCTCGCCGAAACGCTGGCCACCGAACTGGGCCTTGCCGCCCAGAGGTTGCTGCGTGACCAGGCTGTAGGGGCCGGTGGAGCGGGCGTGCATCTTGTCGTCGACCAAGTGGTGAAGCTTCAGCACGTGCATGTAGCCCACCGTGGTGGGACGCTCGAAGGCGTCGCCAGTGCGGCCGTCGTACAGGTGCGCCTGGGTACGGGTGGCGGTCAAGCCCTTGGTCTTGGCCACGTCGTCCGGGTAGGCCAGTTTCAGCATGGCGCGGATTTCGTCTTCCGAGGCACCGTCAAACACCGGCGTGGCGAACGGGATGCCTTGCGACAGGTTGCCAGCCATTTCGAGGATGTTGTCATCGCTCAGCTTGGCCAGCTCTTCCTTGCGGCCGGTGCCGTTGTACAGGCTCTCGAAGAACTGGCGCAGCTCGGCCACGCGGGCTTCGGCTTGCAGCATGTCACCGATGCGCTGGCCAATGCCTTTGGCGGCCCAGCCCAGGTGCACTTCCAGCACCTGACCCACGTTCATGCGGGAGGGCACGCCCAGCGGGTTCAACACGATGTCGCAGGGGGTGCCATCGGCCATGTAGGGCATGTCTTCGACCGGAACGATCTTGGAGACCACACCCTTGTTGCCGTGGCGGCCGGCCATCTTGTCGCCAGGCTGCAGGCGGCGCTTGACGGCCAGGTAGACCTTGACCATTTTCAGCACGCCCGCGGGCAGCTCGTCGCCTTGGGTGAGCTTTTTGCGCTTCTCTTCGAAGGACATGTCGAAGCTGTGGCGGGTTTGCGCCAGCGCGTTCTTGATGCTTTCGAGTTGCGAAGCCACGTCTTCATCGGCGGGGCGAATGTCGAACCAGTGGAACTTCTCGAGGTTGTCGAGGTAGTCTTTGCTGATGGCGCTGCCTTTGGCCAGCTTGTTCGGGCCACCGTTGGCGGCCTTGCCGATCAACAGTTTTTCGATACGGTCGAAAGCGTCGGCTTCCACGATGCGCAGCTGGTCGTTCAAATCGAGACGGAAACGCTTGAGTTCGTCGTCAATGATTTGCTGGGCGCGCTTGTCGCGCACGATGCCTTCGCGGGTGAACACTTGCACGTCGATGACGGTGCCTTGCGAGCCTTGGTCAACGCGCAGGGAGGTGTCTTTGACGTCGCTGGCCTTCTCGCCGAAGATGGCGCGAAGCAGCTTTTCTTCCGGCGTCAGCGTGGTCTCGCCCTTGGGCGTGACCTTGCCCACCAGCACATCGCCAGGTTGCACTTCGGCGCCCACGTAGATGATGCCGGAGTCGTCCAGGCGGTTGAGTTGTTGCTCGGACAGGTTGGGGATGTCTCGGGTGATTTCTTCCGCGCCCAACTTGGTGTCACGCGCCATGACCACCAGCTCTTCGATGTGAATCGAGGTGTAGCGGTCTTCGGCGACCACGCGCTCGGAGATCAGGATCGAGTCTTCGAAGTTGTAGCCGTTCCAGGGCATGAAGGCCACCAGCATGTTCTGGCCCAGTGCCAGCTCGCCGATGTCGGTGGAAGCGCCGTCGGCGATCACGTCACCCTTGGACAGCTTGTCGCCACGCTTGACGATGGGACGCTGGTGGATGTTGGTGTTCTGGTTGGAACGCTGGTACTTGATGAGGTTGTAGATGTCCACACCGACTTCGCCCGCTTGGGTTTCGGCGTCGTTCACGCGCACCACGATGCGGGTGGCGTCGACATAGTCGACCACCCCGCCGCGGGTGGCGGTGACCACGGTGCCCGAGTCAATGGCGGCCACGCGCTCGATGCCGGTACCGACAAAGGCTTTTTCGGGGCGCAGCACCGGCACGGCCTGACGCTGCATGTTGGCGCCCATCAGCGCGCGGTTGGCGTCATCGTGCTCGAGGAAGGGCACCAGCGAGGCAGCCACAGAAACGATCTGGGCGGGCGACACGTCCATGTACTGGATGCGCTCGGCGCCACACAGAATGGATTCACCCTTTTCACGGGCCGACACCAAGCCGTCGGTCAGGCGGCCGTCTTTGTCGAGCGTGGCGTTGGCCTGCGCGATGACGTACTTGCCTTCTTCGATGGCCGAGAGGTAATCGATTTCATTGGTCACTTTGCCATCGGCCACGCGACGGTACGGGGTTTCAATGAAACCGTACTCGTTCAAGCGGGCGTACAAAGCCAGCGAGTTGATCAGGCCAATGTTCGGACCCTCAGGGGTCTCAATCGGGCAGACACGGCCGTAGTGGGTGACGTGCACGTCACGCACTTCGAAGCCAGCGCGCTCACGGGTCAAACCGCCCGGGCCCAGGGCCGAGACGCGGCGCTTGTGGGTGATTTCCGACAGCGGGTTGGTCTGGTCCATGAACTGCGACAGCTGCGACGCACCGAAGAACTCTTTCAAAGCCGCAGAGATGGGCTTGGAGTTGATCAGGTCATGGGGCATCAGCGGCTCTTGCTCGGCTTGGCCCAGACGCTCTTTCACGGCTTTCTCGATGCGGGCCAGGCCGGTGCGGTACTGGTTCTCGGCGAGTTCGCCCACGCAACGCACGCGGCGGTTGCCGAGGTGGTCGATGTCGTCGACTTCGCCGCGACCGTTGCGCAGGTCCACCAGGATCTTGACCACGGCCAGGATGTCGTCGTTGGTCAGCACCATCGGGCCGGTGGACTCGTCACGGCCGACCTTGGCGTTGAACTTCATGCGGCCCACGCGCGACAAATCGTAGGTGTCGGGGTTGTAGAACAAGCGCTGGAACAGGGCTTGCACGGCGTCTTCGGTGGGCGGCTCGCCGGGGCGCATCATGCGGTAGATGGCGACGCGGGCGGCAAACTCGTCGACGGTTTCGTCGCTGCGCAGGGTCTGCGAAATGTAGGCGCCCTGGTCGAGTTCGTTGGTGTAGATGCACTGCAGGTCTTGCACGCCAGCGGCACGCAATTTCTTCAGCAGCACTTCGGTCAACTCTTCGTTGGCCTTGGCGATGATTTCACCGGTGTCGTTGTCGACGATGTTGCGGGCCACCACGCGGCCGACCAAGAAGTCTTCGGGCACGCTGATGTGCGTGGTCTCAGACTGCTCGAGCTCACGGGTGTGGCGCGCGGTGACGCGCTTGTCTTTGGCGACCACCACTTTGCCGGACTTGTCGGTGATGTCAAAGCGGGCCACTTCGCCGCGCAGGCGCTCGGACACAAACGCCATTTGGGCGCCGCTGTCCATCAGGCGGAAGTTGTCGTTGACGAAGAAGTTCGCCAGGATGGTTTCCGGCGTTAGGCCAATGGCCTTGAGCAGAATGGTGACGGGCATCTTGCGACGACGGTCAACGCGGAAGTACAAGACGTCTTTCGGGTCGAACTCAAAGTCGAGCCAGGAGCCGCGGTAAGGGATGATGCGGGCGCTGAACAGCAGCTTGCCCGAGCTGTGGGTCTTGCCCTTGTCGTGCTCGAAGAACACGCCGGGCGAGCGGTGCAACTGCGACACGATGACGCGCTCGGTACCGTTGATGATGAAAGAGCCCTTGTCGGTCATCAGGGGCACTTCGCCCATGTAGACCTCTTGCTCTTTGACTTCCTTGACAACCTTGGACTGGCTGGTCGAGGATTCACGGTCATAAATGATCAGTTGCACGCGGGCGCGCACGGCGGAGGCGAAGGTCAGGCCACGGGTCTGGCACTCGCGCACATCGAAGGCGGGCTTGGCGAGGTTGTACTCGATGAATTTCATCTCGACAAAACCGTTGTGCGAGACGATGGGGAAGGCGGCTTCAAAGGCAGCCTGCAAACCTTCCTGGGTTCGTTGTTTGGGGGCTGCGTCCGCTTGCAAGAACGCGGTGTAGGCGTCCTTTTGCATTTGCAGCAGGTAGGGAACTTCCAGCACGCTGTCGCGGCTGCCGAAACTCTTGCGGATGCGCTTGCGTTCGGTGTATGTGTAGGCCATGAGTTCTCCGGGCTTGATTCTCTCGGCGACTGTGTCGCCCCACAGGGGTCCAGATCCTGTAAGGCGTTCTTGGCGGCTGGCCACTACCAGCGTTGGCGGACGATTGCGCATTGCACGCAATCCGAACCAAGGGTCTTCTGCAGTCAGGGGTCAGAAGACACTCGAAAACGGCGTGAAAAAACAACGTTTTCGGGTGTGCTCTGCAAGCACCAAAGGCTGGAGGCCCTTGCGGACACTCCAGCCTCTGCGTGGCGATCGAATTACTTGAGTTCGACCTTGGCGCCGGCTTCTTCCAGCTTCTTCTTGGCGGCTTCGGCATCGGCCTTGGACACGCCTTCTTTGACGGCCTTGGGTGCGCCGTCGACCATGTCTTTGGCTTCTTTCAGGCCCAGACCGGTGATTTCGCGCACGGCCTTGATGACGGAGACCTTGTTGGCGCCAGCTTCGGTCAGCATGACGTTGAACTCGGTCTTCTCTTCAGCAGCGGCAGCACCGCCACCGCCGCCACCAGCAGCAGCGGGCGCGGCCATGGCGGCTGCGCTCACACCAAACTTCTCTTCGATGGCTTTCACCAGGTCGTTGAGTTCCATGACCGTCATGCTGTCCAGCGCGGTCAAAAATGCGTCTTTATCGAATGCCATGTTATTTCCTAACTTTTCCTAACAGTGCCACCTTGACGGCGGCGAATTGAACACTGCGCGACGTGCCTCAGGCGGCAGCCGCTTCGCCTTTCTTGGCCGCCAGGGCGCCCAGCACCACAGCGGTGCGAGACATCGGCGACATCAGCAAGCCACACAACTGAGCCAGCAACACTTCCTTGGAGGGGATGTTGGCCAATTGCTTGACGCCGTTGACGTCCAGGGCCTTGCCTGCGAACGCGCCACCCCGGATCACCAACTTGTCGTTGGTTTTCGCGAAGTCAGCCACCACCTTGGCGGCGGCAACAGCGTCAACAGAAAAGCCATAGATCAGCGGGCCGGTCATCTGGTCTGCTGCCACTTCAAACGCGCTACCGGCGACAGCACGGCGAGCCAGCGTGTTTTTCAACACGCTGAGCGTCACGCCCTTGCTGCGCGCATCGGAGCGCAGTTTGATCATGTCAGCGACCGTGATGCCGCGGTATTCCGCCATCACCAGCGTTTGAGCTTGAGCGGCGAGGCCCGTCACCTCAGAGACGACGGCTTCTTTCTCACTGCGATTCAGACTCAAGGTCTACTCCTTCAAAATGTGTTGTCGGGTTGCCCCTTCAACACGCTACGGTGCAGCGACCGACTGTCAGGGAAAAATCCTTTTCAGCGGGATCGCCATCTGCGTTGGCTGTTCGATTAAGTGCCACCCTGCGGCACGCCAACGGTCTTGGATGGCCCGAAACAGATCGAGATCGGTTTCGGCCCACCACATTGAGGGTCGCTTGCGCGGCCCTCAAATTTCGAGCACTTGGATCAAGCGCTCAGGGTTTGCAGGTCCACGCGCACGCCCACACCCATGGTGGAGGACACGGCCAGCTTGCGCAGGTAAACACCCTTGCTGGTGGCCGGCTTGGACTTGTTCAGGGCATCGACCAGCGCAGCCAGGTTGCCCTGCAACTTGTCGCTGTCGAAAGAGCGGCGGCCGATGGTGGCGTGCACGATACCGGCTTTGTCCACACGGAACTGCACCTGACCGGCCTTGGCGTTTTTCACGGCGGTGGCCACGTCGGGGGTGACGGTGCCCACTTTGGGGTTAGGCATCAGGCCACGGGGACCCAGGATCTGGCCCAGCGTACCGACCACGCGCATGGCGTCGGGTGCGGCGATGACCACGTCGAAGGGCATGTCGCCGGCTTTGACGCGGGCGGCCAGGTCGTCCATGCCAACCACGTCCGCACCGGCGGCCTTGGCTTCTTCAGCCTTGGCACCTTGGGCGAACACGGCCACGCGGGCGGTCTTGCCGGTGCCGTTGGGCAACACGACGGCGCCACGCACCACTTGGTCGGACTTCTTGGCGTCGATGCCGAGTTGCACGGCCACGTCGATGGACTCATCGAACTTGGCGGTGGCGCACTCTTTGACGATGCTCAGCGCGTCGGCAAAGGGGTACAGCTTGTTGCTGTCGACTTTGCCGGCAACGGCTTTTTGTTTTTTGGTGATTTTGGCCATGGTCAGACTCCTTCGACCGTGACGCCCATCGAGCGGGCAGAGCCAGCGATGGTGCGAACTGCTGCGTCCAGATCGGCAGCGGTCATGTCTTTCATTTTGGTTTTGGCGATTTCTTCCAGCTGTGCGCGGGTGATCTTGCCAACCTTGTCAACGTGGGGCTTGGAAGAGCCTTTGTCGAGCTTGATGGCCTTCTTGATCAAGGTGGTCGCCGGGGGCGTCTTGATGATGAAGGTGAAGGACTTGTCTGCAAACGCGGTGATCACCACCGGCAGGGGCAGGCCCGGCTCCACGCCTTGGGTCTGGGCGTTGAACGCCTTGCAGAATTCCATGATGTTCAAGCCACGCTGGCCCAGTGCGGGGCCAATCGGGGGCGAGGGGTTGGCCTTGCCAGCCGGCACTTGCAGCTTCACGAAGCCGACAATTTTCTTTGCCATGCTTTTTCTCCTTGCGGGTACAAACGCTCTTGCGAGCTCCCCGGGGTTAACGACTCACTTCAAACCACCGGGCGCCGAGTCGGAAGGCGCCCGATGCCAAACCATCAGGTCTTTTCGACTTGACCGAATTCCAGCTCGACGGGGGTGGCTCGACCAAAAATCGTGACCGACACGCGAACTTTGTTTTTCTCGTAATTGACTTCTTCCACCGAGCCATTGAAGTCGGTGAAGGGGCCTTCCTTGACGCGCACCAGCTCGCCCACCATGAACTCAACCTTGTGGCGCGGCTTGTCAGAGCCTTCCTGCATCTGGCTGACGATCTTCTCGACTTCGGCCTGAGAGATCGGTGCCGGACGGTTCTTGGCGCCACCCACAAAGCCAGTGACCTTGTTGGTGTGCTTGACCAGGTGCCAGGACTCGTCGTCCATGATCATTTCAACCAGCACATAGCCGGGGAAGAAACGGCGCTCGGTGGTGCGGCGCTGGCCATTTTTCATTTCCACCACTTCTTCGGTGGGCACCAGAATGCGGCCAAACTTGCTTTGCATGCCGGCGCGCTGAATGCGCTCGGTGATGTTGCGCTCGACAGCCTTCTCCATCCCCGAATAGGCGTGGACCACATACCAGCGCAGGTCCGGGTTGGCAGACGGCGCGAGCAGGCTTGAATTTTCGACGGTGTCGCTCATTATTTTTTCCAGCCCAAAATCAGGTCGTAGAACACCCACTCAAGGGTTTTGTCGGTGAGCCACAGGAACAAGGCCATGATGACGACAAAGCCAAACACATAGGCTGTCATCTGAATGGATTCCTTGCGGGTCGGCCAGACCACTTTTTGCACTTCGCGCCAGGCATCGCGACCAAAGCCAATCAGTTGGCGACCTTGCAACGAGGTCAAAAACACGACCACGCCACCCACCAAGCACACCAGCAAAGCCGCCCACTGAATCAAGGCGCCTTGCTGGCCCAACAGGTAATACGCCACCAAGGCCGCCAGCACCAAGCCAGCAGCCACTGCAAGCTTGAGCTTGTCAGCGGAGGTGTTCACGGTTTCAACGTTTGCGGTGGCCATGTCAGGCTGCTACTCATTCCAAAAAAGGGGCGTCACTGAAGACGCGGAAGCCCGCCAAACAGTTGGCGGGCTCGGAGGACACCAGAAACCGAGGTTTTTCAGAGTCTGGTGGCAGGGGCAGAGGGAATCGAACCCCCAACCTTCGGTTTTGGAGACCGACGCTCTGCCAATTGAGCTATACCCCTACGGTTTACTCCATGATCTTGGCAACGACGCCGGCGCCCACGGTCTTGCCGCCTTCGCGGATGGCGAAGCGCAAGCCTTCTTCCATCGCAATCGGGTGGATCAGCTTGACCGTGATCGACACGTTGTCGCCAGGCATCACCATCTCTTTGCCTTCAGGCAACTCGATCGCACCCGTCACGTCCGTCGTGCGGAAGTAGAACTGCGGGCGGTAGTTGTTGAAGAACGGCGTGTGACGGCCGCCCTCATCCTTGCTCAACACATACACCTCAGCCGTGAAGTGCGTGTGCGGCTTGATCGAACCAGGCTTGCACAGCACTTGGCCACGCTCCACCTCTTCGCGCTTGGTACCGCGCAGCAAAATGCCCACGTTGTCGCCCGCTTGACCTTGGTCCAGCAGCTTGCGGAACATTTCCACGCCCGTGCAGGTCGTCTTGGCCGTGGCCTTGATGCCCACAATCTCGATTTCCTCGCCGACTTTGACGATGCCGCGCTCCACGCGACCCGTCACCACCGTGCCACGACCCGAGATCGAGAACACGTCTTCCACCGGCATCAGGAACGCGCCGTCCACCGCACGCTCAGGCGTGGGGATGTAGCTGTCCAGTGCTTCGGCCAGCTTCAGGATCGCGCCCTCGCCCAGCTCGCCCTTGTCGCCTTCCAGCGCCAGCTTGGCAGAACCCTTCACGATCGGGGTGTCGTCGCCCGGGAAATCGTACTTGGAGAGCAGCTCGCGCACTTCCATCTCCACCAGCTCCAGCAGCTCGGCGTCGTCCACCATGTCGCACTTGTTCAGGAACACGATGATGTAGGGCACGCCCACCTGACGCGCCAGCAGGATGTGCTCGCGGGTCTGGGGCATCGGGCCGTCAGCGGCCGAGCACACCAAAATGGCACCGTCCATCTGGGCCGCACCGGTGATCATGTTCTTCACATAGTCGGCGTGGCCAGGGCAGTCCACGTGGGCGTAGTGGCGGTTGGCCGTCTCGTATTCCACGTGCGCGGTGTTGATGGTGATGCCGCGTGCCTTCTCTTCAGGTGCCGCGTCAATCTGGTCGTAGGCCTTGGCTTCGCCGCCAAACTTGGCCGACAAAATCGTCGTGATCGCCGCCGTCAGCGTCGTCTTGCCATGGTCCACGTGGCCAATCGTGCCCACGTTGACGTGCGGCTTGGTCCGTTCAAATTTACCTTTTGCCATTTTCAATTCTCCAAAGAGCAATGCCCGTGATCAGGTTTTAGGTCTGCACGATGCTGCTGAATCGCCCCGCACGGGAGACAGGGCGGCGCACCGTCGCAGACCGGCCCCGAAGGGCCAGGTGAAACTTACTTCGCGCGTGCGGCCACGATGGCTTCAGCCACGTTGCGCGGGGCTTCCGCGTAGTGCTTGAATTCCATGGTGTAGGTGGCACGGCCTTGCGACATCGAGCGCAGGGTGGTGGAGTAGCCGAACATTTCGGACAGGGGCACTTCGGCCTTGATGGCCTTGCCGCCGCCAGGCATGTCGTCCATGCCCTGGACCATGCCGCGGCGTGAGGACAAATCGCCCATCACGTTGCCGGCGTAGTCTTCGGGGGTTTCCACTTCCACGGCCATCATCGGCTCGAGAATGACCGGGCTGGCTTTCTTGGCGGCCTCTTTGAAACCAAAGATGGCGGCCATCTTGAACGCCTGCTCGGACGAGTCCACGTCGTGGTACGAACCGAAAGTCAGGGTGACCTTGACGTCCACCACAGGGTAGCCCGCCAAGACGCCAGAGTTCAGTGCCTCGACCACGCCTTTTTCAACGGCGGGGATGTATTCACGGGGAACCACGCCGCCCTTGATGGCGTCGACGAACTCAAAGCCCTTGCCGGCTTCTTGCGGCTCGAGCGTGAACACCACGTGACCGTACTGGCCCTTACCGCCAGACTGGCGCACAAACTTGCCTTCGACATCGGAGACCAGCTTGCGCACGGTCTCGCGGTAGGCCACCTGGGGCTTGCCCACGTTGGCTTCCACGCCGAATTCGCGCTTCATGCGGTCGACAATGATTTCGAGGTGCAGTTCGCCCATGCCGCCAATGATGGTCTGGCCGGACTCTTCGTCAGTGTTGACGCGGAAAGAAGGATCTTCCGCAGCCAGACGCGAGAGGGCAATGCCCATTTTTTCCTGGTCGGCCTTGGTCTTGGGCTCGACAGCCTGGCGAATCACGGGCTCGGGGAACACCATGCGCTCCAGGGTCACCACGGCGGCCGGGTCACACAGGGTTTCACCGGTCGTCACGTCTTTCAAGCCCACACAGGCAGCGATGTCGCCGGCGCGGATTTCGTCCACTTCCTGACGGTTGTTGGCGTGCATCTGCACAATACGGCCGATACGCTCTTTCTTGCCGCGCACCGGGTTGTACACCGTGTCGCCTTTGGACAAAACGCCCGAGTAAACGCGCACAAAGGTCAACTGGCCCACGAAGGGGTCGGTCATCAGCTTGAATGCCAAAGCAGAGAATTTCTCGCTGTCGTCGGCCTTGCGGGAGACTTCTTTTTCGTCTTCGTCGGTGCCTGCAACCGGGGGAATGTCCAGCGGCGAGGGCATCAGTTCGATGACGGCGTCGAGCATGCGCTGCACGCCCTTGTTCTTGAAGGCGGTGCCACACAGCATGGGCTGGATTTCGCCAGCGATGGTGCGGGTGCGCAGGCCCAGGGTGATTTCCTCTTCGCTCAAGTCACCTTCTTCCAGGTACTTGTTCATCAGCTCTTCCGAGGCTTCGGCAGCGGCTTCGACCATGCCTTCACGCCACTTTTTGGCTTCTTCCACCAAGTTGGCGGGGATCTCTTCGAAGTTGAACTTCATGCCTTGGGAGGCTTCGTCCCAAATGATGGCCTTCATCTTGCGCAGGTCGACCACGCCGGTGAAGTTTTCTTCGGCACCGATGGGGATCACGATGGGCACGGGGTTGGCCTTGAGGCGAACCTTCATCTGCTCCACCACTTTGAAGAAGTTGGCGCCGGTGCGGTCCATTTTGTTGACAAAGGCCAGGCGCGGCACTTTGTACTTGTTGGCCTGGCGCCAAACGGTTTCGGACTGGGGCTGCACGCCGCCCACGGCACAGTACACCATGCAGGCGCCGTCCAGCACGCGCATGGAGCGCTCCACCTCGATGGTGAAGTCCACGTGGCCGGGGGTGTCAATGATGTTGATGCGGTGCTCGGGGAAGGACATGTCCATGCCCTTCCAGAAGCAGGTGGTGGCAGCCGAGGTGATCGTGATGCCACGCTCTTGTTCCTGCTCCATCCAGTCCATGGTGGCGGCGCCGTCATGCACCTCACCGATTTTGTGGTTCACGCCGGTGTAAAACAGAATACGCTCGGTCGTGGTGGTTTTGCCGGCGTCAATGTGCGCGGAAATACCAATATTGCGATAGCGCTCGATGGGAGTCTTGCGAGCCATGATAGGTGCCTTTGAAAATGAAACATCGAGCCACCGTGATGCCAGGCCGCGCACAACGCGGCCCGCGCAAAAAAGGGCTCGAACAGGGACTTAGAAACGGAAGTGAGAGAAAGCCTTGTTGGCTTCGGCCATGCGGTGCACTTCGTCACGCTTCTTCATGGCGCCGCCACGGCCTTCGGAGGCCTCCAGCAGCTCGTTGGCCAGGCGCAGGGCCATGGACTTCTCGCCACGCTTGCGGGCAGCTTCTTTCAGCCAGCGCATGGACAAAGCCAGGCGACGGACCGGGCGCACTTCGACGGGCACCTGGTAGTTGGCGCCACCGACGCGGCGGGATTTCACTTCCACCATCGGCTTGACGTTGTTGATGGCCACATTGAACAGCTCGAGCGGATCCTTGCCCGATTTCTGTTCGATTTGTTCGAGGGCACCATAGATGATGCGCTCGGCGACGGCTTTCTTGCCGCCTTCCATGATCACGTTCATGAACTTGGAGAGCTCGACATTGCCGTACTTGGGATCCGGCAGGATTTCACGTTTGGGGACTTCGCGACGACGTGGCATTTTTTACCTCATTTGCTTCAGTTGGCATCCTTTCGGACACCGCGAGAACCATTCAGATTCCCACTTACTCGACCCACCTCCGGACATCGGGGCTTGGGGTCACTTCGCTTCAGTTCGTCTGCCTGACGAAAGGAAGCACCTTGGATTTCAAGAATTAAGCCTTCTTGGGACGCTTGGCACCGTACTTGGAGCGCGACTGCTTGCGGTCTTTCACGCCTTGCAGGTCGAGCGAGCCACGCACGATGTGGTAACGCACACCGGGCAAGTCTTTGACACGACCACCGCGCACCAGCACCACAGAGTGCTCTTGCAGGTTGTGGCCTTCACCGCCGATGTAGGAAATGACTTCAAAACCGTTGGTCAGGCGCACTTTGGCGACCTTACGCAGAGCGGAGTTGGGCTTCTTAGGCGTCGTGGTGTACACACGGGTGCACACGCCGCGACGCTGCGGCGAGTTTTGCATCGCAGGGCTTTTGGACTTGGTCTTTTCGACCTCGCGCCCCTGACGCACCAATTGATTGATGGTTGGCATTTAAAAAACGTCCCTAAACGTGAATTAACGTGAATAACGAAAACGTGAAATCCTTCTCGGAAATTCCGAAAAGCCTTCTAGTGTAACAGTTTTCTTTGACGCATCAATGGCTTGCAGGTGAAAGCTTTGGTTTTCCTCGCACAGCCGGCGGGGTTCACTTGATCCACAAGCGCACAGCGTCCCAGGCCCGGCCCAGCACGCCCGACTCGTCCACGGCGGTCAGGCTGACCAAGGGAATGCTGAGCAGGGGTTGCTCGCCCAGAGACACCTTGAGGGTGCCCACTTCCTGGCCCTGCTTCAGCGGCGCCACCAGGGGGTCGGGGCGGGCCACCTCGGTTTTCAGGCGGGAGGCCTGCCCGGCGGGCACCGCCACCACGATGGGTTGGACACGCCCCAAGGAGGCGGTGGCGCTGCGACCTTTCCACACGGTGGGTGTCACCACCGCTTGGCCGCCATCGAACAGCTTGACGGCATCGAAGGCGGTGTAGCCCCAGTTCAACAATTTCTGCGACTCCACGGCGCGCGCATTCTCACTGGTTGCGCCCAAGACGATAGAGAGCAGGCGTCGGCCCTTGAGGCCGCTCACGTCGCGCTGGGCGGTCGCCACCAGGCAATAGCCTGCCGCCTGGGTGTGACCGGTCTTCAAGCCATCGACCGAGGGGTCGCGAAACAACAACAGATTGCGGTTGCTGTCGTTGGCCGCTGGCGTGCCCGGATAACGGTATTTCTTGAGGGCGTAATAGCCCACATAGTCGGGGAAGTCGCGCAACAGGCGTTGCGCCAGCGTGGCCAGGTCGCGGGCGGTGGTGGTGTGGCCGGGCTCGGTCAGGCCTTCAGGGTTCTTGTAGGTGGTCGCGCTCAGGCCCAAAATTTTGGCCTGGTCGTTCATCAATTCGACAAACCGCTCCACGCTGCCGGCCAGGCCTTCCGCCAACGCCACAGTGGCGTCGTTGCCCGATTGCACAATCATGCCCTTGATCAAGTCTTCCACCGGCACTTGCATCTTGGGGTCGATGAACATGCGTGAGCCGGGCATTTTCCAGGCCCGCGGGCTGACGGAAAAGGTTTGCTGCAAAGTGATTTTCTTGCTGCGCAAGGCGTCAAAAACCACATAGGCGGTCATCAACTTGGTCAAGGAGGCCGGCTCCACCGGTGTGTCGGCCTGGCTTTCTGCCAGCACCTGTTGGGCCGACACATCCACCAGCAAGTAAGCCCTTGCTGCCACCTCGGGCGGCTGCAGCGCTTGCGCCTGGCTGGCAAGGGGTAACAGGCAACCCGCCCACAGGGCAAGAGCAACACAGGCGATTTTTTTCAGTGACATGGGCGTAGGGGGTTCATCCAGCGCGTACATGACGCGCAATCAGGTTCTTGAGCAAAGGCAATTGTCCGTGAAAGAAATGGCCACCGCCCGGAATCACCAGCACCGGCAAGCTCTGAGGGCGGGCCCAATCCATGACCGCAGAAAGGGGAACGGTGTCATCGGCCTCGCCATGGATGGCCAGCGTCACATCGTGCAATTCGGGCGGCACTGGCGCCACCTCAAAGCGGGAAGCCGCGGTGCCCACCAGCACCACTTGGCGCAGGTCGCGTTGGCCCGCCAACTGGGCGAGGGCATGGCTGGTGACAAAGGCGCCGAAGGAAAAACCGGCCAGCGCCAACGGCCCGGTTGGCGCCATCTGAGCCACCACGCTGAGCAAGTCCTGGAGTTCGCCGCGGCCTTCATCGTATTGCCCTGCACTGGCCCCAACGCCCCGAAAATTGAAGCGCACGGCTTGCCAGCCGCATTGCACAAAGGCGCGCGCCAAGGTCTGCACCACCTTGTTGTCCATGGTGCCCCCAAACAAAGGATGGGGATGCGACAACACCGCCACCCCCAGGGGGGGGTCTGCAGGCGTGTCCACCAGCAACTCGATGGTGCCGGCCGCACCTGCGATGTGATGTCTCTGGGTGTTGGCGTTCACGGCCTCATCGTCCCAGGTGCGCGGGGGTGCGCAAACGCTCGACCACTTGGCCCTTTTTCAAATGGGTCTCCACGATCTCATCGATGTCGGTCTTGTCCACAAAGGTGTACCAGACCGCTTCGGGGTACACCACCATCACCGGCCCCCCGGCGCAGCGGTCCAGGCAACCGGCCTTGTTGATGCGTGCACCGCCGGGCCCCGCCAGGCCGGCGGCCTTGACGCTGGCCTTGCAGTGGTCAAACGCTTGTTGCGCCCCCTGATGCGCACAACAGGCCTCGCCGTTGCTGCGCTCATTCAGGCAAAAAAACACGTGGTGTTTGTAATAAGAGGTATCAGACATGGTCGCCATTCTAAGGAGCGGGCTTGCCTGAAGCCGGTTGTGACAATCGGACCAGGGCTTCGAGCAACACGGCAAACGGCCACAACCAGCCCAACCACTGCGCCAACCCGTGAAACCGGATGAAGCGCCCTTGTTCCCAGGTTTGCAGGGTTTGGGCGAAATAGGCGCTGGCGGGCGCTTGGTTCAACAAGCTCAGGTGCAACACGCCCACGAGCAACAGCAAGGCCAAACAGGTCCGGTGTGGCAAGGGCACCAACAAGGTGGCCACCAACGCACCCAAGCCCAGGCCGAGCAAGGCCGGCAAATCCAGCCAGGTCCAGGCATTGCGCGGGCCATAGCTCAGGGTGGCGGACAGCGCGCTCAAGCACACCGCCACCAGCAACAACAGCAGGACAAACTTCAGGCGCAGCAAGCGCCGCCGAATCAAGGAAAAACCCAACAGGCAAGGCACCAGCAAACCCAGCAAGACGCACAACAATTGCCCACCCGGCAGCAAGGGCTGCAGCTCGACCGGGCGCAGTGGCAGCCACTCCAAAAATGGCGTGTGCCGCAGGGCCTCACCCAAGGCGCTTTCCAAACGCTCCATGACCTGACCCAAGCCCAGGGGTACCGCCGCAGGAAACAGCAAGGCCAGGGGCCAAAGCATCAACAGCGCCAAAGCGCCATGGGCCTGCGGCACAAACCAGCGCGCGCGAAAGCGCGCCCAACGGTCCAGCCAACCCCAGCGCTCCAGGGTGCTGGCCAGCACCGCGCCCAGCGCCACGCCCAACGTGTTGAGCAGCCAATCCAAAGTGGAGGGCACCCTTGCAGGCAAATAGCTTTGTAAACTTTCCATTGCCAACGACAAGGCCGTGCCTGCCAACACGCTGGCGCGAATCGCCCATTGGCGCCGGCCTGTGCGCAGCGCCGCCAGGGTCAACCAAAAACCCAAAGGGGCGTAACCCCATAAATTGGCGAGCACATCAAAGCCGCTCCAGTAGCGAGTGATGGGCGCCGCCAGGAAAGACCATGGCGCCAAGCCCTGGTCGCGCCAATTGTCAAAAGGGTAAAGGCTGGCGTAAACAATCAGCGCCGCATAGACCCAGGCCAGGGGCCAGGCTGACGTCTGCCGCATGGCTTAGCGCCCGCGCAGCTTGAGAATACCCACGGTGACAGCGATCAACAGCCCGAAGCCCGCGCCGATGGCCATGAAGAATTCGCCCAATTCGACCGGCTTCACCACCACCAAACACACGGCCAAGACCATCAAGATCACCGGGATTTCATTGAAAACCCGAAACCAGACATGGCTGCGCGTGACGGCCCGGTCTTCCCATTGGCGCAGCATGCTGGCGCACACGTGGTGGTAGCCAATGGCCAAGACCACCACCGCCAGCTTGGCATGCATCCAGCCCTGGCCCGGGCCCCAGCCAATGCCGTAATGCGCCCATAAGACCACCCCCAGCCCCACAGCTGGCCACAGCAGCAGGTTCATGAAGCGCATGAGTTTTCGCGCCATCAGCAACAAACGCGTGCGCTCGGCCTCGGACTCGGGCGGCACCATCGCCAGATTCACAAAGATTCTTGGCAGGTAAAACAGGCCGGCAAACCAGCTGGCGACAAAAACGATGTGAAGTGATTTAACCCAGAGCATGCGGTCAGTGTAGTGCCATGCGCAGCCAAAAAAAAGCCCGACCAAGGTCGGGCAGCAACACCTTCGGCCCAAAGGCAAAAAGCGCCCGCTCAGGGAGGTCAGCGGGGAGTGCAAAGCACTCGATGCAGAATCTAGCAAAGCGCGCTCGGGTGGACAAGCTCCAAAACCCGAAAACCGCTCGCCGGTCGCCTTGGCGAAAGAAAGAACTGGTCAAACGCGCGCGGCAGGTGCACAATTTTGGACATGACGATTTCTACCCAATTCCCCGCGACCCGACTGCGCCGCCTGCGCCGGGATGATTTCACACGTCGCCTGGTGCGCGAGCACTCACTGACGGTCGACGATCTGATTTACCCCGTTTTCGTCCTCGATGGCCAACAGCGTCGCGAAGCCATTGCGTCCATGCCCGGTGTCGAACGCCTGAGCCTGGACTTGCTGCTGCCCGTGGCTGAACGCTGCGTGAAGCTGGGGGTGCCGGTCATGGCTTTGTTCCCCGTCATCGACACCCGCCTGAAAACCCCGGATGGCCGCGAAGCCATGAACCCCGAGGGCCTGGTGCCGCGCGTGGTGCGTGCCTTGAAAAAAGAGTTTCCGGATCTGGGCGTTCTGACCGACGTGGCGCTCGACCCGTTCACCAGCCATGGGCAAGATGGTCTGCTGGACGACACGGGTTACATCCTCAACGACCCCACGGTGGAAATTTTGGTGCAACAAGCGCTCGCCCAAGCCGACGCAGGCGTGGACTTTGTGGCCCCCAGTGACATGATGGACGGCCGCATTGGCGCGATTCGCCAGGCCCTGGAAGCCAAAGGCCATGTTCACACCCGCATCATGGCCTACAGCGCCAAATACGCCAGCGCTTTTTATGGCCCCTTCCGAGACGCTGTGGGCTCAGCAGGGAACCTCGGCAAAAGCAACAAGAAGGTCTACCAGATGGACCCGGGCAACACCGATGAGGCCCTGCGCGAAGTGGCCATGGACATCGAAGAAGGCGCCGACATGGTGATGGTCAAGCCCGGCATGCCCTATCTGGACATTGTCCGCCGCGTCAAGGAAAGCTTCCAGATCCCCACCTTTGTTTACCAAGTGTCGGGCGAATACGCCATGCTCATGGCCGCGGCGAAAAACGGCTGGCTCGATCAGGAAGCCGTCATGCTGGAGAGCCTCTTGGCCTTCAAACGCGCCGGTGCCGACGGCATCCTGACCTATTTCGCCCTGGATGCGGCCGAGCATCTGAAACGCTCGGCACGCTGAGCCTCAGCGACGGTCAGCCCACGTGCTTGGCGAAAAACGCCAAGGCGCGCTCCAGCGCCAAATGGGCGGCCGCTTCGTTGTAAGAGCCGCGGTGGTCGCAATTGAAGCCATGGTCTGCTTCGTACACATGAACCTCTACTTGGGGTTGGGCTTGCTTGAACGCCTCCACCGTCTCCAGCGGAATCCAGTGGTCCTTGTTGCCAAAATGGGCTTGCACAGGGCAGGCCGGCACACGCTGGATCTCGGCCTCTGAAGTCACGCCGCCACCGTAGTAAGGCACGGCCGCGCTCACGCCTTTGACGGCGCCGGCTGCGCGCCAGGTCAGCAAGCCGCCCCAGCAATAGCCGACCACACCGACTTTGCCGCCCGAGGTTTGGGCGGCATAGTCCACCGCCGCTTGAATGTCGGCCAGCACGCCCGGCGCGGGCAAGGCTTCAACCGCGGTTTTCAGCGCGAAGCCTGCATTCATGTCTTCCGGCGTGTAGCCCAGCTCGACGCCGGTTTTGACGCGGTGAAAGGTGGCTGGCGCAATCGCCAGGTAGCCTGCCAGCGCGTAACCATCGGCGACGGCACGGACATGGGCGTTGACGCCAAAAATTTCCTGCAGCACAACGATGGCGCCGCGCGGCTTGATGGCCGGCTGGGCCACATAGGCTTGGCTCTCGAAGCCGTCTGCCGCTTTCAAAACAACCAGATGTCCCATGGTGATTGCTCCTGTGAGGTTGAAGATGCTCAGGCGCCTGCGCCCTTGAATTTGAAAACTGCGGTGCCGGCGCGCCAATTCGGCATCCAGCGAACCTCGTGAGCGTCTTGCAAGCCAAAGGCTTCCAACACTTGAAGGCCGTTTTTACGCGCCAACACCTGAAAATCGTCAAAGGTGCCCACCCGAATGTTTGGGGTGTCGTACCACTGGTATGGCAAGCGCCGCGTGACCGGCATGCGGCCTTTCAAAATGCTCAGGCGGTTGGGCCAGTGGGCAAAGTTGGGGAAAGCCACAATGCCCATGCGCCCTACGCGTGCGGTTTCTTGCAACATGGTTTCGGCATTGCGCAAATGTTGCAGGGTGTCGATTTGCAAGACCACGTCAAACGACTGATCGGCGAACAGGCTCAGCCCCTGGTCGAGGTTCAACTGCAACACGGGCACGCCGCGCTTCACACAGGCCAGCACATTGGCGTCGTTCAACTCCACACCGTAACCTGTGCAGGCACGGTGCTGCTGCAAATAGGCCAGCAATGCGCCGTCGCCACAGCCCAGGTCCAACACCCGGCTGCCCATGGGAACCCGTTCGGCCAGTTGGCGAATGATGGCGTCGCTCATGGGTGCGACTCCTGCGCAATGCGCCCGAAATAAGAACGCACCAATTCCAAATAGCGCGGGTCATCGAGCAAAAACGCGTCATGGCCATGGGGGGCATCGATTTCGGCGTAGCTGACCTCCCGGTGGTTGTCCAACAAGGCCTTGACCATCTCACGGCTGCGGGCGGGCGAAAAACGCCAGTCGGTGCTGAAACTCACCAACAGGAATTTGGCTTGTGTCTTGGCCAGCGCGGCACTTAAATCGCCCTGGTGCTGACGCGCCGGGTCGAAATAGTCCAAAGCGCGCGTGATCAACAGGTAGGTGTTGGCGTCAAAGTACTCGCTGAATTTGTCGCCCTGGTAGCGCAAGTAACTTTCGATCTGGAACTCCACCTCTTGCGTCGAGTAGCGGTACTCGCCCACTTCGGTGGTCTGCCCTTGGGCGTCCACCACCGCCGAACGCAATTCGCGCCCAAATTTTTCATTCATGACATCGTCGCTCAGGTAGGTGATGTGGCCCACCATGCGCGCAATGCGCAAGCCTCGCTTGGGGATGACGTCGTGTTGGTAAAAGTGCCCGCCATGAAAATCCGGGTCGGTCACGATGGCGCGGCGCGCCACTTCATTGAACGCAATGTTTTCAGCGGTCAGGTTGGGGGCGCTGGCCACCACCACCGCATGGCGCACGCGCGCCGGGTACTGAAGCGTCCAGCTCAGGGCCTGCATGCCCCCGAGGCTGCCGCCCATCACGGCCGCCAGCTGCTCGATGCCCAGCGCATCGAGCAAACGCGCCTGGGCATGGACCCAGTCTTCCACCGTCACCACCGGAAAGTCGGCACCGTACACCCGCCCCGTATCGGGGTTCACATGCATCGGACCCGTGGAGCCAAAGCAAGAGCCAAGGTTGTTGACGCCGATGACAAAAAACCGCCGGGTATCGACCGGTTTGCCCGGGCCAATCATGTTGTCCCACCAGCCCTCGCTCTTGGCTTGACCTTCGTAGGTGCCCGCTACATGGTGCGACGCGTTCAAGGCATGGCAAATCAGCACCGCGTTGGAGCGGTCGGCATTCAATTCGCCATAAGTTTCATAGGCCAAGGTGTAATCGCGCACACTGGACCCGCTTTGCAACGGCAAAGCATCCGGAAAATGCATGAAACGGGGTATGGCAATCAAGGACATCAACAAACCTGGCATCGCTGACCACGAAGCCAGATCGGGCCTCCGTGTTTAGCAGTACTTTTTTCAAGCGCCCGCAAGCTGGAGCAAATCGGCGCATGTTTCAGTATAGCCAATCCTTGGGGGTTCAGGAAAGCCAAAGCCCCAAGCCCAGGCCGGCAAAGATCAAGGCGCTGATGCGATGCACCCACACCAGCGGAATGCGTCGCGTGATGCGCTCGCCCAGCCAAACCACGGGCACATTGGCCAGCATCATGCCCAGGGTGGTGCCGGCCACGACCCAGGCCCAGGATTGGTAATCGGCCGCCAACATGACGGTGGCAATTTGGGTTTTGTCGCCCATTTCAGCCAGGAAAAAAGCCACCACCGTGGTACCGAACACGCCCCAACGCGGTGCTTGGGGCGCGTCTTCGTCATCGATTTTGTCAGGGATGAGCATCCACACCGCCATGGCCAAAAACGAGACGATCAGCACCCATTTGAGCGCCACCGGCCCCAACCATTGCGTCACCCAAGTTCCCAAGGCGCCCGCAGCGCCATGGTTGGCCAAGGTGGCCACCAAAATGCCACAGACGATGGGCCAGGGCTTTTTGAAGCGTGCCGCGAGCAAAAGCGACAGCAACTGGGTTTTGTCGCCCATTTCCGCCAGCGCCACAATGCCCGTCGATAACCAAAATGCTTCCATGGTGAGATGGTAACCCCTGAGGTTGGCCAAGCCATGCCAAGCCCATGGTTTGGCTTTTTTGGTGCGAGTTTTGCTTGCAATTGGTGCAACCCTGAAAAGCAGGGCAAAAACGCACCAAAAAAGTACATTTTTCCAAGGAAGACTCATGGACGCACACAAACAGGGCGCGGATGCCTTGTTCATCATGCTTGGCGCCATCATGGTTTTGGCCATGCACGCCGGTTTTGCATTTCTGGAACTGGGCACAGTTCGCAAAAAGAACCAGGTCAATGCCCTGGTGAAAATCCTCGTGGACTTCAGCATGTCCACCCTGGTGTACTTTTTGGTGGGCTATGGGGTCGCCTACGGCACGAATTTCTTTGTCAGCGCAGAAACGCTGGCCGAGAAAAATGGTTATGACTTGGTCAAGTTCTTCTTTTTGCTGACCTTTGCGGCCGCCATCCCGGCCATCATTTCCGGCGGCATTGCCGAGCGTGCCAAATTCTGGCCGCAGTTGATCGCCACCGCCGTCATTGTGGGCCTGGTTTACCCCTTGTTTGAAGGGATCGCCTGGAATCAAAAATTCGGCATCCAGGCCTGGATCAAAGACCTGACCGGCGAAGAGTTCCATGACTTCGCCGGCTCGGTGGTGGTCCATGCCGTGGGTGGCTGGATTGCCTTGCCCGCCGTGATTCTGCTGGGCGCACGCCACAACCGCTACCGCAAGGGGGGCGTGATGTCGGTGCACCCGCCGTCCAGCATTCCCTTTCTGGCCCTCGGTGCCTGGATTCTGATTGTGGGTTGGTTTGGCTTCAATGTGATGAGCGCACAGACACTGGACAAAATGTCGGGTCTGGTGGCAGTCAACTCTTTGCTGGCGATGGTCGGCGGCACCCTGAGTGCCCTGATCTTGGGGCGCAACGACCCTGGTTTTGTACACAACGGCCCCCTGGCCGGCCTGGTGGCGGTGTGTGCCGGCTCTGACCTGATGCATCCGCTGGGCGCGCTGGCGGTCGGTGCGATTGCCGGGGCCTTGTTTGTGGTCATGTTCACGCTGACCCAAAACAAGTGGAAAGTGGACGATGTGCTGGGCGTTTGGCCCTTGCACGGCCTTTGCGGCACCTGGGGCGGCATTGCCGCAGGCCTGTTCGGCAGCAAAGCACTGGGGGGCTTGGGCGGGGTGACGCTGACCGGCCAGTTGATCGGCACCGGTTTGGGCGTGCTGTGGGCCGTGGTGGGCGGCTTTGTCGTGTACGGCGTGATTCGGGTGCTGGCCGGTGGCCTGCGGCTGGACCAAGAGGACGAATACATGGGTGCGGACCTGAGCATTCACAAAATTGGTGCAACCCCAGACCGCGAGAGCGATTGGTGAGCACGAGCTTAGGTGTGGTTTTTAAGCCTTAAATTGCAAAAACTAGGATAAACGCTTGGTTTGTCAAGCAAATCCTGTTTCATAATGGTCCAGCCTCTCCCTTTCTTGTGTTGACGAGCGGGACTGGCGAGTCTGGTGATCGGTCAGTTTCGCGCCCCCGCTTTCTTTTCTGGCGTTGTGCCCTGGGACCCCATCGCTTCGTTAATGTGTTTATAGGAGTCCCTTTCATGGGCAACAAGCTTTACGTGGGCAACCTGCCGTACTCGGTGCGCGACAGTGATTTGGAACAGGCCTTTGGCCAATTCGGCGCCGTGACCAGCGCCAAGGTGATGATGGAGCGCGACACCGGCCGCTCCAAAGGTTTCGGTTTTGTGGAAATGGGCAGCGATGCCGAAGCCCAAGCCGCGATCGAAGGCATGAATGGCGCCCCCCTGGGCGGCCGCAGCCTGGTGGTGAATGAGGCCCGTCCCATGGAAGCCCGTCGTCCTCCCCGGACCGGTGGCTTTGGTGGCGGCGGCGGCGGTGGTTATGGCGGCGGTGGCGGCGGTGGCTACGGCGGCGGCGGTGGCCGTCGTGAAGGCGGTGGCGGCTACGGCGGTGGTCGTCGCGAAGGCGGCGGCAACGACGGCAGCTTCCGCAGCCCCTACGGTGCAGCACCCCGCAGTGGTGGTGGTGGCCGTGGCAGCTACGGCGGTGGCGACTCTTATTGAGCACACCTCGAACCGCGTTTTTCAAAAGGCCTCTTCGGAGGCCTTTTTCATGGCTTGCGCGCTTTGCGGGTCAGCGCTTGGGCTGTAAAACACCGCGGACACGTCCCGACAATTCCACACGTTGGTCAAGGTTGTCATAGGCCAAGCGATCGGCCGTGAAGCGATCCTGGCCCCGCAACAGTTCCACGGGCAGGTGCGTTTGCACGCGGTCTGTGTCCACAAAAAAATGCAGGAACTCGCTGCGCAATTCAAAGCGCGGCTTGGGCGTGCTTTCTTTGGGGGCAAACGCTTCGCGCACCACCGTGGCGCGCCCCATGAGTTGCACCTCGGAGCCGTCGGCATTCGAAATGGCTTTGTCGGCTTGCGCCAGGGTCACTTGGCCGAGCGGCCCGGTGCGACGAATGCGCGGCTGGTCAATTTCCAATGTGTCGGTGTCGGGGTAATGCCGAATTTCAAGGCCTTGAATTTCGGACTGAAAGCCGCCGTTGGCGCCAAAGGTTCGAACGGCGAAGTCGCGCATGAAATAGTCAGGCACGTGGCGCGCCAGCGCACGTGGCGCCTCCTCGGGCGGCGCCGGGGTATTGCGCACCAACCAGTACGTCAGCATCGCCAGCAGGCCCATCAAGACCACCGGGAAATACAAGAGCAAGGCATCCAGGCTTTGGCGCAAGCGCCGCCAGAGCGTGAGGGTTCGCTGGGCAGAGACCGGCGCTGGCAACCCGACATTCATGCCAAATAATCCCGCAACAGATCGGCATAGCGTGCGTGGGCCACCAGCAACAAATCGCAGACCTCGCGCACAGCACCCGCACCGCCATGGCGGGTGGTCACAAAATGGGCACGCGCGACGACTTCGGGATGCGCTTGAGCGGGCGCACAAGCCAAAGCCACACGCTGCAACACCGGCAGGTCGGGCCAGTCGTCGCCAACGGCGGCAGCCTGCGCCCAGGTGAGCTGGAGGTCGGCCAATATTTTTTCAGCGGCGGGCCGCTTGTCTTCTGTTCCGAACACGGCGTGCGCAATGCCCAAAGCCTTCAAGCGCAAGCGCAAAGGCGCACTGTCGCGGCCGGTGATGACGGCTGGCGTGATGCCCACGCGTTGCAACATTTTGATGCCTTGGCCATCCAAGGTGTGAAAGCGCTTGAGGGTTTCACCTTGCTCCGAAAAATACAAGCCGCCGTCGGTGAACACGCCATCGATGTCAAAAAAGACCACCCGTACCGGCTGGGCACGCAAGAGCAAGGCCGGGTCGTGCTGCAAGACGGGCGTCATCAGATCACCTTTGCACGCATCAAATCGTTGGTGTTCACCGCGCCACACAAACGCGCTTCGCCATCGACCACCAACAAGCTGGTGATGCGGTGAGCTTCCATTTGCTCGGCGGCTTCGGCCGCCAAAGCGGTGTCGCGCAGGGTTCGGGGCTTGGGATGCATGACGTCTGCGGCCGTCAAGCTGCGCAGATCGACGCCTTTCTCAATCAAGCGGCGCAAATCGCCGTCGGTGAAAATACCCAACACGCGCCGCTGCTCATCCACGATGGCCGAAGCGCCCAAGCCCTTGGCACTCATCTCGCGCATCAGGGCGCTGAAGTCCGCAGATGGCGACACAGAGGGGACGGCGTCGCCCTGGCGCATGATGTCGCGCACATGCGTGAGCAAGCGACGGCCCAAGGCGCCGCCCGGATGGGAGCGGGCAAAGTCTTCGGCCTTGAAGCCGCGCGCATCGAGCAAAGCCACGGCCAAGGCATCGCCCAAGGCCAGTTGGGCCGTGGTGCTGGCGGTGGGCGCCAAATTCAAGGGGCAGGCCTCTTTGGCCACACCGCTGTCCAGCACAATGTCGGCGTGATGGGCCAAGGTGGAGTCCAGGCCACCGGTGATGGCGATCAAGGGAATGCCCAAGCGCTTGAGCACCGGCAAAATGGCGGTCAGTTCATCGCTCTCGCCGCTGTTGGACAAGGCCAGCACCAAGTCCTGGGCTTGCACCATGCCCAAATCGCCGTGGCTGGCCTCGGCCGGATGCACGAACAACGCAGGGGTTCCGGTGGAGGCCAGCGTGGCCGCCATCTTGCGACCAACGTGGCCGCTTTTGCCCATGCCCATCACCACCACCCGGCCCTGCACCGCCAACATGCGCTGCACCGCATGCACAAAACTTTCCGTCAAGCGCTGCCCGACTTGTTGCACCGCCGTGGCTTCGATGTCCAGCGTTTCTCTGGCCAATTGAAGAATGCGCTCGCCATGGACGGTGGTCAAGCTTTGTCGAGCGTTCGCGGCAAGAGGGGTGTTCATTCCTTGATTTTATAGACCCCTCAGACCTGCGTGTGTTTCAGAGCCATTACCATGTCAACATGACCTCCCTTGACTTGGCTTTGTTGTATTTGCTGGCCGCCGTGTTGGGCGTGGTGGTGTTTCGGTTCATGAAGTTGCCAGCCATGCTGGGCTACCTCCTGGTCGGCATCGTCATTGGACCCAATGCACTGGCCTTGGCGCGCGACTCTGCGGGCATCCGTTATCTGGCCGAGTTTGGCGTGGTCTTTTTGATGTTCGTCATTGGCCTGGAATTCAACTTGCCCAAGCTGCGCAGCATGCGGCACCTGGTCTTTGGCCTGGGCTTGGGTCAGGTGCTTTTCACCATTGTGGGCGCCCTCTTGGGCAACATGGCCCTGGTGATGGTGTTTTCCTGGGTTGGCATGAGCTGGGATTTGTCGTGGCAAGCTGCCGTGGCCTTGGGCGCCGCGCTGGCCATGTCCAGCACAGCCATTGTGGCGCGCCTGATGGCGGAGCGATTGGAGCTGTCGTCCGAACATGGGCAGCGGGTCATGGGCGTGTTGCTGTTCCAGGATTTGGCCGTCGTGCCATTGCTGGTGCTGATTCCTGCCTTGGCCATGCCCTCGGGCAGCGATGTGTGGTGGGGCCTGGCCGTGGCGCTTTTGAAAGGCGCGGCGCTCGTGGGCTTGCTGCTGTGGGGCGGGCCGCGCGTGATGCGCTTTTGGCTGACCGTGGTGGTGCGGCGCAAGAGCGAAGAGTTGTTCATGCTCAACCTGCTGCTGATCACGCTGGGCCTGGCCTGGCTGACGGAGCATGCGGGCCTGTCTTTGGCCCTGGGCGCGTTTTTGGCGGGCATGTTGATTGCCGAAACAGAATACAAGCACCAGGTTGAAACCGACATTCGTCCTTTCCACGATGTGTTGTTGGGCCTGTTCTTCATCACCATTGGCATGAAACTGGAGGGCTGGGCCGTCATCCAGAATTGGCATTTGGTGTTGTTGCTTACGCTTTTTCCGCTTGCGATCAAGGCGGCCCTGGTGACCTTCTTGGCCAAGGTGCTCGGGGCCACGTCGGGGGTGGCGCTGCGCACAGGCCTCTATCTGGCGCAAGCTGGTGAGTTCGGTTTTGTGCTGTTGTCGCTGGCCGCGGAAAAGTCGTTGATTTCGCCCGAATGGTTGAGCCCCGTGCTGGCGGCCATGGTGTTGTCCATGCTGGCCACACCGTTCATCATTTTGTACAGCGACCGCATCGTCATGAAATGGGTGGCCAGCGATTGGTTGTTGCAATCTGTTCAGTTGACCAGCATCGCCAAACGCTCGATTCGCAACGAAGCGCATGTGATCATTTGCGGTTATGGCCGAAGCGGTCAAAACCTGGCGAGCTTGCTCATGCAAGAAAACATTCCCCACATGGCCCTGGACCTGGACCCCGACCGCGTTCGATTGGCGGCAGCGGCCGGACAAAGCGTGGTGTTTGGTGACGCGGCACGCTTGCCCAGTTTGATGGCCGCAGGCTTGGCGCGTGCAGCCGCGGTGGTGGTGAGCTACCACGACACCCCCTCCGCCCTGCGTGTGCTCGCGCATGTGCGCGACCATGCGCCGCAAGTGCCCGTGATCGTGCGAACGCGCGACGACCGGGACCTGGATTTGCTGCGCCAAGCGGGCGCCACCGAAGTGGTGCCCGAGGCCATTGAGGGCAGCCTGATGCTCGCAAGCCATGCGCTGGCTCTCATGGGGGTGCCCATGCGGCGCGTGATTCGCGTGACGCAAGAGCAACGCGAGGCCCGTTACAACTTGTTGCGTGGTTATTTTCACGGCGCAGATGACGACGACATCGACGAGTTGGAACACGAACGCCTGACCAGCGTCACCCTGCCATTGGGATCGCGGTCCTTGGGGAGCACGCTGGCGCGACTGGCCTTGCACGGCATGGGCGTGCGCCTGGTGCAATTGCGTCGCCACCAAGGGCATGCAGCACCATTGAACGATGACACCCTGCTCGAAGAGGGCGACACCCTGGTCTTGTCAGGTAAACCGGAGGCCTTGGCCGTGGCCACCGAAAAAATACTGAAGGGCTAGGGTGTTCACTTGCCGATGCAAAAGCGCGAGAAGATCACCCCGAGCAATTCGTCGGCGCTGAACTCGCCGGTGATCTCGCCCAAGGCGTTTTGCGCTTGTCGCAACTCTTCGGCCAGCAGGTCAAGCGCCGCATCGCTGTGGTTCAAAATTTGATGGGCCTGCGCCAGGGCTTCGGCCACGCAAAGCAATGCTTGAACATGGCGCTCGCGCGCCATGAAAACCCCGTCCCCTGTGCCCGCTTGCCAGCCCGCCAGCGACAACAGCCGGGCGCGCAAGGCCGCCAAACCCTCACCGGTCTTGGCCGACAAATACAAGGCCTCTGACGACGAGGGCTGCTGCGACACCGCATCGGCCTTGTTCCAGACCTGCAGCACGGGAATGGCTGGATCGATGTCATCGGACAAGGCGGCGGCAATGCGCGCGTCGCCCTCTTGGTAAGCCGCATCGTGGGCGCGCGTGAGGTCGTGCAAAAACACCACCGCATCGGCTTGGCGAATTTGGTCCCAGGCGCGCGCAATGCCTATTTTTTCAACCTCATCCACCTGCGGATGCTCCAGCGGCCGCAAGCCTGCAGTGTCGACCACATGCAAGGGCACGCCGTCAATTTGCAAGGCTTGGCTGACCACATCGCGGGTGGTCCCCGCAATGGGCGTGACAATGGCCAACTCGGCGCCGGCCAAGGCGTTGAGCAAGGAGCTTTTCCCGGCATTGGGCTGGCCCGCGATCACCACGCGAATGCCCTCGCGCAGCAACGCGCCTTGGCGCGTGCGCTGCTGTATCTCGTGAAGCCGGGTTTGCAGACGGTCGAGTTGGCCGCGTGCATCGGCCTTTTCCAGAAAGTCGATGTCTTCTTCAGGGAAGTCCAGGGTCGCTTCGACCAGCATGCGCAGATCAATCAGGGCGTCGCGCAAGCCATGAATTTTTTCGGAGAACGCCCCCGCCAAAGAACGACTGGCACTGCGTGCCGCCAAGGCCGTGCTGGCGTCAATCAGGTCGGCCACCGCCTCGGCTTGCGCCAGGTCGAGCTTCTGATTGAGAAACGCGCGCTCGGTGAACTCGCCCGCGCGGGCCAGGCGCAAACCCGGCAAGCATTCGGGGGCGTGCAAATCCTCCGCCGTTTTTTCCTGGGCCACGGCCAGACAGCGGGCGACCAGCAGTTGCAACACGATAGGGCCGCCGTGTGCCTGCAACTCCAGGACGTCCTCTCCGGTGTAGCTGTGCGGGGCCGGAAAATACAAGGCCAAGACTTGGTCGATGGCCTGCCCTTGCGCATCTTTCAGGGGCAGCAGGGTGGCTTCTCGGGGTTGGAGCGTTCGCGCGCAAAGGCGCTTTACCCAAGGACCCAGCGCCGGCCCGCTGATGCGCACAATGCCGACCGCGCCGCGCCCAGGGGCGGTGGCGATCGCGATGATGGGGGCCGCTCTGTCGTGCATGTCTGCGCTTTCAGGCCCGGCCCATGGGGCGCATCAACGGCCCAGCACGCCCAACTGTTTGTTGATCAACCACTGCTGCGCAATCGACAGAATGTTGTTGGTCAACCAGTAAAGCACCAGGCCCGCAGGGAAGAAGAAGAACATCACGCTGAAAGCCATGGGCATGATCCACATCAACTTGGCTTGCATGGGGTCCGGCGGTGTCGGGTTAAGCCAGGTTTGCAGCAAGGTTGACAAGGTCATCAACACCGGCAGGATGAAGAAGGGGTCGGGTGCGGCCAAGTCATGGACCCAGCCAATCCAGGGCGCGTTGCGCATTTCCACGGTCGACAGCAACACCCAGTACAAGGCAATGAACACCGGGATTTGAATGGCAATGGGCAAGCAACCGCCCATGGGATTGACCTTTTCCTCGCGGTAGATCTTCATCATCTCCATTTGCATTTGCTGCGGGTTGTCTTTGAGGCGCTCGCGCATTTCCATGATGCGCGGGTTGACCGCTTTCATTTTGGCCATGCTGCGGTAGGCCTGGGCGTTGAGCCAGTAAAAAGCGATTTTCAGCAGCACCACCAAGGCCACGATAGACCATCCCCAGTTGTGCAAATAGCCATTGAGTTTGTCGAGCAGCCAATACAAGGGCTTGGCCAAAATCGTCAACCACCCATAGTCTTTGACCAACTCCAGGCCGGGATAGAGGGCTTCCAGCTTGTGTTCTTCTTGCGGGCCCGCAAAGAAGCTGGCTTGCACTTCCTTTTTGGCGCCAGGCGCAATCGGCTCCAAAGGCACGATCATGCCCACCGCAAACAGGTTTTGATCCACCTTGCGTGCAAACAAGTCGCGGCGCAGGTTGTCAGGCAACAGCCAGGCACTCGCAAAATAGTGTTGGACCATGGCGATGTAGCCGTCGTTGGACTGCTTTTCGAATTCCGCCTTGCCTTTTTCGATGTCGGTGAATTCGAATTTCTGGTATTTCTTGGCACCGGTATAAACCGCAGGGCCGGTGAAGGTGGAATAGAAAGAAGATTCGCCTTCGGGCTTGTTGCCGTCGCGCACCAGTTGCAAGTAAAGCTGCGGTGCCACGGGGGCGTTGCTGCCGTTCACCACTTCGTGCTTGACGCCCATGTCGTAGGCGCCACGCTTGAAGGTGTAGGTTTTCAGCAGCTTGACGCCGTCCACTGCGAGCGACTCAAACTGCAGGCTCATGCTGTCTTGGCCGTCTTTCAGTGTCCGCTCGCCCGCCAACACGCGCATGGCGGTTTTGTGGGTGGGAAAGTGACCGCCCGCAGGGCCCGCAATCAACCCCGTTTGGGCCAGGTAAACACGCTCTTTGCTTTCATCGAGCAACACCACATTCGCCCCTTGGCGATGCGCATCCTCGTGCTTGAGGAATTCTGTTCGGACCAGTGACGCCCCTTCGCTGTCAAAGCTGAGCTTGAGCACATCGGTGCGAACCTCGATGAGCTCGCGCGGCGCTGCTGTGTTGGCCTGTGCGCTGCCTGGAACCGAGGTGACCTGCCCCGCCACAGGTGCTGCAGCCGGGACGCTGCTGCCATTGGCCGCTGGGGTTGTGCCTGCAGCCGTCGGCGCGGTCGCCTCCACCTTGGGCGGTGTGGGAAAGAACGTGGGCTTGTGGCCGTTGTAAATCTGCCATTGGTCCCAAAGCAAAACCATGGAGAAACCAAAGATCACCCACAGGATGGTGCGACGAATGTCATTCATGTTGTTGTTTTCGCAGGAGAGACTTCAGGCAACGCCGTTGCGGCCACTGAAGGGATTGGAAAAAGGGCGCCAGGCACGGGATCGTGTCCCCCTGCACACCAGGGGTGACAACGTCCCAAGCGACGCAATGTCAGGTAGCTGCCCTTGGCCGCGCCATGAAGCGACAAGGCTTGCAAAGAATAAGCAGAACACGTGGGCTCAAAACGGCAAGCAGAACCCAGCCAGGGGCTGAGCAACAGGCGATAGCCTTTGACGAGGCCAATGAGCAGGGAACGAATCATGGCCTGGGCAGTTTCTCAAACAATTGTTGCAATTCCACGCGCAATGCTCGCTTTAACGACTCGGAGGTGGCGCTGTGGAATTGTTTTGCGTCAAAACTGGCCCTCAGCCTCACCACATGTGCCGCCACCGGTAATTGCGGTGCCCATTGCGCCATCACGCCATAAATTTGTCGCCGGATGGCATTGCGTGTGACAGCTCTTTTGGCCCAGCGCTTGGGGATAACAGCACCCACTTGAGCGGTGCAGATCGCACTGGACACAGCCCGGTGCAGCGCAAAATGGGGCGTTTTAGAGGCAACGCCCGCGGCCATGACCGCTTGAAAGTCGGCCCGGGTCTTGAGTCGTTCCACGGCCAGGCAATGCAGTGGATCGGGCCAGCGCTGGGTTTAGACCGCCAGACGCTTGCGGCCCTTGGCGCGGCGTGCATTGATCACAGCGCGGCCGCCACGGGTCTTCATGCGAACCAAAAAGCCATGGGTACGGGCGCGGCGGGTCTTGGAGGGTTGGTAAGTGCGTTTCATCGTGGTTCCAATCTAGAAGGTCCCTGAATAACAAGGGAAACCCAAAATTATCGCAAATTTTCAGAACTTTGGATAGAGGGGGGTTTTTGCAAGCCAACGCCAGTGGCATGGCCCTGTGGATAATTTTTTGATAAAGTCCGAGATTCGGGTTTTCAAAACCCACCTATCCACAGAACACTACAACAATGACCCTCGGTTCTTCTTCTTCCTTGCCAGACCCCGATTTGCCCTCGGATCTGGGTTCCAGCCTCTGGCAAGGATGTGTGGAACAGCTGGCCCAGGAACTGCCAGAGCAACAGTTCAACACCTGGATCAAGCCCTTGCATGCGGTCGCTGCCAGTGACCTCTCCAAGCTGACCATTCTGGTCGGCAACCGCTTCAAACTGGATTGGATTCGTGCCCAATACGCGGCCAGGATTTCGGCCCTGGTGGAGCAATTGAATGGCCAGCCCATCACGGTTGAGTTAGCGCTTGCTCCCAGAGAACCCGTTTCCAGATCATCTTTTTCTAAAATTACAACCGAGTCGGAAATTTTGCCTGAGCGCTTCCAGGCGCCTGAGGAGCCGATGAGCACAGGCTTTCGCTCGCGCTTGAATTCAGCGTTGACTTTCGCCAGCCTGGTAGAGGGCACAGCCAACCGCATGGCGCGCGCGGCCGCCATGCATGTGGCCAGCATTCCGGGTCAGCTGTACAACCCCTTGTTCATCTACGGCGGGGTGGGCTTGGGCAAAACCCACTTGATGCATGCGGTCGGCAACAAATTGCTCGAGGACCGCCCGGATGCCAAAGTTCTCTACATCCATGCTGAACAGTTTGTCTCCGATGTGGTTAAAGCCTATCAGCGAAAAACCTTTGATGAGTTCAAAGCCCATTACCACTCGCTGGACTTGTTGCTGATCGACGATGTGCAATTCTTTGCCAACAAAGAACGAACACAAGAAGAGTTTTTCAACGCCTTTGAGGCCTTGCTGGCGAAAAAGTCACACATCGTGATGACCAGCGACACCTATCCCAAAGGCTTGAATGACATTCATGAGCGACTGATTTCCCGTTTTGATTCTGGCCTGACGGTGGCCATCGAACCGCCCGAACTGGAAATGCGGGTGGCGATTTTGATCAGCAAAGCACGCTCGGAGGGCACGGAAATGCCCGAGGAAGTGGCCTTCTTTGTCGCTAAAAATGTGCGCTCCAACGTGCGCGAGTTGGAAGGCGCTTTGCGCAAAATTCTGGCTTATTCGCGTTTCAACCAAAAAGAAATCTCCATTCAGTTGGCACGTGACGCGCTGCGAGATCTGTTGTCCATTCAAAACCGCCAAATTTCAGTAGAAAACATTCAAAAAACGGTGGCGGACTATTACAAGATCAAAGTCGCGGACATGTATTCCAAAAAACGGCCGGCATCGATTGCCCGACCGCGTCAAATCGCCATGTACCTGGCCAAAGAGCTCACCCAGAAAAGTTTGCCGGAAATTGGTGAACTGTTTGGGGGAAGAGATCACACCACGGTTTTGCATGCGGTTCGGAAAATCACCGGAGAACGTCAGCAATTGAGCGAACTGAACCAACAACTGCATGTACTGGAGCAGACCTTGAAGGGCTGAAACAGATGAAGAACAAGCCTGTGCATGAAAAAAGGATAACTGTGGACTTATCCACAGCGGCGAGCCTTTTTCAAAACTTGTCCACTTTGTCGAGACACCCCAAAAGCACGGTTGCCAACAGGCTTGAAAGTGTCTCAAGTTGTTGAAAAAAAAGAGGAAAATGGCGTTTTCCACAGAGTGGCAGCGTCCTTATCTACTACCACTATTTAAATTAAAGAAATCAAGAGGTTGACATGATCGTTCTGAAAGCGACACAAGAGCGCGTTTTGTCGGTGCTGCAGTCTGTGTCTGGCATCGTTGAGCGTCGCCACACACTTCCCATTTTGGCGAATGTGTTGATTCGCAAAACAGGCAGCAGCTTGCAATTCACCACCAGTGATTTAGAAATTCAAATTCGCACCGAATCCGAGCTCGATGGTGACGCCGGCAATTTCACGACCACCGTGGGCGCACGCAAGCTGATTGATATTTTGCGTTCCATGCCCAGTGACCAAACCGTCAGCCTGGAATCGAGTCAGAACAAACTGATCCTCAAAGGCGGCAAGAGCCGCTTCACACTGCAAACCTTGCCTGCAGAAGATTTTCCTTTGGTTCAGGAATCCGCCAGCTTTGGCGCGGTGTTCAGCGTCCCGCAAAAAACACTCAAGGACCTGCTGAACCAGGTCTCGTTTTCCATGGCCGTGCACGACATTCGCTACTACCTGAATGGCATTTTGTTTGTGGCTGAGGGCAAGCAATTGAGTCTGGTCGCCACCGATGGCCACCGCCTGGCTTACGCTTCGGCGCTGCTCGATGTGGAAGTGCCACGCCAAGAGGTGATCCTGCCGCGCAAAACGGTGTTGGAAATGCAACGCCTCTTGAACGACAAAGAGGGCGCGATTGAAATGCAATTTGCCAACAACCAGGCCAAGTTCAGTTTTGAAGGCATGGAATTTGTGACCAAACTGGTGGAAGGGAAATTCCCCGACTACAACCGCGTCATTCCCAAGAACCACAAAAACACCGTCACCATGGGGCGCACGTCCTTGTTGGCCTGTTTGCAGCGCACCGCCATTTTGACCAGCGAGAAATTCAAAGGCGTTCGCCTGAACCTGGATCCTGGCACCTTGCGTGTGGCTTCCAGCAATGCGGAGCAAGAAGAGGCGGTGGACGAACTCGAAATCGATTATGGTGGGGACAGCATTGAAATTGGTTTCAATGTGACTTACCTGATCGATGTGTTGAGCAACATGGAACAAGACATGGTGAAGCTTGACCTTGCGGACTCCAACAGCTCTGCGCTGATCACCATTCCGGACAACACCACCTTCAAATACGTGGTCATGCCCATGCGCATCTGAGCGCCCTGATTTTTGAAAGCATCCAAGCCCTGAGCTTTGACCCTTTGATGGGTCGATGAGAGTATTTATGACTGAACCGACAGAACAAACCAATCTTCCCGCGCCGTCTGAGGCCTATGGGGAAGGTTCCATTCAAATTCTGGAAGGATTGGAAGCCGTTCGCAAGCGACCCGGGATGTACATCGGGGACACCTCCGATGGCACAGGCTTGCACCATTTGGTGTTTGAGGTGGTGGACAACTCCATCGATGAAGCGCTGGCAGGGCATTGTGACGACATCGTGGTCACCATTCACACCGACAACTCCATCAGTGTCACCGATAACGGCCGTGGCATTCCCACCGGCGTCAAGATGGATGACAAGCACGAGCCCAAACGCAGTGCGGCTGAAATTGCACTGACCGAGCTTCATGCCGGCGGCAAATTCAACCAGAACAGCTACAAAGTGTCGGGTGGCTTGCACGGCGTGGGTGTGTCCTGCGTGAACGCTTTGTCCAAGTGGTTGCGCCTGACGGTGCGCCGTGAAGGCAAAGTCCACACGCTGGAATTTGCCAAGGGCTTTGTGCAAAACCGATTGATTGAACAGGTCGATGGCTTTGAAGTTTCGCCGATGAAAATCAGCGGCAGCACAGAGAAGCGCGGGACGGAAGTTCACTTCCTGCCTGACGTCGAAATTTTTCAGCAGAACCATGACTTTCACTATGAAATTCTCAGCAAGCGGCTGCGCGAACTGAGTTTTTTGAACAATGGCGTGCGCATTCGCCTCATTGACGAGCGCAATGGCAAGTCCGACGATTTTTCGGGCGCGGGCGGTGTCAAAGGCTTTGTGGAGTTCATCAACAACGGCAAGAAGATTCTGCACCCCAATGTCTTCCATGCCGTGGGCGAGCGCCCTGCAGACACCTATGGCGGCATTCCGGGCACCAGCATTGGCGTGGAAGTGGCCATGCAATGGAACGATGGCTACAACGAGAGCGTGCTTTGCTTCACCAACAACATCCCGCAGCGCGATGGCGGCACCCACCTGACGGGTTTGCGCGCGGCCATGACGCGCGTCATCAACAAGTACATTGAAGAAAACGAATTTGCCAAGAAGGCCAAAGTCGAAATCAGTGGCGATGACATGCGCGAAGGATTGTGCTGCGTGCTTTCTGTCAAAGTGCCCGAACCCAAGTTCAGCAGCCAGACCAAAGACAAGCTGGTGTCCAGCGAAGTGCGTGCCCCGGTGGAAGACATCGTGGCCAAGGCACTGAACGATTATTTGCAAGAGCGGCCCAACGACGCCAAGATTTTGTGCGGCAAGATTGTGGACGCTGCTCGCGCTCGCGAGGCCGCTCGCAAGGCCCGTGAAATGACGCGCCGCAAGGGCGTGCTCGATGGCATGGGCTTGCCTGGCAAATTGGCAGATTGCCAAGAAAAAGACCCAGCCCTGTGCGAGATTTACATCGTCGAGGGTGACTCCGCAGGGGGATCTGCCAAGCAAGGCCGTGACCGTAAATTCCAGGCCATCTTGCCCTTGCGCGGCAAGATCCTGAACGTTGAAAAAGCCCGCTACGAAAAGCTGCTGACCAGCAACGAAATTCTCACCCTGATCACGGCACTGGGCACGGGCATTGGCAAGGCCAGCGCGGAATCAGGCAAGTCGGCAACCGATGATTTCAATGTGGACAAACTGCGTTACCACCGCATCATCATCATGACCGATGCCGACGTGGACGGCGCGCACATTCGCACCTTGTTGCTCACCTTTTTCTACCGCCAAATGCCGGAACTGGTGGAGCGTGGCCACATCTACATTGCGCAGCCGCCGCTTTATAAAGTGAAAGTGGGCAAGGAAGAGCAATACCTGAAAGACGCCTCGGCGCTGGACACCTTCTTGTTGCGCATTGCCTTGAAAGACGCCAGCATCGAAACCGGCGGCGCGGCACCCCAAACATTGAGCGGCGACACACTGGCTGAATTGGCGCGCAAGCACCAATTGGCCGAAGCCGTGATCAGCCGCCTGAGCGGCTTCATGGATGCTGAAGCCTTGCGCGCCATGGCCGATGGCGTGGCAGTCAATCTGGACAGCGTCAGCGATGCCGAAGCTTCCGCCCTGTCTTTGCAAGCCAAATTGCGTGAACTCGGCAGCGGCTCAGAAGTTGCCGGCGAATTCGATGTGCGCACCGACAAGCCGATTTTGCGCATCAGCCGTCGCCACCATGGCAACGTCAAAAGCAGCATCATCACCCAAGACTTTGTGCACGGCGCCGACTATGCGGCCTTGGCCGAGGCCGCACAAACCTTCCGTGGTTTGCTGGGCGAAGGTGCCAAGGTCAAGCGCGGTGAAGGCGACAAGCTCAAAGAAGAAAAAGTCCAAGACTTCCGCCAGGCCATGCGTTGGTTGATCGGCCAAGCCGAACATGCCACCGCGCGTCAGCGCTACAAGGGCTTGGGCGAAATGAACCCCGAGCAGTTGTGGGAAACCACCATGGACCCCAATGTGCGCCGCTTGTTGCGCGTGCAGATTGACGATGCGATTGAAGCCGATCGCGTCTTCACCATGCTGATGGGCGACGAAGTGGAGCCGCGCCGCGACTTCATTGAAACCAATGCCTTGCGGGCTGCCAACCTGGACGTTTGAGTCTTGGAGAGGGCCAGATCCAAAGCCCGCCAGGGCTTGATCAGGCCATCCGCCCCGCCCGAAAGTCGTCCACGGCCTGCATCAGTTCCTGGCGTGTGTTCATGACAAAGGGGCCGTACTGTGCAATCGGCTCATGCAGCGGCTGCCCCGCCAGCACGATCGCCCGTGTGCCGGCTTGACCACGCACCTCCAGCGCATCCCCATCGTTGCACAAGATGCCCATGCGCTGTGCCTCGATGGTTTGTAAGCCTTGCGATGACGCAACGTCCAGCTGCCCTCGGTAAACATAGACAAAGGCATTGTGTGTGGCCGCCAGGGCCTGCACAAAGACCGAAGACGCCTCAAAATGAAGGTCTAAAAACAAGGGTTGCGTTTCGGCACGCGCAATGGGGCCCGTCACTTCCTGGCATTGACCTGCAATTACCCGCACAGACACGCCCCCCACATGCACGCGCGGAATTTGTTCGGGCTGAAAATCCTGGTAGCCCGGATCACACAGCTTGAGTTGCGAGGGCAGGTTCAGCCACAACTGGAAACCTTCCATCACGCCTTCTTCCTGCTCGGGCATTTCGCTGTGGGTCAGGCCCCGCCCCGCCGTCATCCATTGCACGCCCCCGTTTTCGAGCAAGCCCTCGTGCCCGCGGCTGTCACGGTGGCGCATGCGGCCCGCAATCATGTAGGTGATGGTTTCAAAGCCGCGATGCGGGTGGTCTGGAAAGCCGGCAATGTAATCGTCGGGGTCATCGCTGCCGAAGGCATCGAGCATCAAAAAGGGATCCAGCCGCTGCTGCAGGTCTTGCGTCAAGACCCGCGTCAGGCGCACGCCCGCGCCGTCTTGTGTGGCTTGGCCAGCGACCCAACGCTCGACCGAGCGCAGCTTGGGCTCAGCCATGCGACACCGTGTAACCTTCCTCGGCAATGGCCTGGGCCAGGCTTTCCCGCGCTTGCGAACTGACAACGTCTACTTTGTTGTGCGCACGGTCAATGGTCACCGTGGCTTGGGCGTCCACGCGCAAAATCGCGCGTTTCACCGCCATTTCACAATGGCCACAGGTCATGCCTTGAACTTCTAAGTGGTGCTCCATCCGGACTCCAGAAAATAATGCCACCTGTACATCATAAGAAGGTTTAACCTAGCGGCATGAATTCTGAGTCGACGCCGCCGAGCACCACCACCGATCTGGGCATTGGGGGCATGACCTGTTCTGCGTGTGTGAGCCGCGTGGAGCGCGCTATGCAGAAAGTTCCCGGCGTGGCCCAGGCCAGCATCAACCTGGCCTCCGAATCTGCGCGCGTGTCGTGGACCGCGGATGCACCAGGTGACCTGGACACACGCGAGGCCCAGTTGCGGCGTGCCGTGCGCGAGGCCGGCTATGAGCCGCTGGCACGCGAACAACAAGAGGCCTTGCAGGCCAATCCTTGGCAAGGCTTTGCGCCCGTCGCTTGGAGCCTGTTGCTCAGTGCGCCATTGGTCTTGCCCATGCTGGGCAGTGTGTGGGGTCAGCATTGGATGTTGCCTGCGCTCTGGCAGTTCTTGTTGGCCACGCCCGTGCAATTCATTTTGGGCGCACGCTTTTACAAAGCGGCCTGGCATGCCCTGCGCCAAGGCAGCGGCACCATGGATTTGCTGGTCTCTTTGGGCACCACCGCGGGATGGGCCTTGTCGGTCTGGTTGTGGCTGCACACCCCCGCCGACGCCATGCCCATGCTTTATTTTGAAGGCTCCGCCGTGGTCATCAGCTTGGTGCTGCTGGGCAAGTGGCTGGAAGGGCGAGCCAAGCGACAAACCACGCAGGCCATTCGCGGCTTGCAGGCCTTGCGGCCGCTGACAGCGCGCATTCTGACGGCCCAGGGTGAAGAAGACATTCCCGTTGCGGACTTGCTGGTGGGCGATCGGGTGGTGGTGCTGGCGGGTGCACGCATCCCGGCCGACGGTCCCGTGCTGGAAGGGCGCTCGCAAGTAGACGAGGCGATGTTGACCGGGGAGCCCCTCCCGGTGTTGAAAGAAGTCGGCGATACCGTTCGCGGCGGCACGCTCAACGGCGAAGGCCGCCTGGTGTTTCAGGTCCACGCGACGGGCGCGGCCTCTTTGTTGTCGCAAATCATCCGCTTGGTGGAAGACGCACAGGCCGCCAAAGCCCCGATTCAGCGGCTGGTCGACCAGGTGTCGGCCGTCTTCGTGCCGGTGGTCTTGGTGTTGTCGCTTTTGACGGGCCTGGGCTGGTGGCTCAGTGGCCACGGCCTGGAGCCTGCGCTGATTCACGCCGTGGCCGTGCTGGTGATTGCTTGTCCGTGTGCCTTGGGGCTGGCCACGCCAGCCGCCATCATGGCCGGCACCGGTGTGGCGGCCAAACATGGCATCTTGATCAAAGACGCCCAAGCGCTGGAGCGTGCGCACCAGGTCGGCACGGTGGCATTTGACAAAACAGGCACGTTGACGGTGGGTCGCCCTCGCCTGTTGTCTTTGCAATGCTTGGACGCTGAAGATGACGCGCAGGCTGCGCATTGGTTGGGCGTTGCGGCCGCTTTGCAGCGCGGCAGCGAACACCCGTTGGCAAGCGCCGTGAAAGTCGCAGCGGAACAGGCCGGCTTGACCGTGCTGACACCGCAAGCGGTGGTGGTTGAAACGGGTTACGGCCTTCAAGGCCAGGTCGGCGAGCGAACGGTCCTGCTGGGCAGCCTGCGTTGGTTGCAGATCTTGGGCGTGCCTCTGGCGCCGTGGTTGGACCGCGCAGCGGCCTTGCAAGCGCAAGGTGCGACCGTGTCTTGCCTGGCTGAGCGCGTGGGAGAAGATTGGGTGCCACGCGCTTTGCTGGCCTTTGGCGACGAGCCCAAGCCCGGTGTGGCGCAGGCTTTGCAAGCCTTGCGTGCACAAGGCTTGCGCCTGGTGCTGATTTCGGGAGACAACGCAGGGGCCGCACACCACATGGCACAGCGACTGGGTTTGCAACCCGACGAGGTGCATGCCGATGTCTTGCCCGGCGACAAGGTGGCCTGGGTTCGACGATTGCAGGCGCAAGCACGCAGCGCGGCGCATCCCGCTGTCGCCTTTGTGGGGGATGGCATCAACGACGCCCCGGCCTTGGCTGCGGCCGATGTGGGCATGGCGATGGCCGGCCTGCAAGGCGGTGGCACCGATGTGGCGATGAATGCCGCGGGCATCACCTTGATGCGCGGTGACGTGGCCCTGGTGGGGGCCGCCTTGGCCATTTCCAAACAGACGGTGACCAAGATTCGACAAAACCTGTTTTGGGCCTTCGCCTACAACGCCGCCGGCATTCCCTTGGCCGCCTTGGGCTACCTCAGCCCTGTGATGGCCGGCGCCGCCATGGCGCTGAGCTCGCTCAGCGTCATGGCCAACGCCTTGTGGCTCAAGCGTTGGAAGCCTTGATCAGGCGGGGTCTTTGTCCCCGCCGCCAGGCGCATTCTTGGGTGAAAACCAAGCCACATACAGCGCAGGCAACAGAACCAGGGTGAGGAAGGTTGCCGTGACCAAGCCGCCAATGACCACGATGGCCAGTGGCCGCTGTGTTTCGGCGCCAATGTCATGGCTCAGCGCCATGGGCAGCAAGCCCAGGGCGGCCAGCAGCGCGGTCATCAAGACGGTGCGAAGCCGTTGCTCAGAACCCTCACGCACAGCATCCACCACGCTGTAGCCGGCATTGCGCAGCTGCTGAAAAACCGTCAGCATCACCACGCCATTGAGGACCGCCTGCCCCGACAAGGCGATGAAGCCGATGGCCGCCGAAACCGACAAAGGAATGTGAAACAACCACAGGCCAATGAACCCGCCAATCAGGGCCAACGGGACATTGACCAAGATCAGCACCGCGGTTTTCACGGAAGCAAACGCATCGAACAGCAACACAAAAATCAGCAAAAGCGAAATCGGCACCACAATGCTCAGGCGCTGCATGGCGCGCTCCTGGTTTTCAAACTCACCCGACCACGTCAAGGTGTAATTGGGTGGCAGGGTCACGCTTTGTGCCACGCGGGCCTTCATGTCGGCCACGATGGAGCCCATGTCCCGGCCTTTGATGAAAATGCCAATGGCCATCGTGCGCCGGCCGGCCTCGCGCGCAATGTTCATCGCGCCGCTGGTCTCGCGCAGCGTGGTCACCGCGCCCAAGGTGGTGAAGCCGCCATCGGGCGTGGGCACGGGCGTTGCTGCCAATTGGTCCAATGTGCGCCGCTCTGCCGGCAAGCGAACCGCCACCGCAAAGCGGCGCTCCCCTTCCCACAACTGCGTTGCCGCTTTGCCCGCCAGGGTGGCCTCAATCAGGTCCTGGATGTCGCCCACGTTCAAGCCATAGCGCGCGGCGCGCGCGCGGTCGATGTCGATCAGCAGCTGGGGCAACTCCCCAAGCCGGTCAATTTCTGCCCGGTAGACCCCGCGCACCTGCTTGATCTCGCGTTCAATGGCTTCCGTGGTGCGCCGCAGGGTGGCCAAATCGTCACCGGCCACCTTGATCACGATCTGGCCGTCAATTTGAGAAATCGACTCCAGGACGTTGTCTCGAATGGGTTGCGAAAAAGTGGGCTCCATGCCGGGCAGGTCGGAGACGGCGCGGTCCATCTCTTCGATCAGCTGTTCGCGCGTCAAGCCCGGCCGCCATTCGTCCGGTGGCTTGATGTCCACAAACACTTCGGCCATGCTGATGGTTTTCGGGTCGGTGCCATCTTCTGGCTGGCCCGCTTTGGACACCGTGGTGCGAACCTCCGGAATGCGAAGCAAGGCCTGGCGGACGTTGCGCAGGGCGCGCGCGGCTTCATCGTTCGAGATGCTGGCGGGCAGCCGCAAGTTCACCCAGATGGTGCCCTCGTTGAGTTCTGGCAAAAACTCCGAACCCAGCCTGGACGCCAGCCCCATGGCGACGCCAAACGCCAAAACCGACAATGCCACCACAGAGCGGGTGTGCGCCAGCGACCACGCCAAGATGGGGCGATAAAGACGCTTGGCACCCGAGACCAGCCGGTTGTCTTCATGGGGCAATTTGCGCCGCAGCATCCAGTACGCCAGCAGGGGGACCAGGGTCAGCGAGAAAATCAGCGAGCCCACCAAGGCCGTGGTGACCGACAGCGCCATCGGCTGAAAGATGCGCCCCTCATGCCGTTGCAGCGCAAAGATGGGAATGTGGGCAGCAATGATGATCAGCATGGAGAACAAGGTGGGGCGGCCCACTTCGTTGGCGGCTTGCGTGATGACCGCGCGCCGCTCCTTGTCGTTCATGCCTTCGCCCCGCTCGGCCAAGCGGTGCATGATGTTTTCAATCACAATCACCGCGCCGTCGACGATGATGCCGAAATCCATGGCCCCCAGGCTCAGCAAGTTGGCGGGCACCCCCATGATTTTCAAGCCCAAAAAAGTCGACAGCAAGGCCAGGGGAATGACCACCACCACCGCCAGGCTGGCGCGCAAATTCGACAAGAAAAGGTACAAGACCAAGGACACCAGCAGCGCGCCCTCGACCAAATTGCGAAACACGGTCGACAGTGTTTTGCCCATCAGCCAGGTGCGATCGTAGAACGGCACGATCTTGACGCCCTCGGGCAGCAAGCGTGAATTCAACTCTTCGATTTTTTCTTTCACGCCCTTCAAGACCACGCTGGGGTTCTCGCCCTTGCGCATCACCACAATCCCCGTGATGACATCATCGTCCAAGTCTTGGCCCACCGTCCCTAGCCGCGGGACGGCCCCCACTTTGACTTGCGCGACATCGCGAATCAGCACCGGTGTGCTGTTGCGCGATGTCAGCACCACATTGCCGATGTCATCGGCGGATTGCAACAGGCCCAGGCCCCGAATGGCGTATTGCTGCGTGCCTTGCGCCACATAGCTTCCACCCGCATTGGCATTGCTGCGCCCCAGGGCGTCCAGCAAATGTTGGTAGTTCAAGCGGTAGGCGCGCAGCTTTTCCAAGTCGGGCTGCACTTCGTATTGCTTGATGAAGCCGCCCATGGCCACGACATCTGCAACACCTGGCACCTGGCGCAAGTTACGCTCCACAGTCCAGTCTTCCAGGGTGCGCAGCTCGGTGGTTGAAACGCCGTCGCCCCTGAGTCGGTAGCGCATGATTTCGCCAACGGGCGTTGCGTTGGGCGCGATGTTGGCTTCGACGTTGGGGGGCAAGGCCACGCCGCGCAGGCGCTCATTCACCTGTTGGCGCACCAGGTTGACGTCAGCGTTGTCGTTGTAGGTCACCACCGTGAACGACAGACCAAATTGCGTGTGGGAAAAAACCCGAATCGCATTGGGCATGCCAGAGAGCGCCACCTCAATGGGCAGGGTCACTTGCTTTTCAACTTCTTCAGCCGCGCGTCCTGGGTACAGCGAGATCACGGTGACCTGGGTGTCGGTCACATCGGGAAAGGCTTCCACCGACAGGTTTTTGAAGGCGATCACCCCTGCCATCACAAACAGCAGCGTTCCCAGCACAATGAACAGCGGCTGATTCAGTGCGTACTGGATGATTTTTTTCATGGCGTCGCCTTGCCGGCGTTGGCCGCGGGGCTGCTGCGCTGTGCGGCTTCGCGCGCAATCCGAAATTCACGCGCCAGCAGCAAAGCGTTTTGGGTGACCACGGCTTCGCCTGCCGCCAGTCCTTGGCCGACAAAAACCTCTTGTGGCCCTTCGTGGAGCAAGCGAACATCGCGGCGCTCATACACACCGGTTTGCGGCTGGATGAACACACTGTGTTGCGCGCCTTGCAAGAAAACCGCGCTGGCGGGAATGCGCACACCGGCGCCCATGTCGCGCGCGATGCTGACATTGGCCAACATTTCCGCTTTCAGCAAACGCTTCGGATTGGGCACGGTGGCCCTGACTTTGAGGGTGCGCGTGACGGGGTCGATGAAGTCCGCCACCGCAGAAACCGTGGCCGTGAAACGCTCGCCCGGCAAGGTCGCTACCGTCATCTCCACCGCTTGGCCCTTTTGCAGTGCCAGCAAATCACCCTCGCGGGCATCGATGAGCAGCCACAGACTTTCGGGATCCGTGATCACAAACAGCGGGGGCGATCCCGGCGCCGTCATTTCCGGGCGGACCTCTTGGTGCGGGTTGAGGTTGCGCTCCACGATCCAACCCTTCAGGGCGGCCGTGAGGTGCAAGCGTTGCGAAACCTCGGCCTTGCCACCGTAGAGTTGGGTGCGCGAAGAGGCTCGGTGGGCCTCGGCTTGCGCCCGTTGCGCTTCGGCCTGTGCTTGCTCCAACTCTTTGCGCGCGCTAATCCCCGCCTCAAACAAGGTTTGCTGGCGCGCCAAACTCTTTTCGGCCAACTGCAAATCTGCGCGTGCGCGCGCGGCGTCGGCTTGCGCGGCCCCAAACTCAGGCGATGCCAGCTCTGCCAGCAGGCTGCCGACCTGAACTTGTTGTCCCACGTCGGCATGAAGTTGCGCGACCCGGCCAGAAAAAGCCGGATAAATGCGTTGCGTCCGGCTTTCGTCCCACACCAGGCGCGCAGGCAGGCTGGCGGGAACTTTGCCGGCCACGACCGCGTTTTCTGTTTTCAAAAGGCCCAGCTGTGGATGACCTGAGGCAAAGCGAAGCTGCTCGCCTTGCAAGATGGGCTGGGGCGTGGAGGCCGCAGGCGCTGGCGCTTCGCCGCAGCTCGTCAGCAGGCCAAGTGCGCTGAGGCAAATCAGCAAAAGGTGTTTATCACTCATAGGGCGTTGGTGTTGAGTTGCCACAAGCCTTGGGCTTTGGCGTGTTCCAGCTTGGCCATCAGGCCTTCAAGGCGGGTCGCGCGCAAGGTCCGGCGCGCTTCCAGCAGATCGGTCAGGGGCAGGGCGCCTTGTTGGTAGGCCAGCTCTGCCTGCGTTGCCACCTGCTGAGCTTTGGGCAACAGTGTTTGTTCATAGATCAGCATCTTGCTGTGCGTGGCGCGCCAAGTCTGGTAGAGGCTCATGAAGGCGTGCCGAGCGGTGTGCAAGGCCTTGGCGACCAGGTTTTCAGCTTGTTCTTTTTGCGCTGCAGCGCGCCGGATCTCACCTTCATAGCCATACCCCCATTGCAGGGGCATTTGCAGCCGAAACTCCAACATGCGCGTGGAGCTCCCGGGAAAATGATCGAATGAGCTGCCCCAGGTGATGTCACTTGTTTTTTGGGCCTGCGCCAACGCCAGGGCCGACTTGCTGGCCTCCAGCCGATCTTGCGCAGCCTTGACATTAGGGCGTTGTTCAAGCCAAGCACTCAAAGCATTTTCAAACGCCGGCTCGCTCAGCACAGCCGCGGAAGTCTTTGGCCAAGAGCCCATGGCTTGCGGCAGGCCCTGCCCAGGGCCCGCCTGTCGCATCAGCAAAGCCAATTGATGCGCTGCATGCCAGCGCGCCAAATAAGCCGACTCGGTCTCGGCACGCGCGCGTTCTGTTTCAATGCTGATGCGGTTGAGGTCCTGCGCGGAGACGTCACCCGCTTGCAAGCGCTTGCGCGTTGCGATCAGCAGTTGCTCGTAGCTCTGCCAAAGGCCGACCAATTCTTGTTGGCGCTCCTGCGCGGCCAACAATTCGTAGAAAGCCTCCAAGGCCATTTGCTTTTGCTGAAGCTGGATGTCCAGCACATCGGTCTGTGCGGCTTGTGCCAGGCCCGCACTGGTGCGGGTGCGAAGCAGTCGCTTGTCAGCGCGCTCCCAGGTCCAGTCCAGGCCCACCGATTTGTCGATTCTTTTTTGTTGCCAGAGCGAGCCTGCACCGACGCCATTTTGCAGGTCAATCGCGCTGGTTTTGGCAGAAAGTATGGGCAGCGGCGCTCGGTTGGCCGCCACAACGTCGGCTTTTGCCGCCTCGGCTTCCTTTTCAGAAAGAGCGACTTCCCAGTTGTCGCTTGCGGCTTTCAGCACCTCGGCCAATGCCATCGGGCGGCTCGCTTGGGGTTGCGCGGCCAAGGGGGCCAGCAGGCTCAGGCAGGCGCCCAAGGCCGCCGCGCTCCTGGCCCAAAACAAGTGTCGTATGCTCATGCATGGTTTATCGCAGACACTGCCTGACCGCCGCCTGACCAACATCACCCCTTCTTGTCGTTGCCGCCATGCGCATTCTTTTGATCGAAGACGATGCAGTCTTGCAAGCCGTCATGTTGCGCAGCCTGAGTGATGCGGGGCACCGGGTGGACGCGGCCTCGCACCTGGAAGAGGCACGGCATTTCTGGCGGATACAGTCATTTGACGCGGTGTTGCTGGACTTGAATTTGCCGTTGCATGGGCGCGCCAGTGCCGCCTCGGGCTCTGGCTTGACGCTTTTGCGCGAGGTTCGCGCCCACGGCGACAAGACCCCTGTGTTGGTGTTGACCGCCAGAGGCCGTACCGAAGAGCGCATTGCCGGCCTGGATGCCGGCGCCGATGATTACCTGGGCAAGCCTTTTGACCTGGCCGAAGTCGAGGCCCGATTGCGCGCCCTGGTGCGGCGCGCCCAAGGCACGCAGGAATTGGTTCAAGTGGGGCGTTTGTGTTTGCATCGCCAGCACCGGCGCTTCTCCCTGGGTGACCAGGAACTGGTCTTGCCGGCCCGGGAGTTTGAGGTTTTGTGGGAGTTGATGACCCCACCAGGACGCGCGGTGAGCAAGCGCTCGCTGTCTGAAAAACTCTCTGATTTCGACGAGGCACTGGGCGACAATGCCTTGGAGGCGTTCATTTCGCGTTTGCGCAAAAAGCTGTTGGACAGCGGTGCCAGCATTCGGACACTGCGCGGCATCGGCTATGTTTTAGAAGAGGCGCAGCGGTGAGTCGCGCCAGCGCCACCCAACCGTCCTTGCGCAACCGCTTGTTGCGGCATGTGCTCATTCCCTTGGCGGCCACCTGGGTGTTGGGCGTGGGCTTGATGACCGGTGTCGCCAGCTATTTCACCCAACAAGCGTATGACCGCGCCTTGTTGGACGATGCTTACCTGGTGGCCAGCCATGTCCACTTGCAAGAAGGTCCGGCGGGCCCACGCTTGTTCCTCCAGCTTTCCGCGACGGAGATGACCACGGTGCTGTTTGACCAGACGGAGTCTCTTTTCTTTGCGGTCATCGATGCCCAAGGCGAGTTGCTGGCCGGCCATCCAGGCTTGGCGCCCGCTGCCCCTTTGACGCCTGGCGCACCGCAGTTTGCGGACCTGACGTACCAGTCTCGGCAGCTGCGTTCGGTCACGCTGCACAAGCGCCAGCCACAGCCCTTTTATGTGGTGATGGCCCAAACCACCACCAGCCGGGAGCGTTTGCTGCAACGACTTTTTCTGTTCTCCTTGGTGCCGCAGGTGGCGCTCTTGTGGCTGTTGGCGGCCGCATTGCGCCGCTGGATTGAAAAAGACCTGCAGCCCCTCTCTGACCTGGAGCAAGCCTTGCATCGGCGCGACGCGCGCGACTTGACGCCCATCCATGTTGGCACGCGCACGCGCGATTTGCAGCGCTTGAACGAGGCAGTCAATGACCTGCTGGCCCGCATCGGGCAAAGTGTGCGTGCCCAGCGAGAGTTCTCGGGCAATGTGGCGCATGAATTGCGCACACCGCTGGCCGGGATTCGCGCCCAAGCGGGCTATGGTTTGGGGCAACAGTCGCCGGATGTGTGGCGTGAGCAATTGCGGGGCATCGCTCGCAGCGAAGAGCGCGCCAGCCATTTGGTGGATCAGTTGTTGGCCTTGGCGCTGGCCGATGAAGCGCAAAACTCTTTGCCTTTGGCGCCGCTGGCCTTGGATGAGGTGGTGCAGGACACGCTGATGCGGTTTCTGGCGCGCGCGGACAGCTTGGGCGTGGACCTGGGCGCACGCGGCTTGGAAAAGCCCGTGCGGGTCATGGCGCACCGCGCATTGGTGGAGGGGGTGTTGAACAACTTGCTGGACAACGCACTGCGGTATGGGCGGCCGCAAGTCGGCGCGCCGCAGGTGACGGTCTCGGTGGAGCAAAGCCATCCTCATGTCCTGCTCAGCGTGCAAGACAACGGCCCTGGCATTTCCGCGGATCAGCGACAGCGGGTCATGCAACGTTGGTCGCAAGGCCAGGCCGGGGAGGCCCTCAAGGAAGGGTCTGGTTTGGGCTTGGCGATTGTGTCGGAATACGCCCGGCTGATGGGGGCCACGCTTTCCTTGCAGCCCGGCGATGGCGGTGTGGGCTTGAAGCTGACCCTGCAGTTTGCGCAAGTGGCCAGCGGCGAAGGTGAGGCATGACCTTGGCCGCCCGCCCCGTCTTGCTGGCGGCCATTTTGTCCTTGGGGGCGGCGGTGTCCTTGGGGATCACGCGCTTTGCCTACGGCTTGCTGCTGCCCATCATGCGAGACGACTTGGCCTGGACCTACACCTTGGCCGGCGCGATGAACACGGCCAATGCCGTGGGGTATTTGTTGGGCGCGTTGACTGCGCCGATGTTGCTGCGCCGTCAGGGGCCTGCGCGCTTGATGCTGTGGGGGGCCGTCTTCGCCACGCTGTTCATGGCCGCCAGCGGTTTTTTTCGCGAGCCCCTGCCTCTGCTGTTGCAGCGCCTGTTGGCGGGGGTGGCCAGTGCCTGGGTGTTTGTGACGGGGGGGCTGTTGGTGGCGCGCCTGGCCTCGCGTCATCCTGAGCGCAGCGGCTGGCTGTTGGGCTTGTATTACGGCGGCACGGGCTGGGGCATTGCGGCCTCAGCACTGTTGGTCCCGCAAGCGCTGGCATGGGGTGGCCATTGGGCGCATGCCTGGTGGTGGCTGGCGCTGTCCTGCGCGCTGGCCACGCTGGTGTTGTGGCGGCCGGTTTTGCAACTGCACGAGGCGCCGGCCAGCGCAGCGACCGTTGCAGCTGAGGCTCCGCAGTGGACGCCTTGGCGGCGTTATGTCCCGGTGTTGGCGGGCTATGGGTGTTTCGGGGTGGGCTACATTGGCTACATGACCTTTGTCATCGCCATGCTGCGCGAGCATGGTGTCGGCGCGCAAGGCCTGACCCTTTTCTATGCCTGTCTGGGTTTGGCGGTGGTGGCCTCGTCCCGAATTTGGGCGGGTTTGTTGGACCGTTACCGGGAGGGGCAGGCCTTGGCCCTGCTCAACGCCTTGCTGGGTGTGGCCACGGTGATTCCCGCCCTGACCCCACACCCAATGGCGCTGATGGTCTCTGGGTTGTTGTTCGGTGGCGTCTTCTTGTCCGTGGTGGCCTCGACCACCGCGTGGGTGCGTCACAACCTGCCGGCGGCCGAATGGGCGCATGGCATCACGGTGTTCACCGTGGTCTTTGCGGTGGGCCAAATTTTGGGGCCCACTTGGGTCGGCTGGATTGCCGACGGTCCCGGCGGCTTGGCCCGCGGTTTGCTGGTCTCGGCGGCGGTGTTGTGGCTAGGCACCGCCCTGGCCTGGCGCCAAAAACCTCTGGCCTAAGCCTCCCGCCATCGCGAGCGCAGCGCGGCGATCTCATGCTCCGGCGTGAGGTTGCCGCGGCCCCTTCGGGGCCTCGCAAAGACGGGTCAGGTTTTGTAGCTGGGGTCGAGCCGATCGAGTTTGCGCAACAAGGCCGGCCAGGCAATGGCGGGGCCTTGCCCGGCGGTGGCGATGCGCATGACCTGGGGCATGTCGCGCATGATCTCGGGGTTCACCTCAATCAGCTCGCCACAGGCTTGCGCGGTCACCTGAATCTGGCAGGTATTTTCAAAGGTGTACATGTTGAGGAAGGCCGCGGGAATGGTGGCGCCAACCGTCAGCAGGCCGTGATTGCGCAGCATCAAAAAGTTTTTGTTGCCCATGTCGGCTTGCAAGCGCGGGATCTCGTCTGCGCGCAGGGCCACGCCCTCATAGTCGTGGTAGGCCAGCGAGGACACGACAAAGGTGGACTGCTGACTGATGGGGAGCACGCCGCATTTCAAGGCGCTGACCGCCACGCCGGCGCGGGTGTGGGTGTGCAATACGCACTGCACATCGGGGCGCGCGGCATGCAGGGCGCTGTGGATGGTGAAGCCTGCTGGGTTCACCGGGAACGCGGACTCTTGCAATTTGTTGCACTGCATGTCCACCTTGATCAGACTGGAGGCCGTGATTTCGTCGAACATCAGGCCATAGGGGTTGATCAAGAACTGATGGTCATGGCCCGAGACCGACTCGGGCAGGCGCACGCTGATGTGAGTGAAGACCAGGTCGCTCCATCCAAAAGCCGCCACCAGCCGGTAGCAAGCCGCCAAGTCACAGCGCAGGGCCCATTCTTCCGCAGTGACCAATTCTTTCAATGAAGGGATGTGCATGCATGTCTCCTGTTTTTTGTAGAAATCATTGTGTCACGCCAGGGCTTGAGATGCCAGTCTCGGGGGCGCTGAAGCCCTTGCGATAAAATGTACAAAACCACTCATTTGTACAAAATGCAAGTTCTTCCTTTGAGCGCCTTGCGCGCGGACATTGCCAGCATGATCGACCTGGTTCAGCAGGGCGAGACGGTGCGCATTTTGCGGCACGGCAAGCCTGTGGCCGACCTGGTCCCTGTGCAGGACGCGCCGGTGGCCAGACAACCCAGCTGGAAGCAGCCCTTTGACCCTGTTGCCTTGCCGCCGCAAGCCTCGTTGGCCCAAGCCGTGTTGCACGAGCGCGAGACCGGCGCATGATCGCCGCCTCGCCCGCCCAGCCCCTGCGCGTGATGTTCGATGCCTCCGCGCTGACACCCCGCTATGCGCAAGAGCCAGGCCACGACCGTGTTCAGGACTTGTGCGCCCGCGCCACCGAGTTGCTGGTGGCCTCCCATTGCAAAGCCGAATTGGCGGCGGCCCTGTCACGACGCCACCACGAAGGCGTGCTGTCGGCGGCGGACTACCAGCGGGTGAAAGCCCGTCTGGCGCAAGACTTTGCCGACATGACCCTGGTGCCCTTGGACGCACGCGTGGAGCGCCAAGCCCTGGAGGCGTTGGAGCGCCAGCCTGTGCAAGGCTGGGACGCGATTCAGGTGGCGTCGGCCCGTGTGGCCCGCGCAGATTTGTTTGTCACGGCCGATCGGCGCCAAGCGCGCCTGGCCCGTGACTTGGGGGTGCCGACCGAGTGCCTGCTGGAAGAACTGAAAGGACCCGTGTGATGTGGTATCCCGAAGCATTTGACATCATTGTGGTGGGCGGCGGCCATGCCGGCACCGAGGCAGCGCTGGCGGCCGCGCGCATGGGCGCGAAAACCCTGCTGTTGAGCCACAACATCGAAACCCTGGGGCAGATGAGTTGCAACCCCTCGATTGGCGGGATCGGCAAAGGCCATTTGGTCAAGGAAATCGACGCCCTGGGCGGCGCCATGGCCTTGGCCACCGATGAGGGCGGCATCCAGTTTCGCATCCTCAACAGCTCCAAAGGCCCGGCGGTGCGCGCCACCCGCGCGCAGGCCGACCGGATTCTCTACAAAGCAGCGATTCGCCACCGCCTGGAAAACCAGCCCAACCTGTGGCTGTTTCAGCAAGCCGTGGATGACTTGATCGTCGAGGGTGACCGCGTCGCGGGCGCCGTCACACAGGTGGGCATTCGTTTTCGCGCGCGCGCCGTGGTGCTGACCGCGGGCACCTTCCTGGACGGCAAGATCCATGTTGGCTTGAACAACCACCCTGGAGGGCGTGCGGGCGATCCCCCCGCCGTTTCCTTGAGCGCACGGCTGAAGGAGTTGAAGCTGCCCCAAGGGCGCTTGAAAACCGGGACGCCGCCACGCCTGGACGGTCGCACCATTGACTTTTCGCAATGCACCGAGCAGCCTGGCGATGGCATGCCTGGAGGCTTGCCGGGCGAGGTGCCGGTGATCAGTTTCTTGGGGCGTCCGGCCATGCACCCGCAACAGGTGCCGTGCTGGATCACCCACACCAATGAGCGAACCCACGAGATCATTCGTTCCGGGTTTGACCGCAGCCCCATGTTCACCGGGAAAATTGAAGGCGTCGGGCCACGCTATTGCCCCAGCGTGGAAGACAAAATCAACCGTTTTGCCGACAAGGAAAGCCATCAGATTTTCCTGGAGCCCGAGGGCCTTAACACCCATGAGGTCTACCCCAACGGCATCAGCACCAGCCTGCCCTTTGACATTCAGTATGCGCTGGTCCGGTCCATGAAAGGACTGGAGAATGCGCACATTTTGCGGCCGGGTTACGCCATCGAGTACGACTATTTCGACCCGCGCGGGCTGACTTCACACTTCGAAACCCGGGCCATTCAGGGACTGTTCTTTGCGGGCCAAATCAATGGCACGACCGGTTACGAAGAGGCGGCGGCGCAAGGGCTGTTTGCCGGCATCAATGCCGCATTGCAGTGCCGGGGGGACGGCCCCTGGGTGCCCTCGCGTGACCAGGCCTACCTGGGCGTGTTGGTGGACGACCTGATCACCAAAGGCGTGACCGAGCCCTACCGCATGTTCACCAGCCGCGCCGAGTTCCGCCTGCAATTGCGCGAAGACAACGCCGACATGCGCTTGACCGAGGTCGGCCGCCAAATGGGGCTGGTCGATGACGCGCGCTGGGATGCGTTCTGTCGCAAGCGCGATGCTGTTTCACGTGAAACCGAGCGCTTGAAATCCATCTGGATCAACCCGCGCAACTTGCCCGCAGAAGAAACCGAGCGTGTGTTGGGCAAAGCCATTGAGCGCGAGTACAACCTGGGCGACTTGCTGCGCCGACCCGGCATCCGGCATGCCGACCTCATGAGCCTGGCGCAGGGGCGTTTTGTCAGCACCGAGCTGGAGGCGCTGGACCCTGTTTCACGTGAAACCGTGGTGGAGCAGGTCGAAATTGCCGCCAAGTACGCGGGCTACATTGGGCGGCAGCGCGATGAAGTGCAGCGCGCGTCTTATTATGAAAACCTGCGCTTGCCAGAGAGCCTTGATTACATGCAGATATCTGCCCTGAGCATCGAGGTTCGGCAAAAGCTCAGCCGACAACGGCCCGAAACCTTGGGCCAGGCTTCGCGCATTTCCGGCATCACACCAGCGGCCATCTCCTTGCTGTTGATTCATTTGAAGCGGGGCCGCTTCAGCGGCTTTGCAACCGAAGACACCCAGGTGGCGGCGTGACGGCCGAGTTGGAGCGGGGTCTGCGCGAGGGCCTGGCCGATTTGGGCCTGGTCTTGGCGGATGCGCAAGTTTCGCAGTTGCTGGCCTACCAGGCCTTGATCGCCAAATGGAACCAGGTTTACAACCTGACGGCGGTTCGGGACCCGCAAGAGATGCTGACTCATCATCTGTTGGACAGCCTTGCGGTCGTGCCACCGATGCGCCAGCAGTTGGCGGGCCGCGCCACGCTTTTGGATGTGGGGTCGGGCGCCGGACTGCCGGGCGTGGTCTTGGCCATCACCTGTCCTGAGCTGACCGTGACTTGCGTGGACACGGTGGCCAAAAAAGCCGCCTTCATTCAACAGGTGGCGGTGAGCTTGGGCTTGCCGCACCTGAAAGGCTTGCATGCCAGGGTGGAAACTTTGCCAGGGCCCTACGACGTGATCTGCTCGCGTGCCTTCTCTTCCCTGCCCGATTTTGTGAAAGGTTCCCGCCAAGCCTTGGATCCCCAAGGCGTGTGGATGGCCATGAAAGGCAAGCATCCACAGGAAGAGCTGGCGGCTTTGCCCGCCGATGTGGATGTGTTTCACGTGGAACCCTTGACCGTGCCCGGCTTGTCGGCAGAACGTTGCATTGTCTGGATGCGTTTGGCGGCGCAAGACAGTTAAACTCTGGGCTCTGCCGCTGAAAGGTTGTGATGCTCGGGGTTTCAGATTACGCTGCATTTGTGCTGGCCATCGTGGTTTTCCTGGCGATTCCAGGCCCCGGCAATTTGGCGTTGTTGACCTCCACCGCCAAGGGCGGTGTGCGTGGTGGTTTGGCTTCGACCTTGGGCATCATGGCCGGCGACCAGGTCTTGATGTGGCTGGCCGTTGCCGGTGTGGCCGCCTTGTTGACCGCCGCCCCCGCCCTCTTCTTTGCCGTGCAATGGCTGGGCGCACTGTACCTGGCTTACTTGGGTTGGCGCATGTTGCGCGCGCAGCCCGGTGAGGCGCCGGTGGTGAACATTGCGGTCGGACAATACTTTCGGCAGTCCATGCTCATCACCTTGCTCAACCCCAAGGCGATTGTTTTTTACATGGCTTTTTTCCCTTTGTTTGTGGATCCGCAGCAGCACCAAGGCGGGCTGACCTTCGCCTTCATGGCGCTGACCATTGCGGCCCTCACCTTGTTGTACGGCTTGGTGCTGGTGGTGCTGGCGCACCGATTGGCGGCGCGCATCCAAGCCAAGCCTTGGATGGCGCGGGTGCTGAACAAAATCGCCGGCAGCCTGCTGATTGCTTTTGGCCTGAAACTGGCCTTGTCCAAGTAAACCGATCACGACACCGAAAGACCTGAATGGCCCACATTTTTTGCATTGCCAACCAAAAAGGCGGCGTCGGCAAAACCACCACCACGGTGAACCTCGCCGCAGGCTTGGCCGCGGTGGGTCAACGGGTGCTGATGATCGACCTCGACCCCCAAGGCAACGCCACCATGGGTTCGGGTGTGGACAAGCGGCAACTGACGCTCAGCGTTTACGACGTGTTGCTGGAGTCGGCCTCGGTCGCCGAGGCCCGCGTGCGCAGCCAATGGGGCGAAACGCCCTCGCAAAAAGCCAAGCCCACCTACGACGTGTTGGGCGCCAACCGCGACTTGGCCGGGGCAGAGGTGGAATTGGTCGGCCTGGAGCGACGCGAAAAGCGATTGAAGCAAGCTCTGTCCGAAGTCGATAAAGATTACGACTTTATTCTTATCGATTGCCCGCCCTCCCTGTCCATGCTGACCCTCAATGGCCTGTGCTGTGCCCATGGCGTGGTGGTGCCCATGCAATGCGAATACTTTGCCTTGGAAGGGCTGACCGATTTGGTCAACACCATCAAGCAGGTACACGCCAACCTGAACCGGGAACTCAAGGTGATTGGCTTGCTGCGTGTGATGTTTGACCCGCGCATCACCCTGCAGCAGCAGGTCAGCGACCAACTCAAGGCACACTTTGGCGACAAGGTGTTCAACACCATCATTCCGCGCAACGTGCGCTTGGCCGAGGCGCCCAGTTATGGTTTGCCGGGTGTGGTGTTTGACCCGTCTGCCAAGGGCAGCCAGGCCTTTGTGGCCTTTGCCCAAGAGATGGTGGAGCGCATCCCCACCTTGCGAGGCTAAGGGCATGTCATGGCATGTCTTGGGACTGCCGGATGGGCGCGGGGGCATGCCCAGTCCCTGGCTGCTGCACTGGGCGCAGCGGCATGGTGTGGAACAAGTCCCGCAACACGATTGGCAACGCCCCCTGCGCGGCGACTGGATGATGCAGCTGGAAGAAGCCGTGTTGCGCCATCCGCGCGTGGTGCTGGTGGCGGATCAACTGGCCTGCCATTTGGTCGCGGCCTGGGCCGCACACTCCCGGCTCACGAACCGGGTCCTGGCGGCGTGGTTGGTGGCAACGCCGGCCTTGGCGCGTACCGAGGACAAGGTCCGTTTGCCGAGTTGGTTTCCTGTGGTGCGAGCGCCTTTGCCTTTTCCGGCTTGGTCGATTGCTGCCGAAGCGGACGCACCGGTACAAGACTGGGGCGCGCGGATCCTGACGATGGCAGGGCCCGACAGCGACGAACCTGCTTGGCAGGCGGGCTGGGACCGCTTGCAGTCTCAAACCCAAGCATTCATTGAAACGAACTGAAAAAGAAAGACATTCGATGGTCACGAAAAAACCCAAAGGCCTGGGCCGCGGACTGGAAGCCCTGCTCGGACCCAAAGCCGAAGAGCCGTCCGTTTCAGAAACCACAGCCACAGGAAAGCCTTCTACCTTGGCCTTGTCAGAGTTGGTGCCGGGAGCCTATCAGCCGCGCACCCGCATGGATGAGGGTGCCTTGTACGAACTGGCCGAGAGCATCAAAGCGCAAGGCATCATGCAGCCTATCCTGGTCCGCCAATTGACCCAGGGCGAGAACGCCGGCAAATACGAAATCATTGCGGGCGAGCGCCGCTTTCGCGCCTCGCGCCTGGCGGGGCTGGACACGGTGCCCGTGCTGGTGCGCGATGTGCCGGATGAGTCTGCCGCCGCCATGGCGCTGATTGAAAACATCCAGCGCGAAGACCTGAACCCCTTGGAAGAAGCCCAGGGCTTGCAGCGCCTGGTCAAAGAGTTTGGCCTGACCCATGAACAAGCCGCCCAAGCCGTGGGGCGCTCACGCAGCGCCGCTTCCAACTTGTTGCGCTTGTTGAACCTGGCCGAAGCCGTTCAAACTTTGTTGATGGCGGGCGACCTTGACATGGGCCATGCGCGCGCCCTGCTCTCTTTGGACAAGGCCGCACAAATCACCGCCGCCCACCAAATTGCAGCCCAACAAATGTCGGTGCGCGATGCCGAGCGCTTGGTGAAAAAGCTCAGCGCGGAGTTTCAGCTCGTCTCACCCAAACCCAAGAAAGAAAAGTCGCGTGACTTGCGGCGTGTCGAAGAAGAGTTGTCGGACTTGCTCACCGCAGAGGTCGACGTGCGCATCAAAAAGCGCATGAAGCGCTACGGCCGTGTGGAGGAAATGGGCGAAGTCGCGATTCAGTTCGGCTCCTTGGAAGAGCTCAATGGCCTGATCGAAAAACTCCGCCACGGCAACTGACCACGCCCGTTATCGCGAGAGAAGCGCGGCGATCCCTCTGCGAAGGAAGATCGCCACGGCCCGTTGGGCCTTGCGATGACGGGGGGTTAGAGCGTGAAAATTTTCCCGGGGTTCATGATGTTGTGCGGGTCGAGGGCGCGCTTGAGGGTGCGCATCATCTCGACGGCACCGGTTCCCGCCTCGTTCACCAGGAAGTCGATCTTGTGCAGGCCGATGCCATGCTCGCCGGTGCAGGTGCCCTCCAAGCTGAGGGCGCGGCTGACCAGTTTGTGGTTCAGCGCTTCGGCGGTGGCGCGCTCTTCGGCGCTGTTGGGGTCGATCAGGTAGCCAAAGTGGAAGTTGCCATCGCCCACATGGCCCACCAGGAAGTAGGGGATGCCGCTGGCATCGGCTTCGGCCACAGAGTCGAGCAGGCAGTCGGCCAGTCGGCTGATGGGCACACAGGTGTCGGTGCTGATGCAGCGGCAGCCAGGACGGGACTGCACCGCAGCGAAGTACGAGTTGTGACGCGCCGTCCACAAGCGGGTGCGCTCTTCAGGGGTGGAGGCCCATTCAAACGACTCGCCACCGTTGTCCGAGGCAATCGCTTGCACTGTTTCGGCTTGCTCTTTCACGCTGGCCGGCGAGCCATGGAACTCCATCAGCAACAGGGGCTGCTCTTTCAGCGTGAGCTTGGAATAGTTGTTGACCAGGCGCACGCTGTTCACATCGATCAATTCCACGCGCGCAATCGGCACGCCCAATTGAATCGTCTGAATCGTGGTGTGAACCGCCGCCTCCAACGAGGGGAAGGAGCAGATTGCGGCCGACACCGCCTCCGGCAAGGGGTACAGTTTCACCGTGACTTCGGTGATCACGCCCAGCGTGCCTTCGCTCCCCACAAACAGGCGCGTCAGGTCATAGCCCGCGCTGGATTTTTTGGCGCGTGAGCCTGTGCGAATCACTTCGCCGCTGGCGGTGACCACTTCCAGTGCCAACACGTTGTCACGCATGGTGCCGTAGCGAACGGCATTGGTGCCGCTGGCGCGGGTGGCGCTCATGCCACCGATGGAGGCATCGGCGCCAGGATCGATGGGGAAAAACAGGCCCGTGCTTTTGATCTCTTCATTGAGCTGCTTGCGGGTGACGCCAGGCTGCACCGTGACGGTCAAGTCTTCGGCATTGATGGACAGCACTTTGTTCATGCGGCTCACGTCCAGGCTGATGCCCCCCTGAACGGCGAGCAAATGCCCTTCCAGTGAGGAGCCCACGCCAAAAGGAATCACCGGCACGCGGTGCTGGTTGGCCAGGGCCACAGCGGCGGCCACATCGGCCGTGCTTTCTGCGAACACCACGCCCGCAGGCGGGGGCACTTGAAAGGACGATTCATCGCGGCCGTGCTGTTCGCGCACCGCCATGGCGGTTGAAAACCGGTCACCAAATTGAGCTTGGAGCGCTGCGATCAGGGCAGCAGGAACCTCACGTTGCACAACGTCGGGCACCAAATGGTTCAAAGCGGCGGGGGCGTTCATGGGGATCTCCAATCCAGAGTGAAGGCTGATTCTACGAAGACCGGCCCAGGCTTGCATGGGCGACTTGTGCCAGCAGCGACAGGCCGCTGAGGATCAGCAAGCCCAAGATGGCCTGGCGCAACTTGGCGGCCGGCAAGCGGTGCGCCAGCCGATGGCCGAGCAACAAGCTGATCAGGGCGGTCAGCGCCAGACCGGGCAGCCAGGCACCAAGCTCGGGCGACGACAAGCGCCCGGTCAGTCCCATCACGATGCTGGCCAATCCGGACAACAGCAACAGGGCCGCCGAAATGTTCACCCGCAGGGTGTGCGCGTCGCGGAAGCGGGTCACCAAGTGACCCACCATCACGGGGCCAGAGGTGCCAAAAATCACTTCAATCAAACCTGCCAAAAGACCGCTAAATACTGGGCTTTTGAAGAGTGAGTGCTGGCTTGTCGTGGTTTGTCGCAAGCCACGCACCCCCACCCAAATGACATAGCAGCCCAAGACCAGCAACAAAAGCGGGCTGTTGGCCCAAGCCGGTTGTTGCATCACCAACCAACCCAAACCTGCACCGCCCAACAACCAAGGCAGCAAGCGCAGCAACAGGCGTGCCTCAATGCGCTCCCATTGCAAGCCACCCAACAGCAGGCAGCCCGCGAAAACCAGGGGGACCACCTGGGCCAGTGGCCATTGCCAACTCAACAAGGGCACAATCACCAACGCCGAACCAAAGCCTGTGACGCCCAGCACAAAGAAGCCCAGGGCGATGACGGCGACGGGATAAATGATTTCAAACATGAGGCCTCAAGGTCAGCACAAGACTTGGGACAATACTGCATCTTGAAGGAGTGAACTCATGGGCAACCGCTTGACCCAAATTGCAACCCGAACCGGGGACAACGGCACCACTGGCCTGGGCAACAACCAGCGGGTGTCCAAGAACAGCTTGCGCGTGCACGCCATGGGCGAGGTGGACGAGTTGAACTCCAACATCGGCGTTCTGCTCTGTGAGGACATGCCGCAGGATGTGCGTGACTTGTTGGTGGAAATTCAGCATCAACTGTTTAACCTGGGGGGCGAGCTTTCCATTCCTGGGTTTGAATTGCTCAAGACGGATGCGGTGCTGGCGTTGGACGAAGCCTTGGCGCATCACAACGAACAATTGCCTCGATTGGAAGAGTTCATCTTGCCCGCGGGCACGCGCGGGGCCGCGCTGTCGCATGTGTGCCGCACGGTGGCACGGCGCGCCGAGCGTGCGGTGGTGGCCTTGGGCAACGAAGAGGCCTTGCAAGACACACCGCGCCAATACCTGAACCGCTTGAGCGACCTCATGTTTGTGCTGGCCAGGGTGTTGAACCGTGTGAACGGTGGCGACGATGTGTATTGGCGCAGCGAGCGCATGAAAGGCCAAGCCGGGGGCGCGGCTTGACGCCTCAGGCGCTGCTGGCGTTGAGGGCCTCGTCAAAAATGGCGACCGCCCGCGTCCAGCCCGCCGAGGCACCCCGGATCTTGTGCGGGAAACAGCTGATGTAAAAACCGCTGGCGGGCAGCGCTTCCAGGTTGTGCAGCTTTTCCAGGTGGCAGTAGCCAATGTCACGGCCCGCTTTGTGGCCCTCCCAAATCAGCGAGGCATCCTGGGTCTCGCCGTATTTTTTGGCGGTGTGCACAAACGGGGCATCCCAGCTCCAGGCGTCGGTGCCGGTCAGGCGCACGCCGCGCTCTAACAGGTACATGGTTGCCTCATAACCCATGCCACAGCCGCTGGCCACGTAGTCGGACTGGCCATAGCGCTGGCCCGCGCGCGTGTTGATGACCACGATCTCCAAGGGCTTCAGGGTATGGCCGATGCGTTGAAGCTCCGCTTCGACATCCGCTGCGGTCACCACATAGCCGTCGGCGAAATGGCGAAAGTCCAGTTTCACACCCGGTTGAAAACACCACTCCAGCGGCACATCATGGATGGCGATGGCGGGCTTTTTCTCGCCCAGGGCTTTGTCCATGGTGGAGTGAAAGTGGTAAGGCGCGTCCAGGTGCGTGCCGTTGTGCGTAGACAGTTGCACAAACTCCACCGCCCAGCCTTCGCCGTCGGGCAGGTCGCCTTTTTGCAAGCCCGGGAAAAAAGGCTCAATTTGCGACACGGTGTTCTCGTGCGTGAAGTATTCGATTTTGGGGGCGAAAGCCGGCGGGTCACTGACCACGTCGTTTTCGAGAAAGATGGACAGATCGACGAATCGGCGTGTCATGAAATCTCCAGAGTCAACAGGGATGGAAGATCAGTTCTGCGGCCAGTGCACCATGGGCAAACCCGCCACAGGAGAGCGAAAAGATGGCAAGGTGGTGCCCATGAGGCTGCCGATGTACACCGTTTTCAGGTCGGGCCCGCCAAAGGTGATGCTGGCCATCCAGGGCGCCAGGGTGCCGCGCGCTTGCAGCATGTCTTCGGTGGTCAGGGTGCCGGCCGCCATTTTGCTGAGCAGCTTGCGCGAGGCCTCGGGGTTGCCATCGTCGAGCAGCAGTCGCTTATCGCCTTGTGGCGTGAGGGCGATCAGTTGATCCACCATGATCAAAGTGCACCAGAGGTTGCCGGCGCTGTCGAAGGCAATGCCATCGGGAAACCCGCCCAGGTGCGAGGGACCAAAAATTTCGCGGTCCACCAGTTGCACGCCCTGGGGCCCTTCTTGCAAACGCATGCGGCTGATGCGCGGCCCGGTGGTCTCGACGATGTAAAGCCACTCTTCGCGCGCGTCCAGTCGAATTTCGTTGGTGAAGTAAAAGCCGTCGGCGACCACGCGCAGGCCGTGTTCGTCCACCACGGCGACATAGCCATCGCAAACGCGGGAACTGGCGGCAGCTGTCCAGGGATTCATGCGGGTCGAAATCGTCAGCCAGATGCGGTTGCGCCGATCGCGCAACACAAAGTTCACCTTGCCGATCGGCTGTCCATCGATGCGGTCATACAGCGTGCGCGTATGACCTTCTCGGGTCATGACCTCGAGCACATCGGTGCCAAAGTTGGAAATCAGGATGTCGCCGTTGGCTGCAAACGCCAAGCCATTGGGCAGGGTGCCAGTGGTGAATTTGGCTTCCACGGCATCGTTGCTGGCGGTGGGCGCTGTCGCAAAGTGCGGGTCGGCCTGCTGGCCAATGAAGTGTTGCTGGCCGTCAGGGTCGATGCGGGTGACGCCACCGCGGGCATCGGCCACCCACAGGCAGCCGTTGGGCTCGGCCAGAATGCATTCGGGGCGTTGCAAGTCGTGCCCCACCGTTTGGATGGCCGCGCGCGAAACTTCAAAACCATCGAGAGGATTGGGTGCTTGCATGCCTTGGATTGAACCGGTTTCGACGGGCCCGCAACAAGCGGAGTAACCCTAGCGCTGTCGCTCACGAAACGCCCTGCATTGGCAGCAGCGAGCGACGCTGCTAATCTTGCAGCATGAATGCCGCAAACCACGCCGACACCACGCCCCCCTTTGTGCCGCAAATGCGCCTGTACACCCAGTGGCTGGCAGAAAAGCACGGCCTGCATTTTGAAGATTACCAAGCCCTTTGGCGATGGTCCGTGACCGAGCTCGATGCCTTTTGGCAAAGCATCTGGGATTACCTGGATTTGCAGTCACCCACGCCCCACACCGCGGTGTTGGCCCGCAACACCATGCCTGGGGCCCAGTGGTTTCCTGGCGCGCAGGTGAACTATGCGCAGCAAGTTTTGCGGCATGTGGAAGCGGCGCACGCGGCCGGGCAGCTGGCCATCATCAGCAACAACGAGCGGGGCCAGCGGCGTGAAATGACCTGGCCGCAATTGCGTCGCCAGGTCGCCGCCATGGCCCGCCACCTCCGCGCACAAGGTGTCCAGCCCGGTGACCGCGTGGCCGTTTACTTGCCCAATATTCCAGAAACCATGGTGGCTTTTCTGGCGGTGGTCAGCTTGGGCGCGATCTGGAGTGTGTGTGCGCCCGACATGGGCACCAATGCCGTGCTGGACCGCTTCAAACAGATTACGCCCAAGGTGTTGATCGCCTGCGATGGCGTGACCTATGGCGCCAAAGACCACGACCGCACCGGTGTGGTGGCCGAGTTGCGCGCCGCCTTGCCCAGCGTGACCCATGTGGTGGTGTACCAAAACCTCAAGGGCTTGCCTGCCTTGCCAGACACCGTAGACTTTGAGGCCATCGTGCAACAGCAAGACCCGTCGATGGACGCGTTTGAGCCGCAGTGGCTGCCCTTCGACCACCCGCTGTGGATTGTGTATTCCAGCGGCACCACCGGTTTGCCCAAACCCATCGTGCACACCCACGGCGGCACGGTGCTCAATGGCATGGCCCACAAGTCGCTGCATTACGACGTGGCCTGCAGTTACGAGCCCAACTCCTTGGGTGAACGCTTTCTTTGGTACAGCTCCACCGGCTGGGTGATGTGGAATGCCCAGCTCAGCGGCTTGCTCAGCGGCACCACCTGCGTCATCTTTGATGGCAACCCCGGCGGGTCCAAGGACAAGCCCGACTGGGGCACGCTGTGGCGCTATGCCGCCGAAGAAAAGGTGACCTTCTTTGGCGGAGGCGCCGCTTTCTTCGCCAACTGCATGAAGGCAGGGGTCACGCTGGCGCCCTACCCGGGCTTGTCCCGGGTGCGTGCATTGGGGACCACGGGCTCGCCCCTGAGCGCCGAAGTGCAGCAGTGGGGCACCGACGAGTTTCGCAAGGTGTATGACCAGGCGGGCGTGCAGGCGCCGGACATTTGGTGGTGCAATATTTCCGGCGGTACCGATGCGGGTGCGTTCGTGGGTGGCTTGCGTGACTTGCCCATGGTCGCGGGTGAAATGCAATGCCGTCTGTTGGGCGTGGCCGTGGAGGCTTGGAACGAACAAGGCCAACCGGTGGTGGACGAAGTGGGCGAGTTGGTGGTCACCCAGCCCGTCCCGTCCATGCCGCCTTTCTTTTGGGGCGATGTTGACCATCAGCGCTACTTGGGCAGCTATTTCGACATGTTTCCAGCGGGGCAAGGTCGCCAGCCTGGTGGCGGCGACGCTGACGCGGCCTATGGCGCGGTGTGGCGCCATGGGGATTGGCTCAAAGTGACGCCCGAAGGCCGCTGCGTGATCTATGGTCGCAGCGATGCCACCATCAACCGCCATGGCCTGCGCATGGGCACCAGCGAGCTGTACCGCGCCGTCGAGGCTTTGCCAGAAGTCCTCGACTCGATGGTGGTCGATCTGGAGTATTTGGGGCGCGACAGCTACATGCCTTTGTTTGTGGTGTTGCGCAGCGGCGTGGCCCTGGATGCGGCCCTGAAAGAGCGATTGAATGCGGCGGTGCGCGTGGCGCTGAGCCCACGCTTCGTGCCCGATGAGATTTTTCAGGTCGCCGAAATCCCGCGCACCTTGTCGGGCAAAAAACAGGAGCTGCCGATCAAAAAGCTGCTCTTGGGCCAGCCCATCGACAAAGTGCTCAACCGAGACGCGATGGCCAACCCGGCGTGTCTGGAATGGTACATCGCGTTGGCTCAAAAGCGGCTGGCGTCCGCCGCCTCCTGAAGCACCCAGCCCCGAAAGCGCTCCAGCACGGGGTTGCCTGCAGAGGTTTCCGGTGTGATCAGGTAGTAAGCCCGCTCATCCCCCAAGGGGCGCGGGCAGGCCACCACCAGCTCGCCGCGCGCCAACTCGCCGCGGATCAACAGCAAGGGCATCAAGGCCACGCCCATGCCGTGGGTGGCCGCCATGGCCAGCATGGAAAAAAGCTCATGGCGCGGGCCGCGACCGGCTTGGGGTGCGTCAACCTGTTGCGCGTCAAACCAGTGTCGCCAGCCATCGGGTCGGGTGGATTGTTGCAGCAGGGGCAAATCGCGCAGACCTTCGGGTGTCAACGCTTGACCCTGCGGCAACAGCGCAGGGCTGCACACCGGCACCACCGTTTCGTCCATCAGTTTGTCGGCACGGGTGCCCGGCCAGTTGCGAATTTGTTCGGGGGTGCCAGTGTAGAGCGCCGCGTCAAATGCGCTGTCTGCGAACAGAAAGGGCCGGGTTCGGGTGTCGATGTGAACCGTGATGTCGGGGTGCTGTTGTGCCAACCGCCCCAGTTTGGGAATCAGCCAGTGGGTGGTGAAGGTGGGCACGGCGGCCAGGGTCAGGTGCCCGCCGCTGCCTTGTTGCGTCACCACTTCCAAGGCATCGCGCTCCAGCCCCTCCAGGCGTTGGCTCACTTGGCGCGCATAGGCCTGCCCGGCCGGCGTCAGGCTCACACCATGCCTGGTGCGACGAAAAAGTCGCAAGCCAAGAAAACCCTCCAACAGGCTGATTTGCCGGGATACCGCACTTTGTGTGAGCGCCAACTCTTCGGACGCCTTCGTGTAACTCTCATGTTTCGCTGCTGCTTCAAAGCAAATCAGGGCTTGGGTGGAGGGGATTTTGCGACGCATGAAGGAGCAGAAAAAATTTTGATTTATCGAATTTTCGCATATCTAAGTGTCAAATCACCGTTTGCCGCCGGGGCCGAAACCTCTGTAACATGCCTCCTTTATTTCGAATTTCAGGAGAAGCTGCAATGGCCCACGCCGCATTTCAATGGCAAGACCCTTTTCTGCTGGACCAGCAATTGACCGAAGAAGAGCGCATGATTCGCGATGCCGCCCAGGCCTATTGCACCGACCGCTTGATGCCGCGCGTGCGCGATGCCTTCCGTCACGAGTCCACCGACCCGAGCATTTTTCGCGAGATGGGTGAGCTGGGCTTGCTCGGCCCCACCATCCCGACCCAGTACGGCGGCCCCGGCCTGAGCTATGTGGCCTATGGCCTGATTGCGCGGGAAGTGGAGCGCGTGGATTCTGGCTACCGCTCCATGATGAGCGTGCAGTCTTCGCTGGTGATGGTGCCCATCCACGACTTCGGCACAGAGGCCCAAAAGCAGAAATACCTGCCCAAGCTGGCCACCGGTGAATGGATTGGCTGCTTTGGCCTGACCGAACCCGATCATGGTTCGGACCCGGCCAGCATGGCCAGCCGCGCCCAGAAAGTGCCTGGCGGCTACAGTCTCAAGGGCAACAAGATGTGGATTTCCAACAGCCCGATCGCCGACGTGTTTGTGGTCTGGGCCAAGGAAGTCAGCGAGAGCGGCCAAGTCGGCCCGATCCGCGGCTTTGTGCTCGAGAAGGGCATGAAGGGGTTGAGCGCCCCGGCGATTCATGGCAAGGTGGGCTTGCGCGCCTCCATCACCGGTGAGATCGTGATGGACGGTGTCTTCGTGCCCGAAGAAAACGCCTTCCCTGAAGTGCAAGGCCTGAAGGGCCCCTTCACCTGCCTGAACAGCGCGCGTTACGGCATTGCCTGGGGTGCCCTGGGGGCCGCCGAGTACTGCTGGCACACCGCCCGCCAGTACACCCTGGACCGCAAGCAGTTTGGTCGCCCCTTGGCGGCCAACCAGCTGATTCAGAAGAAGCTGGCCGACATGCAAACCGACATCGCCCTGGGCCTGCAAGGCTGCTTGCGCCTGGGCCGCATGAAAGACGACGGCACGGCTTCGGTGGAAGTGACCTCGATCCTCAAGCGAAATTCCTGTGGCAAGGCGCTGGACATCGCCCGCGTGGCACGCGACATGATGGGCGGCAACGGCATCAGCGACGAATTCGGCGTGGCGCGCCACCTGGTGAACCTGGAGGTGGTCAACACCTACGAGGGCACGCACGACATCCACGCCCTGATTTTGGGCCGCGCACAAACCGGCATTGCCGCGTTCGCCAACTGATCGTTGGCGGCGATCCGCTGCCTGTGCACACCTCACAGGCAGCCAGCTGGCCAGCGCGGGATAATCCAGCCATGGCAAGCAAACAACGTGTCGTCGTCGGACTCAGTGGCGGAGTGGATTCCGCGGTCAGCGCCTGGCTGCTCAAGCAGCAGGGCTACGAGGTCATCGGCATCTTCATGAAGAACTGGGAAGATGACGACGACAGCGAATACTGTTCATCCAACATTGACTTCGTCGACGCCGCTGCGGTGGCCGACGTCATCGGCATCGAGATCGAGCACGTCAATTTCGCGGCCAACTACAAAGACCGCGTGTTTGCCGAATTTCTGCGCGAATACCAGGGCGGGCGCACACCCAACCCCGACATTCTGTGCAACGCCGAAATCAAGTTCAAAGCTTTTCTCGACCATGCCATGCGGCTGGGGGCCGAAAAAATTGCCACGGGCCATTACGCGCGTGTGCGCGAAAGAGAAGGCGCCTTTGAGTTGCTCAAGGGACTGGACCCTGGCAAGGACCAAAGTTATTTCTTGCACCGCCTGAACCAAGCGCAACTGAGCAAAACCCTGTTTCCGGTGGGCGAGTTGCACAAAAGCGAAGTGCGGCGCATTGCCGCCGACATCGGCTTGCCCAATGCGCGCAAGAAAGACTCGACCGGCATTTGTTTCATCGGTGAGCGCCCGTTTCGCGAGTTTTTGAACCGCTACATCGCCCAAGCGCCAGGCCCGATCAAGGACGAGCGCGGCCGCGTGCTGGGGCGCCATGTGGGCCTGAGTTTTTACACCCTGGGCCAGCGCCAGGGCCTGGGCATTGGCGGCGTCAAGGAAAAAGGCGCGCAGCGAGGCGGGGGCGAGCACGCACCCTGGTTTGTGGCGCGCAAAGACTTGGCCAACAACACTTTGTATGTGGTGCAAGGGCATGACCACCCTTGGTTGTTGTCGCACGAGGTGAGCGTAGACGACCTGAGTTGGGTCGCTGGACAGCCGCCAGCGCCGGGAACCCTGGCCGCGAAGACGCGCTACCGACAAACCGATGCGGTTTGTGATCTGCACTGCCCCACGCCGCAGACGCTGGCGCTGCATTTTCCTCAAGCACAGTGGGCGGTCACCCCGGGCCAGTCCGCCGTGCTTTACCAAGGCGATGTCTGCCTGGGCGGGGGCGTGATTGCTGCCGCGCAAACCCTTGATCTTGAGAAAGCCACCGCATGACGCTGACCCGTCGCGCTTTTCAGCGACAACTTCAAGCCAGTGCGCTGGCGCTGGCCTTGGCGCCTTGGCAGCGGGCTTTGACCCAGCCTGCAGACCAAGCCCGCACCTGGAAAAACAACCCCTTCAGTTTGGGTGTCGCCAGCGGCCGACCGCGGCCCGATGCCATCATGCTGTGGACTCGCCTCTTGGTCAGCGATGAAGACCGTCGCCTGAGCGCCCAAACCGAGGAAGGCCTCAAGGTTGAGTGGGAAGTTTTTGCCGACGAGGCCCTGCGGCGACCGTTGTTCAAGGGACAGCAAGTCACGGATGGCACCCGGGGCCACAGCGTGCATGTGCATTTGCAGGGCCTGGCACCGGCGCGCGATTATTGGTACCGTTTTCGCTGTGGCGATGCCCTCAGCCGGGTGGGCCACACCCGCACCGCGCCGGCGGCAGACGCTGCCGTCAAACAGCTGCGCATCGCGCTGGCGTCCTGCCAGCATTTCGAGCAGGGGCACTACATTGCCCACCGTGATATTGCGGAGCAGTCGCTCGACTTCGTGCTGTTTGTCGGCGACTACATTTACGAGAGCTCCAACCCGCGGTATGCGATTCGACAGCACACGGGTGGCGAGCCCATGACCTTGCCGGCCTACCGTGACCGTTATGCGCTTTACAAGAGCGATCCCTTGTTGCAGGCCTCGCATGCGGCCCATCCCTGGGTGTTGATGTGGGATGACCACGAGGTGGTCAACGATTACGCCAACAACCAAGATGCGCGCTACACCGACCCGGCCGTTTTCCTGGCCCGCCGCGCCGCGGCTTATCAGGCGTATTTCGAACATCAGCCCTTGTTGTTGGGTCCCGACCCCGCCAGCCCGCAAAAGGCGTCCATGCGCTTGCATGAGCGCTGGGCCTGGGGCCAACTCGCGGATTTGTGGACCCTCGATTGCCGCCAATACCGGGATCCGCAAGCTTGCCCCGACCCCCTCAAAGGTGGCGGTCGTGTGGTGACCACGTGCGCCGAGCTGGACAATCCCGCCCGCAGCATGTTGGGCCATGCGCAGGAGCGTTGGCTGTCGGAGGGCTTGAGCACCTCCACCCGGCGTTGGAAAATTTTGGCGCAAGCCACCCAAATCAGCTCGACCCGTGTGGACACACCCTTGGGCCGCACCACCTACACCGATGCCTGGGATGGTTACCCGCTGGCGCGGCAGCGCCTGTTGCAAACCATTGCCGATGCGCGCTTGCAAGACGTGGTCACCCTGGGTGGCGATGTGCACATGAACGTGGCCGCACCGCTGCGCATGCAAGCCAACGACCCGCAATCCCCCGCTTTGGCTTCAGAGTTTGTCACCACCTCCATCACCTCGCGCGGCTTGACCGAGGGCCCGCTGTCCATGATTCGCAGCAGCAACCCTGATTTGTTGCATGCGCGCTCCGATGAGCGTGGCTACACCTTGCTCGATGTCAGCCCTGAAGCCATGCGTGCCGAATTTCGAACCACGCCCTTCCCGGCGGGCACGCGCGACAGTTTGTCGACCCAAGCCGTGTTTCAGGTGCTGCGGGGTCAGGCCGGCCCGCTCAAGGCTTGAGCCCAGGCGCCCCGCGAGGCGCGCAGCACGGCCTGGCGCAACCACAGGTGGGCGCTGGCATCGCGTGTGTGTCGCCGCCACAGCATGTCGATGTGAATTTTCGGCACATCAAAGGGCAGCTCTTGCACGTGCAAAGACTCGGCCATGCCCGTCACGCGCAAGAAGTGCCTGGGCAAGACGGTCAATAAGTTGGATTGCGCCACCACGCGTCCTGCGGTGGCAAATTGGTTGACGGTGAGCACAATCTGGCGCTGATGGCCCAAAGCCCCCAGGGCCTCGTCGACAAAGCCAAAAGGACGCCCTGAAAAACTGACCAGCAAATGGCGCGCTGCGCAGTAAGCCGCCAGCGTCAACTGACTTTGGGCCAGCGGGTGATCGCGCCGCATGACACAGACGTATTCGCCCTGGAACAGCCGCAGATGGTCAAAGCCGATCGGCTCGCCGGCCTGGGCTTTGGCCGTCAGGTCGGCCAACACGGCAGGGAAATAGCCGATGGCCAGATCCACGCTTTCTTGCGCCAGCATGTTGCGCGGATCGCGCGTGGTCAAGGGCAAGACCCGCAAGGCCACGGCAGGCGCCTCTTTTTCAAGAATGTCGGACAAGCCGGGGATCAACTCGGCTGCGGTCGCATCGGCCATCGCGAGCACAAAGCTGGAATGGGCTTGCGCTGGGTGGAACTCACCGGGCGTCAGCGTCAATTCCAACTGCTGCAGGGCTTCGCGCACCACCGGCCACAGGGCCAGTGCCCGAGGGGTAGGGGCCAGGCCCTGCCCTTGGCGTTGTAACAAAGGGTCGCCCAAGGTGTCTCGCAAGCGCCGCAAGGCATTGCTGACCGCCGGCTGGGTCAGGGCCAACAAGCTGGCGGCACGCGTCAGGCTGCGTTCCGACATCACCACATCAAACACCCGGAGCAAATTCAGATCCAGGGTTCGGAAGTTGATGGGGCGGGGGCTATTCATTGATTTTATGCATGATACACATCATCAAACATAATTTGAAGAATATCAGTGATAACCCTATATTCGAAACCTAGCAGCCTGGCTGCACAGACTTTGAAAGGACTTCACATGACCACCTTTGTTCACACCGACTTCCCCGTCCAGCACCCCGGCGTGGTGCGCGCAGAACATGCTGTGGAGAGCTTCAAGCAAGCCACACAGTCGTTTGACGGCGCACGCGGCGTGGCCTCCCTGTTGTTGGCCGCCTTGGTCTCCGCCCTGGTGGTGGTGGCCAACCAAGTCATTGAAACCTGGTCCGATGGCCACCTGCTGGCTGCCTGGATTGCGCTGTGGCTGGTGGCCTTTGCCGGCATCGCGCTGCTGGCCCAGCCCGTGCGTCGTTTCTCGCATGGCTTGCGCCCTGCCTTGTTGCGCTGGCACCAAGCCCGCGAGGAAGCCCGTCAGACGGCCCTGATGTGGCAATACGCCCAAATCGACCCTCGCGTAATGGCCGACATTCAGCGCGCATTGAGCGCCAAAGAAGCTTGATCAAGTCTTCATCGCACCCATGAAAAACGCCCACAGCTGTGGGCGTTTTTCATGATGTTGCGCAAGCCCTTTTGAAAGGGGCTTTCAAGCTCAAGCTGCCAGACGTTTTTCCAATTCGGCTTTGGTGGCCGACAAGGCGCTGGGCAAATGGTAGGCCAATTGCTCGAAGAGTTCGCTGTGCAGTTTCAACTCGGCTTGCCAGGCGGCTTTGTCGATGCTGGTCACGGTTTTGAACTGGTCCGCTGTGAAATTCAGGCCGGTCCAGTTGAGCTCTTCGTAGGAAGGGCTGATGCCGAAAATATGCTCCTGGCCCTGGGCCGAGCCTTCAATGCGGTCGATCATCCACTTCAGCACGCGCATGTTTTCGCCATAGCCGGGCCACACAAACTTGCCGTCCTCGCCTTTGCGGAACCAGTTGGTGGTGTAAATGCGCGGCAACGCAGTGCCGGACTGTGCCAATTTCTGGCCCAGGCTCAGCCAATGCTGGAAGTAGT
>Ga0255086_1000008_pt1 | contig 84498 bp, 85 predicted proteins | sample Colum_Cont_RepC__FD_188438 | JGI IMG/M metagenome (GOLD analysis project Ga0255086, IMG submission 188438) | Freshwater microbial communities from Columbia River, Oregon, United States - Colum_Cont_RepC_8d | ecosystem: Environmental > Aquatic > Freshwater > River | place: USA: Oregon | collected... | reverse complement strand
CTGCTGCGCGATGCCCGCCGTCGCATCGAATCGGCAGGCGGCACCCTGGCCACTGCGGCGCAAGTGCGCGCACGGCTTCGCACCGCCCATTGATTTTTCAGGAGTTGTTCCATGAGCCTGTTTCCTGGCTTTGAGGTCGGCCGTTTTCAATCCAGCGGCGCCAACATCCATTACCGCCGCGCAGGTGCCGGTGAGCCTGTGCTGTTGTTGCATGGCTATCCGCAAACCCATGCATGCTGGCACCACCTCGCACCTGAACTGGCCCAACGCTACACCGTGGTCTGCCCTGACTTGCGTGGCTATGGTGACTCTTCCAAACCGGTGGGACTGCCGGACCATGCCAACTATTCCAAACGCGCCATGGCACGCGACATGGTGGAGCTCATGGCCGCTTTGGGCTTTGAAAAATTCCACCTGATTGGCCATGACCGCGGCGGGCGTGTCAGCCATCGGCTGGCCGCAGACCATCCACAGCAAGTGCACAGCCTGACCGTGATGGACATCTCCCCCACCCTGCGCATGTTCGAGCGCACCGACATGGCTTTTGCGCGCGCTTACTACCACTGGTTTTTCATGCTGCAACCCCCACCCTTGCCCGAGCAGATGCTGCAAGGCCAGGTGCCCTTCAATATTCTCGGGCGCGTGGGGCGCGAGGAGCCCGATCTGAGCAAGTTTTCCAAAGAAGCCGTCAACGAGTATGTGCGCTGCTTTGCCGACCCAGCAGCGATTCATGCCAGCTGCGAGGACTACCGCGCCGCCGGCACCATCGATTTGGAGCACGACCGCGCCGACCGTGCGGCGGGCTTGAAACTCAAAATGCCGATGATGGCGCTGTGGGGCGCCGAGGGCGTTGTTGGCAACATGTTCGACTGCCTCGCCGATTGGCGCGCCGTGGCCGAGGAGGTCACGGGGCGGGCGATGCCCTGCGGCCACTTCATTCCGGAAGAAGCCCCAGAGGAAACACTGGCCGAAGTGTCCGCCTTCTTGGCGCTTCATCCCATGCGAAGCGCCACATGAGCGAACCCCCCTTCGACCCACGGCATCGCAGCCGCGCCTTGCTCGATGGCCCCGACCGTGCCGTGGCCCGTGGCATGCTCAAAGCCGTCGGCCTGCAAGATGCCGATCTGCGCAAGCCGCAAGTGGGCGTGGCGCACTGCTGGATTGGCACCATGCCTTGCAATTTGAACCACCGCGCCTTGGCCGCCGAGGTGATGGCGGGCATCCGGGCGGCGGGCGGCACGCCGCTGGAGATCAACACCGTCTCGATCAACGACGGAATCACCACCGGCACCGAGGGTATGAAAACATCGCTTATCAGCCGCGAGCTGATTGCCGACTCGGTTGAGCTGGTCGCACGCGGGCACATGCTGGATGCCCTGGTGGTGATTGCCGGATGCGACAAGACCATTCCGGCCATGGCGATGGCGCTGGGACGTCTGAACTTGCCTGGCTTGTTGTTGTACAGCGGCTCCATTGCTTCGGGTGCGTGCACCCAACCCAACCGACTGTTTGGCGACCGCCGTTTGACCATTCAGGAACTGTACGAAGCCATTGGCGCGTTCAACGCAGGCCACATCAATGAACAAGAGTTCAAGGACGTGGAAGACCATGCCTGCCCCGGCGCCGGTGCTTGCGGCGGCCAATTCACCGCCAATACCATGGCGACCGCGTGCGAGATGATGGGCTTGTCGCCCCTTGGCTTGAATGGCATCCCTGCGCTGGACAGCACCAAGAACGCTTCGGCGCAGGCTTGTGGGCAGCTGGTCATGGGTTTGCTGCGAGGCGGTGTGACACCTCGCGCATTGGTGAATCGTCGCAGTTTTGAAAACGCCATCACGGGTGTCATGGCCACGGGCGGCTCGACCAATGCGGTCTTGCACTTGCTGGCGATGGCGCGAGAGTTTGAGGTGACGCTGTCCATTGATGACTTCGACCCCATCTCACGTCGCACGCCCGTGCTGGCCGATATGCGGCCCTGGGGACAATTCACCGCACCCGAGTTGCATGCCGCTGGTGGTATGCCGGTGGTGGGCAAGCGCTTGCTGGAAGCGGGCCTGTTGCATGCTCAAGAACGCACCGTCACTGGGCGCACGCTGGGTGAGGAAATCCAGCTGGCCACCGAGCCCGAGGGACAACAAGTGATTCGTCCTTTGTCCAACCCGATGAAGGCCGAGGGCGGGTTGGCCATTTTGCGCGGCAACCTCGCGCCGGGTGGTTGTGTGATCAAGCTCTCGGGGCAGTCGAAAGACACCCATCGCGGTCCTGCACGTGTCTTCGAGTGTGAAGAAGATGCGTTTCAGGCCATCAAGTCGGGCGCCATCCTGCCCGGCGACGTGATGGTCCTGCGCAATGAAGGACCGCGCGGCGGCCCGGGCATGCGTGAGATGCAGTTGGTCACAGGTGCGCTGCAAGGCGCTGGCCTGGGCGACACGGTCGCTTTGATCACCGACGGCCGCTTTTCGGGCGCGAGCCGAGGCTTTGTCATCGGCCATGTGGTGCCTGAAGCGGCGAATGGGGGCCCCATTGCCGTGGTGCAAGAAGGCGATGTCCTGCTGATTGACGTCCCGGGACGCCAACTCCATATTGAAATTTCTGAAGCGCAGCTGCAGCAACGGCTGCGCAATTGGCAACCTCGTCCCATGTCCCCCTCTGCCACAGGCGTGATTGCGAAATATGCACGCCTGGTCAGCGACGCCTCTCATGGCGCCGTCACCCTCACAACCCCTTAGGAGACTTCATGAAACATTGGAAAACCTCACTGATTGCCTTGGCCGCAGCCGCTGTGCTACCGCTGGCATCTCAAGCACAACAAGCCAGTGGCGACTTTAAAGAGCGGACCATCCGCGTCAGCCATGTGGTCCCCAAAGACCATCCCTTTCAAGTCGGCGTGGAAAAGTACGCAGAAATCCTGGCGCAAAAAAGTGGCGGCAAGCTGAAGATGATTGGCTTCCCCGATGGCCAGTTGGGCGCCGAGTTGCAATCGATTTCAGCCGCACAAGGTGGCATTCTGGAAATCGCGCTGGTGTCCACGGCTGCGGCAGCGTCGGTGGTGAAAGAGTTTGGCGTTTTTGACCTGCCCTTCTTGTTCACCGATTTCAAGGAAGTCGATCTGATTCTGAACGGCCCCATTGGCCGTCGCTTGTTGGAGCGCGTGTCTGAGAAAAATTTGGTGGGCTTGTGCTATTTCGAAACAGGCTTCCGTCATGTCACGAACAGCCGCCGCCCGATTGTCAAAGCCGAAGACCTCAAGGGCTTGAAGATTCGCACCATTCAAAACCCAGTGTTCATCGACATCTTCAACACCTTGGGCGCCAATGCCACGCCGATGGCGTTCACCGAAGTTTTTACCGCACTGGAGTCCAAGGCGATTGACGGTCAGGAAACGCCGTACAACAACATTCATGGCAACAAGTTTTACGAGGTCACGAAATACATCAGCAACACCGGGCACATCTACGGCGGCGCTGTGATCCTGGCGGGCAAGAAATTCTGGGACCAACTCTCGCCCGCAGAGCAAAAACTGATGCAAGAAACCTGCAACACCGCACGTGACTTCGAGCGCAATTACCAGCGCACGGAAGATCCCAAGCTGTTGGCACAAATCAAGGCCAAGGGCGGCATCTACACCGAGATCGCCCCGGCGGAACGCGCCCGCATGCGCGAGATGCTCAAGCCGGTGTACGACAAATACACCCGCACCCTGGGTGAAGACGTTGTTCGCCAAACCCTGGCCGAACTTGAGAAACACCGCGCTTCTGTGAAGTGATGGAGGGGGTCAGGTCTTGAGTTTTGCCTTTTTTCTGTGGATAACTCAACTGGTTAGCCAGCACATGTAGTTATCCACAGAAAAAAGGCAAAACTCAAGACCTGACCCCAGCCCCCAGCCCCCGGAGAAGAAATTGTTAAAGAAAGAAGTAGCCAGCGGCCCGCGTGGTCGCGTCTTGGTGATGGACTCGATCACCAAAGTTTCACCTGAAGATGAAGGCACGATCGTGGTGTCGGGCTCCCACGGTGGCGCCAGTTCAGGCGAGTTTGCCCTGGAGGTGCCGCTGCGTGCGGCGTTTTTCAACGACGCCGGTGTCGGCAAGGACGACGCGGGCATTGCCGCGCTCGATATGCTGCAAGACCGTGGCGTTGCCGGCGGCACGGTGTCGCATGTCAGCGGGCGCATCGGCGACAGCCAGGACATGTGGGATCACGGCGTGGTGTCGCATGTGAATGCGTTGGCAAGCGCCATGGGCATCCAACCAGGACAGCCTCTTAACGAAACACTGACTCGCCTAACTCGCGCCTGAAAAGCACATGCAAACCTACCAACATTTCATTGACGGCCACTATGTTGACCCCCTCAGCGGACGCTGGATGGACACCGTGGATCCCTACACCGGCCAAGCCTGGGCCCGCATTCCGCAAGGCTGCGAGAAAGACGTCGATCGCGCTGTCGCTGCGGCCTCACGCGCCCTGAAAGAAGGCCCCTGGCACACCATGACGGCCACCGAGCGCGGCAAGCTCATGCTGAAACTGGCCGACCTGGTGGCGCGCGACGCTCAGCGCTTGGCAGAAATTGAAGTGCGTGACAACGGCAAGCTGTTGGCCGAAATGCGCGGTCAGTTGAACTATCACCCCGAATGGTGGCGATATTTCGGCGGCCTGGCCGACAAAGTGGAAGGCCGCGTGATGCCAATTGACAAGCCGGAGATGTTTGCATTCTCGCGGCAAGAACCCGTGGGCGTGGTGGGCGCCATCACGGCATGGAACTCCCCTCTTTTGTTCATTGCCTGGAAGTGCGCACCGGCGCTGGCTGCGGGCTGCACCGTGGTGATCAAGCCCTCTGAATTTGCATCGGCATCGACCTTGGAATATGCCGCACTGGTTCGCGAAGCAGGCTTCCCCGATGGCGTCTTCAATGTGGTCGCCGGGCTGGGGCATGAAGTTGGGTCGGCATTGGTAGACCATCCCGGCGTGGCCAAGATCACCTTCACCGGATCCGACACCACCGGTGCACGCATCTACGCACAAGCTGCAGCGAAGATGAAGCGGGTGTCTCTGGAGCTGGGCGGCAAATCGCCCAACATCGTGTTCGATGACTGCGACATGGATCAGGCGGTGGCAGGCGTGGTCTCCGGAATTTTTGCGGCCACCGGCCAGACCTGCATTGCAGGCTCGCGCTTGCTGGTGCAAAACTCGATCAAAGAAAAATTCACCCAAAGGCTGGTGGACCTTGGCGCGAGCGCGCGCAAGGGCAACCCCATGCTGCCCGACACCAACATCGGCCCCATCACCACGCCCGGCCAGTACCGCAAGGTGCTGGACTACATGGACATCGCCAAGGCCGAAGGCGCACGCTGTGTGCTGGGGGGTGGCCCGGCCACGCAATCCGATCTTTCAGGCGGCCAATTTGTGGAGCCCACGATCTTTGTGGACGTGAAGCCCGAGATGCGCATCGCCCGCGAAGAGGTGTTTGGCCCGGTCTTGTCCATCATGGGCTTCGAGGATGAAGCACAAGCGATTCGCATGGCCAACGACACCGTCTATGGCTTGGCTGCCGGTGTTTGGACGCAAAACATGGGCCGCGCCATGCGCATGTCCAAAGCCTTGGAGGCCGGCACGGTCTGGGTCAACACCTACCGCGCGGTGAGCTACATGATGCCGTTTGGCGGCATGAAGCACTCGGGCATCGGGCGTGAAAGTGGCGTGGACGCGATCCAGGAGTTTTTGGAAACCAAAAGCACCTGGATCTCTTACGCTTCGGGTGCGCCTGCGAACCCGTTCATCATGCGGTGATCAAAACGCGGCGATCTCGCCCGGCTTCAGCGGGTGCACTTTGTACTTGGCGTTGTTCATGAAGCCCATGAACTGCGCCAAGGTGCCCTTAGCCAAGGGGTTGGCGCCATAGTGCATGGCGATGATGTGGGGGATTTTCAACAACTCATTGGCCGCATAGGCAGCTTCTTGCGGTCCCATGGTGAAATTGCCGCCAATGGGCATCAGGACCAAATCGGGTTTGTAATATTCGGCAATCATCTTCATGTCGCCAAACAGACCGGTGTCCCCCATGTGGTAAATCTTGAAGCCGTTTTCCAGCTCGATGATGTAGCCCACCGGCTCCCCGCCGGGATGAATCTCGTCCTTTTGGGTCTCTGGGTTCTTCCAATTGATGACTGACGAGTGCTCGGCCCGCACGGCCGTTACCTTGATGCCAGGACTTGGCTCGACCATGCCAGACTTGTTGAATCTGGGCGCCAACTGTGGCGGAAGAATGCCCAAGGCCACCACCGAGGCATTCATGTCGCCGGGGGCGTACATGGGCACATTGTTCAGCTTGGCAATCGCGGGGGCGTCGGCAAAATGGTCCAAATGACCGTGGGTGACCAAGAGCACATCCACCTTGCCCAGGTTTTCAATCGACTTGAATTCTGCGGGCGTCAAGGGGTTGGCTTTCAGCCACGGATCCGTGATGATCACCTTGCCCTGAGGGCTGGTGATTTTGAACGCAGCCTGGCCAAGCCACTGCACTTTCACCTGAGGCGCTTGCGCTTGCACTTGCAGGCAGACAAAAGCAACAAAAAAAGCCAGAAGTTTTCGGAACATAGTCACTTTCTTAAATGGGGTCAGGTCTTGCGTTTTGCCTATTTTCTGTGGATAACTCAAGAGGTCAGCCAGCGTATGTAGTTATCCACAGAAAATAGGCAAAACGCAAGACCTGACCCCATTACTGACGCCTTATTCGAAGAGCCAAGCGCCGATGCTTGTTGGGCCAATGGTACCTCGCCAGAGGGTGCGACCGGGTGCATCAGAGCCGGCGCCGCTGGCGACCATCAAGGGGAGCAGGTGTTCTTCTCGGGGATGGGAGGCACGGCCCCCTGGGGCTGTGTGCCAGGTGGCCAACCGGTCGCGGCGCTCGTCCCAATTGCCTGCCAGCGCGTGGTCCAGCCAAGCATGGAAGGCATGCGAAGCCGGGGCCTGTGCCGCAAAATCGCGCAGGTTGTGATAGCTCATGCCAGCGCCCACAACCAAAACGCCGTCTTCTCGCAAGCTGCTCAGCGCCAAACCCAAATCGACATGCAACTGTGGGTCCAGGCTTTCATGCAAGGACATTGCCACCACGGGAATATCTGCCGCAGGGTACATGACCTTCAAGGGAATGAAGACGCCATGGTCCCAGCCATAGTGGTCATCCACGACGCAAGGAAAGCCCGCGCGATGAAGCAACTCAGCCGCACGCTTGGCAAGCAAAGGGTCCCCTGGCGCAGCGTATTGCAAGGCATAGGTTTCAGGCGGAAAACCGTAGTAGTCGTAAATCAGCCCAGGGTTCGCGCCGCCAGTGAAAGCCGGCACCGCCGTTTCCCAATGCGCCGTGACGATCAAGATGGCTCGCGGCCGCTGCGGCAATGCATGCTCAATGCCGCGCAGAAAATCTTCCGTCGCCTGATAGCGCAGCCTCCTCTCGCCCGTCATGAAAAAGGAAGGGCCGCCGCCGTGCGGAATGAACAAAGCGGGCATGCGCGCCTGGGCCATTCAAAATCCGCAGTGGTGCTTGGCCGAAAGCCACATCAACTGATGACGCTCTTGCGCAGTGAACATTTGCTCGTACACACGCAACATCGGGCCGTAATCCAATCGGTAAGGCGCCCTGATGTAGGGCCAGTCAGAGGCCCAGACACATTGCGACAAGCCGAAGTCATGCGCCAAGGCTTCCACATAAGGCCGCGAATCGACAAAGGGGTAGCCCTCTGCAGAGAACTTGGCAAAACCGGAAAGCTTGACGACCGCACGCTGATCCCGCCCCAAGGACAGCAAGGCCTGAAATCCGGCTTGGGACACGCCGCGCGCGCCGTTCGGGCGGCCACAATGGTCCACCATCACCTTCACGTTCACCCGCGACAACATAGGCAGAAAGTCAAGCAGCAGGTCATTCTCCACTTGAAATTGAGCCCACATGTCGAGTTGCTGAAGGCGGCGTAGCAAAGGTTCGATGTCGGCATAGAAGTCGAAGCCCTGCAGGGCCGCATTGAAGGCAATGCCGATCACCCCCTGCGATTTCAAGGCTTGCAAGCTTTCAAGATCGCAGTCATTGGGCACAACCGCAATGCCTTTGAAGGCCCCTTGCCCAAGCTTCAAGGCGTCCAGCAAACACCGGTTGTCTGTGCCATAACCCGAATTGGGCCCAACCAGCAAGGCATGCTTCACTTGGTAGCATGCCATGAGTTGCAGAAAGTACGACGCATTGCCCATCTCCTGCCCCGCCGGGTGATAAGCCACATTGGCGGAATAAGGAAATTGCGCAGGGTCCAGCACATGGCAGTGCGCGTCAATTTTGGGTTCAGTAAGGACACTCATGGTTTAGAAGGTTGCCAGAACCGCTTGCCGCAACTCTTCCGTGATTTCGGGCTTCACGCCGAACCAGGCTTCAAACGCAGGAATCGCCTGGTTGAGCAACATGCCCAGCCCGTTGGTCGTCACATTGCCGCGGGCACGTGCCGCTGCCAACAGGGGCGTTTCCAGCGGGATGTAAATGAGGTCCGAAACCAGGGCCGACTTGGGCAAGGCATCCAGCTGAATGTCCAGCGCAGGCTGTCCATACATGCCCTGATTGGTGGTGTTGACCAGCATGGCCGCGCCATCGAGCGCCGCATGGCGTTCGGACCAATCGAACACTTTCACCACTGCTGGGTTGGCCGCACTGAGTTCTTCGGCTTTAGCCCGAGTGCGATTGATCAGCCGAATTTCCTGAGCGCCCTCGTCCAACAAACTGATGACCACCGCGCGCGCACCGCCACCGCAGCCCAGCACGGTGATGGGGCCGGTGTCGGCACGCCAGGATGGCTGCTTGTCTTTCAGGCTTTGAATGTAGCCAAAGCCATCGTTGTTGAAACCGTGCAGCGCGCCATCGGGCTGAACCACAATGCAATTGATCGCGCCGATGCGCTGGGCCATCGGCGTCAATTTGTCCATGAGTTTCATGGCCATCAATTTGTGTGGTTGCGTGATATTGCAGCCCGCGATGCCCAGCGCTGACAAGCCGCGGATGGCTGCCTCAATGTTCTCGACCTGCACCGGAAAGTGCCCATAAGCGCCGCGCAGGCCGTATTTTCGTAGCCAGTAATTGTGCAGGATGGGGGAGCGCGATTGAAACACCGGCATCCCCATCACACCGGCCAACTTGAACTGCTGACTGTCTGACATCGTCTGTGCTTTCTTTATTTTTTGTTGACCGGCGGCAAAATTTCACTGACCACTTGCTTGCCGTTGACAACAGTGGTCAAGTAACTTTCGCGATCCAGGTCGCCTTTCTCATCGTAAGTGATGTCCAGCAACAAGCCCGGATGGGTCTTGGCGGACAGGCTGATGTTCTTCATGGCGGTTGCAAAGGCCTTTGAGTCAAACTTACCGATCTTCTCCGTCACCGCCTTGACCGTGTACATGCCGATGTAGCCCTTCAAGCCATTGTGGTCAGAGCGAGCGTTGAATTCCTTCTGGAACGCAGCATCAAATTTTTTAATCGAATCTTGGGGGGCGTCGGCCGTCAAGCCCACATGTGCAATGGCGCCATTGGCCGCATCGCCCGCGAGCTCAATCACCTTCTGGCTGGTCAAGACCGTCTCGCCAATGATGGGCTTTTTGTACCCTTGCTTTTTCAACTCTTTCAACAAACGCGCAGACTCTTCCTCATTGGTATAGGCAAACAAAGCATCGGCATTCGATTGCTTGGCCTTCACCACCACGCTGCTGAAGTCCACTTGTCCAGGCTCAGAAGAAATGTCTGCGCCAATCTTGATGCCACGCGACTCCAGAGACTTGATGATCAGGTCGCGGCCACCCTTGCCAAAGTCGTTGTTGACGTACACCACATCCACGGTTTTGGCTTTCACCTTGTCGCGGATGTAATTGGCAATCTTGGGCATGGCCGTGGACTGCGTGAAAGAGGTGCGAAAGACGTAGGGGTTGCCTTGTTGCGTGATGGCAGCGGCCTCGCCGCCCGTGAAGTTAGGGATTTCAGCACGCCGCGTGGAGGCCATGCTCACCATGATGGAGCCCGAGAAGACGGGGCCCATCACCACATAGGCGTCATCGTCTACCGCCTTGTCGGCCAGGCCTTTGGCCACGCCCGGGTTGGATTGGGTGTCGAAGGACGCATAGTCAATCTTGCGACCCAAAATGCCGCCAGCGGCATTGATCTCCTTCACTGCCAATTTGATGCCATTGTCAAAATTGGTACCGGAAGTGGTGCCAGTGCCAGAGAGCTCAACAAGTCCGACGATTTTCACGCTTTGGGCATGCGCGGTGGCGGACAGCGTCACAAAGGCTGTGATCAGAATATTTTTTGCCAATTTCATTTGGGTCTCCTTTTCTTCATGGGGCGCTTAAATCACTTGCTTTGTTTTGAGCCTCTCGCGCTCTTCCTCACTCAGGCTCATGGCGGCATAGAAAGCTTCGTTGTGTTGGCCTCGCTGCGGCCCCGTGTGCGGCACAGGCAATGTCTTGCCAACAAACCTGGGCACAATGCATGGCGCTTTGACGCTGCCAAGCTCGGCATCGGGCAAATCGATGAAGGCTTCGCGTGCCTGGAAATGCGGGTCTTGGATGACTTCGGCAATCGAGTTGACGCGGCTGTAGGGCGCCTCTTGCGCATCCAGCCGTTGCATCACATGGGCAATTGGGTGCTGCTTGCACCAGCGGGCAATTTCTTGGTCCAGCGCCTCCAGATGGCGCACTCTTTCGAGGTTGTTGGCAAACCGGGGATCGATGAGCAAGTCGGGGCGGTCCATGGCGGTGCAAATTCGCTCAAAAATGGGGTTGCCTGTCCCCACGATGGTGATCCATTGGCCGTCCGCAGACTCAAACACGTTAGAGGGCGCCGTGTAGGTGGCGCGGGAGCCACTGCGCTGCCTGACCACCTCCATGAATTGCATTTCAGCGGCCAAGGGATCCAGCAAGCGCGACAGGGCTTCTGTCGCCGCAAGGTCGATCTCACACCCCTTGTAAACATCAGGCGAGGTGCGCGCCCGCTCTGCCAATGCGGTTGAAATGGAGAACGCGCCGAACAAACCTGCAATGGCATCTCCCAAAGGGTAGTTCATGTGCTGCGGTGGGCCGCCAGCCTCTCCTGTCAAATGGGTGAAGCCACTCATCGCCTCAAAAATCCGGGCAAAGCCCGGGCGCTTGGCATAGGGGCCTGTTTGCCCAAACCCCGTCAAGCGCAAGACAATCAAACCCGGGTTGTGCGAATGCAGGGTGGCCATGTCCAACCCCCAGGCATCCATGGTGCCGGTACGAAAATTTTCGATCAACACGTCGAATTGCGGCAACATTCGCAACAACAGTGCGCGGCCCTCCGCCTGGCGAACATCCAGCGTGATGCCTTGCTTGCCGCGGTTCGCCACTTTCCAAAACAGCGCATGCTGCTGCCATACCGGCGCCAAGGTGCGCAAGGCGTCGCCGCCTTGGGGCAGTTCGAGCTTGACCACCTCGGCCCCCATGTCGGCACACAAGGTGCCCGCCAACGGGGCCGCGACGACCGTGGCCATGTCCAGAATGCGCACGCCGCGCAAAGGGCCTGGCATAGTGGCTTCCTGCCGTTCAGGCATGTCAGTTGCCCGACAAGTTAAGTTTGCCCAGCATCGGGTCCCAGGCCTTGCGGTCTTGGCGCACGCGCTCGTCAAAAGCTGCAAAGGCCGTGGGCAATGGGGTGGCGCCCAGCTGCTGCAATTTGTCTCTGAGGGCCGCTGACCCCATGGCTTTCGTCAAGGCCTGGTTCAAGGTTTTGAGGATGTCGGCGGGTGTGCCCTTGGGTGCCACCAAGCCCATCCACAAGCCTGCCTCCAGGCCGGAGATGCCCAACTCGGCAAACGTTGGGACATCGGGGACGGCTGCGGATCGCGCCCTCCCTGTTTGCGCCAAGATGCGAAGTTGGCCACTGCTCATGTAAGGCAAGGTGCCGCCCAGGTTATTGCACATCACAGGGATGTGCCCTCCCATCACGTCGGCCACGGCCGGTGCATTGCCCTTGTAGGGCACATGCTCCAGTTGCGTGCCGGCCTGGAAGTTGACCATCTCGCAAACCAGGTGCGAGGGGGTGGCCACGCCAGCGGATGCAAAACTGATGCTCTTGGGCTTGGCTTTCTCGGCCTTGATCAAGTCTTCGAGCTTTTTATAGGGCGTGGCCGCTTGCACCGCCAGCACATTCGGCAAGTCCGCGACCAGCCCAATGCTGGCAAAGTCATCGACCGGGTGAAACCGCAGGTTCTTGTGCACATAAGGCAGAAAGACATTGGTGAGTCCCGCCATCAGCAAGGTGTACCCATCGGGGGCCGCCTTGGCCACCGACTCCGAGCCCAGCAAGCTGCCGGCACCGGCCCTGTTTTCCACCACCACGGTCTGTTTGAGCGCAGCTCCCAGCTCAACCACCAAGGCCCGCGTGACCAAGTCGGTGCTTCCGCCCGCTGGAAATGGCACCACCACCTTGATGGGCTGGCTCGGGTAGTCTGCTGCCTGCGCGGCCAATACCCACAGGGCGGTCCCGATCGATGCCAGGGCCAAGCGCCGATGAAAACGAAAAGTCATGGTGTCTTCTCCAAATTGAAAGTATCAGTCGCGTCGTCTCATGCCGCACCATGGCCACGCAGCACCAGCTTGGCAATGTTCATCTGGTGAATTTGGCTGGTGCCCTCGTACAGGCGGAACAATCGGACATCGCGGTAATAACGCTCGATGGGGCTGAAGTCTGCCACATAGCCCGCGCCGCCAAACATTTGCACGCACCGATCCGCCACGCGGCCGCACATCTCCGAGGCAAAGTATTTGCACATGGAAGCAGAGAGCGCAACATCCTCTCCGCGGTCACGGGCTCGCGCGGCTTCCAGGATCATCGACTGGGCGGCATAAATTTCCGTCTGGCTGTCGGCGACCATGGCTTGCAGCAACTGAAAATTGCCCACGGGCTGGCCGAATTGCTGGCGTTGCTGGGTGTGCTCTATGGCCAGGTCCAGCATACGGATTGCGGGCCCGGTACACAGCGCTGACAGGTGCAAGCGCTGTTTGTTGAGAACCTTCATGATGGTCTTGAAGCCCACGCCTTCTTGCCCTCCAATCAAATTGCCGACGGGAATGCGACAGTCCTCGAAATACACATCAGACACAGGTGAGCCCGCTTGGCCCATTTTTTTGTATGCCGGTCCCGTGCGCAAGCCTGGCGTTCCACGCTCGACAATGAATGCCGACAAACCCGCACTGCCCTTGCTGGCGGCCTCTGTGCGCGCGACAACGGTGAACACATCGGCAATCGGCGCATTGGTGATGTAGCACTTTTGCCCATGGAGAATGTAGTGGTCGCCCTCCAGCCTGGCGGTGGTCTTGACATTGGTCGCTTCCGAGCCGGCATCGGGCTCGGTCAAGGCCAGGCAGCCGGTCAGCTCGCCTGTGGCCATGCGCGGCAGCCAGCGTTGCTTTTGGGTTTCGGTGCCATCTGCCACCAAAGCCTCGGACCCAATGCCCGTGTTGGTCCCTACCCGCGCACGCAAGGCCACGGAGGCTTGTGAAAGCTCAAACGCGGCCAGTATCAACTCTTCAGTGCTCAAGCCCAAGCCGCCATAAGCCTGGGGAATGCTCCAGCCAAAAAAGCCGCGTTGCCGCAATTCATTGACAACATCGTCCGGCACATGGTCGAGTTGCTCCACTTTGTTTTCCAAAGGATGCCAGCGCTCGCGCACAAAAGCGCGAACTTCGGCGAGCAGTGTTTGCAGTTTTTCAGTGTCTCGAATCATGCTTGCCATGGTGCGTGATAGTGGTTAAGGTGTGAACAGGTGTTTCAAATATTGAAACTTTCATTGTCCATTTGCCGCGCTCCAGCGACCATTCAGCCATGCGCACCCCATCGGCCCCCCAACAGCTTCGCGACCAAGGCGAATTGCAATCGCTGCGCGAAGAGAATCCCAGTTTTGCAGGAACGCTGGCCAAAGGCATGATGATTTTGCAGTGCTTTGTCAGCGATCCACGACCGCTGGCCAACAGCGAACTGGCCCAACGCCTGGGCATGCCACGCCCCACCATCTCGCGCCTGTGCCGCACGCTGCAAGCCATGGGCTACCTGGACCACGACGCGCGCCTCGACCGGTATTTCATTGGGCCAGCTGTCGTCTCTTTGGGCTACCCCTACCTGATCAGCACCCCTTTGCTGAGCCTGTTGCGGCCCGCCATGCAAGCCATGGCCTCGGAAATCATGGGTGCCGTGTCGATGGGCGTGGCCATGGACCTCGATGTGGTCTACCTGGAAACTTGCAGCCATGAGCAAGGCACCTTGAAGCGACCGGCTGTGGGTGCCGTGCGTGGCATTGTGGAAACCGCCATGGGGCGGGCACTGCTCGCGTCGCTGGATGAAAGCGAACGCAACGCCATGCTCGAAAGAATACGCAGCCAACGGCCCGACGATCACCAACGCTGCCTGGCGGGGGTGGAAGAAAGCCTGGCGCACTACAGAAAGCGTGGGTTTGCCATCAACCTGGGCGATGCAGGCATGGGCGTAATGGCGGTCGGTGTCGCCTCGCGCATCCGCTACGGGTCGCGGCAGCTGCTGTTCAATTGCGCGGTGCCTGGCTACCGCACCAAGCACCAGGACTTGCTTAAAACCATTGGCCCGCGCTTGACCGACATCGTGCGCATGGCCGACGCGCAACCGGGCTTTCGCTGAAGGCAAATTTTCTAACCATGAGGAGTCCCCATGAAACGTAGATCCCTGCACATGGCCACCTTGGCATGGTGGCTTCACGCCTCGGCTTGGGCGTCGACCGAAGAGCCTTTTCCGTCCAAACCCCTCAAGGTCATCGTCCCCTACCCCTCTGGCGGCGTGGTGGACTTGCAAACCCGCGCCATGACGCAAGGCCTGTCCGCAGAGCTTGGCTTGCCGGTGCTGGTCGACCCGCGACCCGGCGCCAATGGCAACATTGCTGCCGAGGCCGTGGCCCGCGCGCCCGCCGATGGCTACACCTTGCTGGTGACGGCGCCTTACCTGATCAACAACCCCTTGATTGATCACAACCTGCGATGGGGCCCCAAAGACTTTGTGCCGCTGGCACGTTTTTCGATGTCGCCAAGCTTCCTGTGCGTTCCCGCCGCCTCGCCTGCGCGCACCGTTCGCGACTATGTCGAGATGGCGCGGCGCGCCAAACCCGCGTTGCAATTTGGCGACCCGGGCGCTGGCACCACGCAAACCATGTCCGTTGAAATTCTCAAGTCGACCGCCGGCATCGAGATCGAGGGCATTGCCTACAAGGGAGCACCCCCTTTGGCGATCGACCTGATCAACAACGCCTTTTCCATGTCGGTCCTTCCCTCCAGTGTGGCCTACCCCCACGTCAAATCAGGGAAGCTGCGAGCGCTGGCCACCACCAGCGCAACCCGCTCGGCGCAATTGCCTGATGTGCCCACCATGGCTGAAGCAGGCTACCCGGAAGCCACCGTCATCTCTTGGTATGGCTTGCACGCACCGGCCGCGACACCCACCGCCGTCCTGCGAAAGCTGGATGCCGCCATCAAGGCCAGCGTGCAAAAAGCGGACACGCAAAGTCGATTGGTCAGCGCCGGCGGAGAGGCGGCGTATTTGGGCACAGAAGACTTCACGCGGTTCCTGGTCGGTGAGGGCCAAATGTGGGAACGCATCAACCGGGCGATGCGCAAATGAACGACCTGAGTGACCTGGCAAGACGCGCCATCGTCTACGCCTTGCCTGTGTATGAAATGGCGCGCATGCGCTCGGCCAGCACCTTGCGCAAAACACCCCAGGGAGAGTTTGCCGATGCGCAAGGCGGGCCGGAGTCTTTGCGGCGATGGGTCAATTTGTTTTCGCATTCCCGACGGCTTCTCAATGCCAGTGACCGCCGGGTGGTCACCCCCAACCATGACACGCTGTACACCAATGCTTGGCTGGACCTGAGCCATGGCCCTTTGCGCATTGACACCCCGGATACCGGCTCGCGCTATTACGTGCTGGGGCTGATTGACATGTACACCAACCCCTTCGCGCACCTGGGCACCCGCACCAGCGGCAATAGCGCGCAAAGCTTTTGGCTACAGGGTCCACACTGGCATGGGGAAGTTCCCGCTGGGTGCACCCCCGTGCGCTGCCCAACCGACAGCGTATGGGTGCTTGGCCGCATCTTGGCCCATGCCGATGAAGACCTGGCCCCGGTACACGCACTGCAAGATGCGTTTGCCATCACCACTGCCGAAGGTGGGCCAGCGCAACGGGTGTACGAATGCAGCCTGCAACCGCAGGCACTGCCCAGTGATGCTGCCACCTTTGTGCGGGTGGTCAATCATGAAATGGCGATCAACCCACCGCCCCCATCCGACGCAGCAGAATTGCAAGCTTGGGCCGCCCTGGGCATTGGCCCTGGCTTGCCGGTTCCTGCCGATTTAGGCCTGCTGCAACAAGCCTTGACAGACACCCTGCAAGAACTCGACACCCCCACGCCCGCTGACCTGCAAGGTGGCTGGAAAGCCGCCGTGGAAGTTCACGACAACTTCAATGGCGACTGGCTGACCCGTGCCCGAGTGGCCCGCGCCTACATTGGCATCTTGGGCTCACAAGAAGTGCTTTACCTGCTGGCCTTTCGGGACAGCCAAGGGCGAGTCCTGGCAGGACAACGAAGCTATCAATTGCGTTTTCCGCCGGGGGGATTGCCACAAGTGGGCGCGTTCTGGTCACTCACCCTGTACCGCAAGGCCGACTACCTTTTTTACGATCATGCTGAGCAGCGCTTTGCCATCGGTGACCGGACCGAAGGGCTGGCCTATGACGCCGACGGAGGGCTGACTTTGCTCATTGGCCATACACGGCCTGAGCAACCCCGCAATTGGCTGCCGGCACCTGCAGAAGAATTTTATTTGGCATTGCGCCTCTACCTGCCTGGGGAAGTGCACCAGCTTAAAAAATACGAATACCCTGCCATAGCGGACGGGGTCAGGTCTTGAGTTTTGCCTATTTTCTGTGGATAACTCAAATGGTTCTCCAACATTTATAGTTATCCACAGAAAATAGGCAAAACTCAAGACCTGACCCCATGCTTAAAAACTCTCTCCCCGCCCGTGACGCCAAAGCCGTGGTTCATGGCCTCACCAATTTATCGGAGCACGCGGTGCGCGGCGCCAGCGTGATCGAGTCTGGCCATGGCGTGTGGGTGCGCGACATCGAGGGCCGGGAGTACCTTGAAGCCATGTCGGGCTTGTGGTGCATTGCGCTGGGCTATGGCAATGAGCGCCTGGCCGATGTGGCGCACCGCCAGATGAAGCAACTGGCCTATTACCCGCTGACCAACCACAAAAGCCACCCGCCGGTGATTGCCCTGGCTGAAAAGCTGCTGTCGATTGCGCCGGCACCGATGTCCAGGATTTGGTTTGCCAGCACCGGCTCCGAAGCCAACGACTGTGCGGCGCGCCTGAGTTGGTACTACTGGAACGCGATGGGCCAGCCGCAAAAGCGCCAGTTCATTGCGCATCAATTGGCCTACCACGGCAACACCATTGCCTCGGCCAGCCTGTCGGGCGTGAAGTACGCGCACGAGCGCTTCAACCTGCCCCTGCCCGGCTTTCATCATGTGACCACGCCGCATCACGCCCGCCATGCACAGCCCGGTGAGAGCGAGGAGGCCTTCAGCGACCGACTGATTGCCGACATTGAGCGCCTGATCGAAGCGCAGGGTGCGCACACCATCGCCGCCTTCTTTGTCGAGCCCGTGATGGGCGCTGGCGGCATCGTGGTGCCCCCAGCACGCTATTACGAGCGCTTGCAAGCCCTGCTGAAGCAGCACGACATCCTGCTGGTCTGCGACGAGGTGGTGACGGCCTTTGGTCGCACAGGCGAGATGTTTGGCTCGACCACCATGAAGCTGCAACCCGACTTGCTGGTGTGCGCCAAAGCCCTCTCAAGCGCCTACATCCCGATCTCGGCGCTGATGATCGGCCCGCGCGTGTATGAAGCCATCGAGCGGCAAAGCGGCGAGCTGGGCATGTTTGGCCTGACCATGACCTATTCGGGCCATCCCGTGGCTTCGGCGGTCGCGCTCGAAACCCTGAAGATTTATGAGGAAGAGCGCATCGTCGAGCACGTGCGCGCGGTCTCCCCTGCCTTCTTGGGCGGCTTGCACGCATTGGCAGGTCACCGCATGGTGAAGGAGGTGCGCGGTATTGGCCTGCTGGCGGGCGTGGAGCTGGTGGCCGGCCGGGGCCGCGAATGCGCCCGTTTGGCGGAAGAGGAAGGACTGATCGTGCGCGCCATCGGTGACACCATCGCCTTTTGCCCGCCGCTGATCATTTCAACTGCCGAAGTGCAAGTGCTGTTGCAACGATTTACGCGGGCGCTTGATCGGCTCTGAGACTGGCTGCATGGACTGTGGCGGCGCTGCTTAAGAAAGGCAGCGCAACGTGCGCTTCACAACAGACGCACGAGCTTCAAAATGCGACATTGCGCCCAGTGCCATTGGTGAAATGGCACGGGGGCGATGTGTCATGCTTCCTCGCCCTCATCGCAACACAGCACAACTGCTATTTTGAGAGAGCGGGGATCACACCATGAGTTACCTTCCAAGTGTTCAGAACCTGAAAGAACTGCGCGACGCTTTCAGCGACGATTTTTTCAAAGGCTTTGCCATGTACGCTACTTACCAGTTGCTAGAGGGCAGTCCTCAGATGCGGTTGGAGTTGAAGGAAGACGACAAAAACTTTTTCGTCAAAGCTGAAATCCCCGGCGTCAAAAAAGAAGACATCAAAGTCTCGGTGGATGGCAGCCGCGTCTCATTGAGCGTGGAAGTGAAAAAAGAGCGCGAAGAAAAAGAAGACGCCCAAGTCATCCGAAGCGAGCGGTACTACGGAAGCCTTGCCCGCAGCTTCTCACTGACGGAGAACGTAGACTCTTCTGCGGCGTCTGCAAAATACGAAAATGGCATCTTGAATCTGACTCTGCCCAAAAAGCCCAATGGCTCCAACCATCTGCTGAAAATAGCGTAATGCTTGAGCCTGCAGTGCAGACGAGACGATCGCTGGTCTCATGAACTGTCGCTGAACGGCAAGTCAGTTTGATTGGGGTTTGTTGCTTTGAGTTGAAAATAACACTCACAAGCCTCGTTTTCCAACAATGACCGGTCGGTGATTTCCAGGTGGCCGCGGGTGAGGCTGCAGCCACTCAATTTAGGCAACGCGAGTGACACCGCCTCTCGCCGCACGCCCAGGGAATTCGCAATGCCTTGGTGGGTGACGTCGAGGCCGCCTATGTGAGTGCAGTCATCCTGGGCCAGAATCCATCGCGCAACGCGTTGCTGCACAGCGTGAAAGTGGCAGCACGCCAATTCGATCGCTATTTTTCGCAGAACCAACTGAACACCCCTGGTGCACATCTCTGCAATCATGGGGTAGGACGACATGACGCCCATAAACACCTCACCATCGATGCGGTACGCAAGGCCAGATTGAGCCACGTAGAGTCGGTGCAAGGAGGTTCCAATCAGGCCGCCACACCCCAGCATGCCTTCCGAGCCGACCGTTGAGGTGTCGATGACCATGTAATGACCCACTAAAAACCTGCACAGGTCATACTATTGGAGAAATCAACCATGAGTATGACAATGGAAGACGACATCAAGCGATGGACAGCCAAGCGCAAAGCGGCTTTGGTGATGGAAATCATTCAAGGCAAGACCACGATTTCAGAGGCTTCGCGCTCCTTTGACATTTCCCCCTCGGAAATCGAGGAGTGGGTGGACGAAGCCAAGCGAGGCATGGAAAACGCTTTGCGAGCCAAGCCGCTGGATATCAGGGAACAGTACGAGCGGCAACTCAAAGAGTTGCAGGAGGCGTACGGTGAGGCGATGCTGGAGATACGTGCCAGAAAAAAGCTCCAAGCCCTGCTGGGCAACGAGGACGAGAAGTGATTCTGTCTATCCAGCGGGGGCTGCAAGCCGAAGGCTTCAAGGTCTCGATGAGCCAGCTTTGCCGCTGGTTTGAAGTGCCCAGGCGCACGGCGTACTACAAGCCCTGCAAGGCTGCCCCAAAAGTGCAGGAGCGGTTTGAGAAACCCATCAAAGCCATGATTGACCAAGACCCCTCGTTTGGTTACCGCACTGTGGCGGGCTTGCTCAAGTTCAACAAGAACACGGTGCAACGTATCTTTCAAATACGAGGTTGGCAGGTCAAGCAACGCCCGATCGGCTTTAGGCCGCGGGTACAAGCGATGCCATCGATGGCGCAAGCCCCAGATGAGCGTTGGGCGACAGACCTGTGTCGTGTCTGGACAGGGCGAGATGGCTGGGCAAGCTTGGCGGTGGTGATTGATTGCTACACCCGTGAACTGTTGGGCTGACATTTATCGAGATCGGCTAAAGCCACTACGGCAGAGTCAGCGCTGGAGCAAGCCTTGATCAACCGCTAAGGACATCACCTAAAGAGACATAGTGCGGAATCGTCAATCGAAAATTTCTTCGTAACTTTCTCCTCTCCAACGCCATATCGACACGACCATGACCCGTTCCAGCCGCAACGACACGAACATGTTCCGCATGGGTGAAAGAAGTTAGGTCAAGTTTGTTTTTTCCAGCCAGCGGGTGGCTTTTTCGCATCAAGCATACGTACTGCTGTCTAAAAAGTGCCTGTTGAAAAAATCCAGCCTGCAGTTGAGGTAACAACCCCAATGCCAAATCAATCCTGCCCGTGGTCATCTCCTCTTTGAGAGATGGATGGGCCACACTCTCAACTTCCAAAGTCACACTGGGTGCCTCTTTCGCAAGGCTCGCCATCAGAATCGGTAAAAAGTACATTTCGCCGACATCGGTCATCGCCAGTTTGAAATTTCTGCAACTGCTTTGAGGATCAAATGCAGCGCGAACATTCAAGGCTTGTTGCAACCCATCTAGGGACAAGGCTACCGGTTCAGCCAGTTGCATGGCATAGGGTGTGGGCTCCATGCCCGCTTGCGTACGCAAAAACAAATCGTCCCCCAGGCTCACGCGCAACCGCCCTAGCGCACTGCTAACGGCCGGTTGACTCATCCCCAATATTTGGGCGACCAAAGATACTTTCTTGTGCGTCAAGAGATGATGAAAAACCACCAGCAAATTGAGGTCGATGCGAGAAATTTCCATGATTATTTGTTTTTCGAATAAAGGTTATAAATAAATTTCGATTTACATAATTTTGTGATGTAAGCATCATTCGCGTCAAGTTTCTTAAGGAGAGAGCATGCATGAGCAAGCCATTCGCTGGGAGAGGGCCGACGCCAGCCGCGTGCCTTTCGCCGTTTACACAAACGAAGAAAACCACAAAAAAGAATTGGATCGGTTGTTTTACAACAACCACTGGTCCTACGTCGGCCTAGAAGCAGAAATCCCGAACCCTGGCGATTTCAAGCGCACAGCCATAGGCGAACGTTCGGTCATCATGACACGCAGCCAGGATGGGCAAATTTACGTGGTAGAAAACGTCTGTGCCCATCGAGGCATGGCCTTCTGCCGAGAACGCCATGGCAATAAAAAAGAATTGGTGTGTCCCTACCACCAATGGAGCTACGCTTTGGACGGCAAATTACAGGGCGTTCCCCTGCGCCGCGGTGTGCGACAGGACGGACAGGTCAAAGGCGGCATGCCCGCAGATTTTGACCCCAAAGAGCACGGGCTGACCCAACTCAAGGTTGCGACGCGCGGTGGAGTGGTATTTGCCTCCTTCGACCACAACGTGGAGTCACTGGAAGACTTCATGGGTCCCACGATCCTCACGTACTTTGACCGCCTCTTCAACGGTCGCAAACTCAAGCTCCTGGGCTACAACCGTCAGCGCATTCCGGGCAACTGGAAACTCATGCAGGAAAACATCAAGGACCCCTATCACCCGGGCTTGCTGCACACCTGGTTCGTGACTTTCGGTCTTTGGCGCGCCGACAACAAATCCGAGCTGCGCATGGACGCCCACCACCGTCACGCCGCCATGATCTCTACCCGAGGAACGGGGGGCCAGACCGGAGGCGATAAAGCTGACATCACAAAAGTAAGCAGCTTCAAAGAAAGCATGAAACTCAACGACCCCAGCTTTCTGGACATCGTTCCAGAAGATTGGTGGCGACTGGGTGATGACATGCCCACGGCAGTGATGATGACACTGTTTCCCAGCGTCATTTTCCAGCAGCAAGTCAACAGTGTTTCCACACGCCACATCCAGCCCGATGGCCATGGCGCTTTTGACTTTGTCTGGACCCATTTCGGCTTTGAGGATGACACCCCGGAGATGACCACACGCCGACTGCGGCAGGCCAATCTCTTTGGCCCTGCCGGCTTTGTCTCTGCAGACGATGGCGAAGTTATCGAGTTTTCGCAAGAGGCTTTTGAATCAAAGCAAGCCCATCGTGCGCTTGTTGAGTTAGGTGGCCGCGAGGTTGGTGAGACGGATCACATGGTCACCGAGACCCTGATTCGGGGCATGTACGCATACTGGCGCAAAGTGATGGAGGATTGATGATGGTTGATATGCAAACCTGGTTTGGAATCCAGCAACTTTATGCCGACTATGCGATCTCTGTGGACAGTGGCAAGTGGGGCGAGTGGCCAGAGTTCTTTACCGAACAATGCGTCTACAAACTGCAGCCGCGTGAAAACTTTGAACGAGGTTTCCCTCTGGCCACACTGGCATTGACCAGCAAAGGCATGCTCAAAGACCGTGTCTATGGGATCACGGAAACAATCTACCATGATCCCTACTACCAGCGCCACGTAGTAGGCGCGCCGATGGTTCGAAAGGTAGAAGATGGGCGCATCCACAGCGAGGCGAACTACGCAGTGTTCCGAACCAAATATGACAAGGAAAGCACTGTCTTCAATGTCGGACGATACATCGACACCATCATTCAAACCCGAGAAGGCTTTAAGTTCGCCGAGCGCATCTGCGTCTATGACAGCGAAATGATTCCCAACTCCATCATTTACCCGATCTGACCATGAGTAACTGGACCGATGTGGCCGCCGAGGCCGACTTGTTTGAAGGCGCAGGCGTAGCTGTCGCGCCCGAAGGCCACGACATTGCCGTCTTCAAGCTTGATGATGGCGTTTATGCCATTGACAACCTCTGCAGTCACGGCAATGCCAAGCTGTGCGACGGCTTCATGGACGGTCACATAGTGGAGTGTCCTTTCCACCAAGCTTTGTTTGATGTGCGGGACGGTACGGTGGCCTGTGGCCCTGCCACCGAGCCCGTCAAATCCTGGCCTGTGAAAATTGAAAACGGTCGGGTATTTTTGAATCTGATGAATTGAAGATCGATCAATCATCATGAGTTTTCAAATATCAGTGGAGCCGAGTGGGCTCGACTTTGAAGCTGAAGCGAACGAAACACTGCTCACTGCGGGAATCCGACAGGGCATTGGTTTACCCTACGGCTGCAAAGACGGTGCTTGTGGATCGTGTAAGTGTAAAAAACTATCTGGTACCGTGGTTCAAGGCGATCGCCAGAACACTCACTCGGGCGTGGCGCCCACACGCATGTTCGACCGCAGCAGCAAGGCCTACCCCATGCTTCGCTACCCCTGGACCGACACAAAGTCAGCTTTGCAGACCCTGGCTGCAGACGATCCAACGCAAGAATGCGTGCAGGTCACATACATCAACCCCGAGACTGGTGGCGACGCTGAAAACATCCTGGGCTTTTACGCCCTGATGCTGCGCCCCGGCCAGAGCCTGCGCCTGCCAGCACGCTCGCCAGCCCAGGTGTTCCATGTCATCGAAGGCCAGGTTGAAGCCAGCATCGTGGACAAGACCTTCAAGATGGTCGAAGCCGACACCTGCTGCGCGCCAGGCTATGAAGCCGTGACGCTTAAAAACCTGCGTACCGACCAACCTTCGTTTGTGTTCATCGCCGACGAGTCGCCGCTGCACCGAAAGCTGGGCGTTTACGAAAACCGGGGCTAAGCCACCGTCAGTGAGTTCATAACTGGCTGCCTTGAGGCAGACCTTTGACAAGTTCAAAAATCAGGAATCTGCATGACCCAATACCTCTTCAATCCTCCCGCCGTCCAGTCCCTGCCCATCCGCGGTAAACAGGAGCGTTTTCCGATCAACCGTATCTTTTGCGTCGGCCGCAATTACCACGCACACGCTGTCGAGATGGGCCGCCCCGTCGATAAGGGCGTTGAGCAAGCCTTCTACTTCACCAAGTCACCCCAGACCCTGGTGGAAAGTGGTGCGACCGTGGCCTACCCGCCGCGTACCAGCAACTACCACTTCGAGATGGAACTGGTGCTGGCTATTGGCAAGTCGGGCTTTCGCGTCAGCGAAGCCAACGCGCATGAGTTGGTCTTCGGCTACGCCGCCGGCTTGGACATGACCCGCCGCGACCTGCAGCTGGTGGCGCGTGACAAAGGCCGCCCCTGGGACACCGGAAAGGACATCGAAGAAGGCTCAGTCTGTACCGAGATCGTCCCGATGCCTGGCGTGGTCATCGAAAACGGCACCATTGCATTGGAAGTTAACGGTGCCACTAAGCAGTCGTCCAACGTGGACAAACTGATCTGGAACATCCGCGAAATCATCGCCGACCTCTCAACTTACTACCACCTGGAGCCCGGCGATTTGATCTATACCGGCACCCCGGAAGGTGTAGGACCGGTGATGCCAGGCGACAAGATCACCGGCCGTGTTGAAGGCGTGGCAGAAGTGAATCTAAATATCGGTAATGCTGAATAAGCTTTTTTTAATTCGTATCATTACTTCAATTCTTTTCATAAATGGAGACAACCATGACACAACCTAATCGCCGCCAACTCCTGACCCGCAGCGCTGCCGTCATCGGTGCCGCTTCCACTGGCCTGTTGCTGCCCGAGATTGTGCGCGCACAGAGCAACAAAGTGCGCGTCGGCTTCATGCTGCCTTACACCGGCACGTTTGCCCCCCTGGGTGTGGCCATTGAAAATGCCTTTCGCATGGCCTTGGACGAACAAGGCGGCAAGCTCGGTGGCCGCGAGATTGAATGGTTCAAAGTGGACGACGAGTCCGAGCCCTCCAAAGGCGTTGAAAACGCCAGCCGCCTGGTGCAGCGCGACAAGGTAGATATCCTGGTGGGCACGGTGCACTCGGGCGTGCAAATGGGCATCCAGAAGGTGGCCCGTGACAGCGGCGTCTTGAGCCTGATTCCCAACGCGGGCGTGCATGCCGCCACCCGCGCCTTGTGCGCGCCCAACGTGTTCCGCACGTCCTTCTCAAATTCGCAACCGACGCGCGCACTGGGCAAGGTGATGGTGGACAAAGGCCACAAAAAAGCGGTCTGGATCACCTGGAAATACGCCGCGGGCGATGAGGCCTTTGAAGGCTTCAAGGAAAGCTACACCGCTGCCGGCGGCACCATCGTCAAGGAACTGGGCCTGCCCTTCCCCAACGTGGAGTTCCAGGCTTTGTTGACCGAAATCGCCGCCCTCAAGCCCGATGCCGTGGCTTGCTTCTTTGCAGGCGGCGGTGCGGCCAAGTTCATCAAGGACTATGCTGCGGCCGGCCTCAAAGGCAAGATCCCGCTGTATGGCTCAGGCTTCCTGACCGAAGGCGTGCTCGATGCCGCAGGCCCCGCGGCCGATGGCATCTACACCACGCTGCACTACAGCGACTCGCTGGACACCGCGCGCAACAAGGCCTTCCGCTTGGCCTATGCCAAGACCTTCAAGTTGCAACCCGATGTCTATGCCGTGCAAGGCTATGACACCGGCTTGTTGATGATCCAGGGCGCCAATGCCGTCAAGGGCGACTTGTCCAACAAGAAGGCTTTGTATGCCGCCATGGAAAGCGCGGTCATCGACAGCCCGCGTGGCAAGTGGTCCATGAGCAAGCAACACAACCCGGTGCAGGACATCTACCTGCGCGTGGTTGAAAACAAGGAAAACAAGGTCGTTGGCGTGGCAGCGAAAGCCCTGGCCGATTCCGGTGCAGGCTGCCGCATGGCCTGATCGTTTGTGGATCTCGCCAACTTTCTCATTCAGCTCCTGAACAGCGTTCAGTACGGCCTGCTGCTTTTCATGCTGGCAGCCGGGCTGACGCTGATCTTCGGCATCATGGGCGTCGTCAATCTGGCGCACGGCAGTTTCTACATGCTGGGCGCCTACCTGGGCTATGCCTTGTGCGCCGCTTGGGGCAGCCTGACACTGGCCATTGCAGGCGGCGCGGCGCTGTCGGTGCTGTTTGGGTTGTTGTTGGAGCGCTTGCTGTTCCGCCACTTCTACCACCGGGACCACCTGGACCAGGTGTTGCTGACCTTTGGCTTGATCTACATCTTTGAAGAAATGCGCTCGATTCTCTGGGGTGACGATGTGCACGGTGTGCCCGTGCCTGCGGCCCTGGAGTGGTCTATTCCACTGACCGAAAACTTGTCTTACCCGGCTTACCGCCTTTTCATGTCGGGCGTCTGTTTGTTGCTGGCCGCCGGTCTGTACCTGCTGATCAGCAAAACCCGGCTGGGCATGAAAATCCGTGCGGGCGCCTTCAACCGTGACATGACTGAATCCTTGGGCATCAACATCCAGCGCATCCATGCCATCGTTTTCGCCATGGGTGTGGGCTTGGCGGCCGTGGCCGGCATCGTGGCCGCGCCTGTGTCCAGCGTCTACCCCAACATGGGCTCGCAAGTCCTGATCATGTGCTTTGTGGTGGTGGTGATTGGGGGCATCGGCTCCATCCGCGGCGCCCTGATTGCGGCCCTGCTGGTCGGCCTGGTGGACACCTTTGGCAAAGTGCTGTTGCCACAAGTGGCCAGCATGCTGGTGTATGTGCTGATGGCGCTGGTCTTGCTCTGGAAGCCGCAAGGCTTGTTCAAACAATGAGCACCGCCCGCGCCCACCTCGAAGTCTTGCCCCGCAGCATTCAACTGGTGCTGTGGCTGGGCCTGCTGGCCTTGCTGGCCTTTCCCTGGATAGGCTCCGATTTTCATGCGCAAATGGTGTCGCGCATGATGATCCTGGCCATCTTTGCCATGAGCCTGGACCTGTTGCAAGGGGTCACCGGCTTGGTGTCCTTGGGACACGCCGCCTACTTCGGCCTGGCAGGTTACCTGCTGGCCTTCATGACGCCGCCTGGCGAGCCGGTGAGCCTGTGGTGGACCCTGCCAGTGGCCGTGCTCGGCGCCGGGCTGGCGGCCGCGGTGATTGGCTTCTTTGTGGTCCGCACTCAGGGCATTTATTTCATCATGGTCACCATGGCCTTTGCGCAAATGGTGTTCTACCTGTTCTTTGACAACAAGGTGCTGGGCGGCTCGGACGGCATCTACATCAACTTCAAGCCGGACGCCGTGTTGTTCGACCTGGAGAACAAGCAGGTTTTTTACTACTTCACACTGGCTTGCCTGGTGGGTGTCTACCTGTTCTTGCGCCGACTGTTGTGGAGCCCCTTGGGCCGCACCTTGAATGGCATTCGCATCAATGAGCACCGCATGCGGGCCATGGGCTATTCCACCTTCGGCTACAAGCTCACGGCCTTCACCGTGGCCGGCGCGCTGGCGGGTTTGGCCGGCTATTTGTGGGGTGCTCAAACGGGGTACGTCAATCCAGAGTTGATGGGCTTTCACATGAGCGCACACGCCATCATGATGGTGATTCTGGGTGGCATGGGCAACTTTGCCGGCGCCATGGTGGGCGCATTCTGCTTCGAGTATTTGCTGCACCTCTTCAAGGACCTGCCCACCGTGGGCGGCTTCCAGATGGGCAAGCATTGGCAACTCTGGATGGGCAGCTTCATTGTGCTGGTGGTGATTTGGGCGCCGCGTGGCGTGCTGGGCCTGATACAACGCTTTGGAGGGGACAGCGATGCATGAGATCCTGCTCTCGGCGCGCCATCTGACCAAGCGCTTTGGCGGCCTGGCCGCCGTCAACGATGTGTCGCTGGATTTGTCCCGCGATGAAATTCATGCGGTCATTGGCCCCAATGGCGCGGGCAAATCCACCCTCACCCATCTGTTGTCGGGCGACCTGCCCTCCACTTCCGGCCAGATCCAGCTGGGCGCACAGGATGTGACCGGCTGGTCCGCCGACCGCATTTCCCACCATGGCCTGGGCCGAAGTTTTCAAAAAACCAATATTTTCAGCCCACTCTCGGTCTGGGAAAACATTCGCCTGGCCGCGCAGTCGCGCAGCACCCCAGCGCCGGGCAACCCGCTGGGCTGGTGGCTGCGCGCCGATGCGCATGCGGGCGTCAACCAGCGCGCCGAACGTGCGCTCAACCTGGCGCGACTGAGCGCACGCCGGGACACCGTGGCCGGACTGATGAGCCATGGCGAGCAGCGCCAACTTGAAATTGCCATGTGCCTGGCCACCGAGCCCGAAGTGCTGCTGCTCGATGAGCCCTTGGCGGGCATGGGCGTGGCCGAAGCCGAGCGCATGGTCGAATTGCTGCTGGCCTTGAAACAAGACCATGCGATGTTGTTGGTGGAGCATGACATGGATGCGGTGTTCACATTGGCCGACCGCCTGACCGTGATGGTCAATGGCCAGGTGATTGCCAGCGGAACGCCCGCCGAGATTCGCGCGGACGCCAATGTGCAAGCGGCCTACCTGGGCGAGGAGCACGCATGAGCACATCGCATTGGATCGAGGCGCGCCAGCTGAACACCTATTACGGTGCCAGCCACATCTTGCGTGACCTGAACTTCCATTTGGGCAAGAGCGAAACCCTGGGCTTGATGGGCCGCAACGGCATGGGCAAAAGCACGCTGCTGAAAAGCTTGATGGGCCTGGTCAAACCCCGCAGTGGCGAGGTGCAGATTGCCGGGCACACCATGACGGGCCGCGCGCCCTATGAAATTGCGCAGCGTGGCATTGCCTATGTGCCCGAAGGCCGTGGCATCTTTGGCAACCTCAGTGTGCGCGAGAACCTCGTAATGGCCGCGCGTGCCGGTACCCAAGGCCAGCGCGACTGGACCTATGAACGGGTGCTGGCCACTTTTCCGCGACTGGCCGAGCGCCTGGACCATGGCGGCCAGCAATTGAGCGGTGGCGAGCAACAAATGCTGACCATTGGCCGGGCCTTGATGACCAACCCCGACGTGCTCATCCTGGACGAAGCCACCGAAGGCCTGGCGCCGCTGATCGCGCGCGAAATTTGGCGCATCTGCGAAGTCATTCGCGACAGCGGCATCAGCAGCATCATCGTCGACAAGAACTGGAAGCATGTGACCCAAATCACGGACCGCAACGTCATTCTTGTCAAAGGCGAAGTGGTGTTCGATGGCACGTCCAAGGCGCTGCTCGACGACCCCAGTGTACTGGAGCAACATTTGGGTGTTTGAGGGGTGCGCGATCACCATTTGCATACAGCTTTTAGTTGTACAAATCCAACCATCATGAAACTCTACAACTTTTGGCGCAGCGGAACTTCTCACCGTACGCGCATCGCACTGAACCTCAAAGGCTTGACCGTTGAATACGTCGCAGTACATCTCGGCAAAGAAGAGCATCTCAAAAACGAGTTCAAGGTGATCAATCCTCAGCAATTAGTGCCCGCTTTAGACACGGGTCGAGAGGTACTCTTGCAGTCGCCCGCCATTCTCGAATGGCTGGAAGAAAAATACCCGACGCCGGCCTTGCTACCCCACGATGCAAAGAGCCGCGCACAAGTGCGCGCATTGGCGGCCATCATCGGATGCGACATTCACCCTATCAACAATCGCCGTATCCTTGAATACCTGCGTAAAAGCTTTGGTGCGAATGACGATGCTATCAACCAATGGTGTAGCATTTGGATCAGTGCTGGATTTGATGCCTATGAAGCTTTGTTGAACGCCGATAACCAACGTGGTCGCTTCAGCCACGGTGACACGCCCTCGATGGCAGATTGTTATCTGATTCCGCAAATAGAAAGTGCACGACGCTTCAAGGTAGATCTGTCTAAATGGCCACTCATCATGGCAGTAGAGAAGGCCTGCATGGAACTGGACGCTTTTCGCAAGGCGGCACCGGCCGAACAGCCAGACGCAGCTTGACAGGCTTCTGCTAGCTCGGTTACTTTAGACTTTCTTGACGATCAAACACGTTTTATGGCGCGGCACAGTCAAGTAACAGTCGCAGCCAGTCAGCTTCGAACCACGCCATGAATTCGCCATTCCTCATGAGCCACGAAGACCGCGTTATCTTGGCGCGAAGTAGGTATTTCGAAGAGGGAATTCTGCCTACGGGGGTTGTGAGCGAGACCATTTTTCAATCATGGACACGCTGCCACCGTGCGAATAAAAAACCACAAGAAAAAATTGAATTTCAACCTGTTTCGGCCAGCAGAAGTCACCTGGCACTGCAAAGGAACCGTACGCTGCACGAGGCTTGGCTGAGTGAACTGCCATCTTTGGGAAGCGCCTTGGGCTCTGCCAATTGTTCTGCCATCTTGACCGATGCGACGGGCGTATTGATTGGGGCGACACCGGCATCTCAACACGATCAAAAAATCATTTCTATAGCACACAGGGTGGGCGTGAACCTATCGGAAGAGCATGTGGGCACTACCGCCCCCGGCATTGTGGCCAGAACTGGCAAGCAGGCGTGCGTGCTCGGAGGAGAGCACTACTACAACTCGGTGAAGACGATGTACTGCTCCGCAGCGCCCATACGCAACATCCATGGGCAATTGGCGGGGATACTGGACATTTCCCGCGAAGGCAGTCCATTCAAATTTGATCCCTCTGCAATCGTCGGACTTTATGCCGCATCGATTGAAAATCGCTTGCTGGCGGCTCATTCAAACGAGCATTTGGTTGTTCGCTTCCAATTTGTACCTACGATCCTTGACACGCCCATGGTCGGTATGCTCGGCCTCGATCACACTGGGAAACTGGCTTGGGTCAACTCTGTTGCCAGCAATCTCTTGGGCATTCAGCCTGAACAAGAGCACCGACCACAGCTATGGGTGGAAGACATCTTTGACATCAGCTTTTCTAAGCTGGCCTCCTTGGCTGGCAGTGGAGTAAAACCCTTACGTTTGCGCAGTGGGCTGCAAATTTACATGCAATGTGATTTCTATCTGAACGGCCATGCGCATGTTGGTATCACCAGCCAAGTTCCCTGCGATGCGGAGCCTGGCACCACAACTCCTGTCAAAACCGCTCACATCGAATTAAGTTCATCCGCTTCGCCCATCAACGCCGAAGCAGTGGTCGAAACAGCCAGCAGCTTGAAACAGGCTGATGCCGATCTGATCCAGAAATTTCTCAAAGAGTGCAAAGGCAATGTTTCGCTGGTGGCGAAATTGCTCAAAGTCTCACGTGGTCTCATCTACAGGCGAATGACGGCTCTTGGCATTGACGCCAAAGCGTTCAAAAAGTAAGCGCTGCTCGCGCTGGTCTCCCACTGCAACTAATGCTGCGGTCCAAATGTCGGTCATCCTGCGGGATCTGGCTGATGCATACCCATCCTGCTCAACTTCCTATTTGAAGCTGTTACCGGTGCTTCCGGTTGTTCTGTCTTGGAACAATTTAAGCTAGGGGAAATCCCGATGTACGAAGAGTTTCAACGGCTTCCTAAAGTGTCGGCCGGTGGTAGCTGGTGCTTTGAGCCCCTCCACTGGAGACCAATTCGACACCGACCAATAGGAATTCAAAATGAACCAACTCCTTGACACCCACAGCAACCCCAATGACGGTTTGCTTGAACGATTGGAACGTGCGCTGATCGCTGGTCGACTCGACCGTCGTGGCTTCATGCGCGCTGCAGCAGCTACCGGCTTCGGCCTGACTGGCTTAAGCGTACTGGCCGATGAGCTGGATGCGGTGCGTGCAAACCAAAAAGAACGCGGAGCCAATCTCAAGGCCTCCTACGATTACGTTGTCGTGGGCACGGGCACTGCAGCCTGCGCACTGGTCGGCCGGCTAGCAACTCGCAAAGACGCCTCAATCCTCATGATTGAAGCTGGTGATTGGGATACGGCTCCTTCTGTCCTTGATCCAAGCGTTTGGTTCACCAACCTCGGCACCGAGCGTGACTGGGGTGACGTCGCGCTCGCTTCCCCCAGTACCAACAACCGAGCCATTCCTGAACACATGGGCCGCGTCGTGGGTGGTGGCAGCAGCATCAACGCCACCATTTGGGCTCGCCCTTTTAAAGACGACTTGGATCACTGGGCCAGTGTCAGTGGCGACAAGTCTTGGAACTATGAATCTGGTTTGGCGATTTATCGCCGAGTTGAAAACTGGCAAGGCAAAGCGGACGACAGGTATCGCGGTAAGGGTGGCCCCGTTTGGTGTCAGCCGGCCCATAACCCGCATCCGCTCGCACCCGCAATGCTCCAGGCCTGTAAATCGCTGGGCTACACCGTATTCGACGATCAAAACGGGAAACGGGAAGAAGGCAATGTCGGTTTCGCCTTGATGAACCAGATCATCCGAGATGGTCGTCGCCAGAACATGGCCCGCTCTTACCTCTACCCGGTGCTCTCGCGTCCGAATGTGACGGTCATCGTCAATACCCATGTGGATCGACTGGTGCTATCGGGCAACAAGGTCACAGGTGTGCAAATCAATCGCGGGGGCACCCAGAGTGTGGTGGGGGCTGGAACAGAAGTCATTCTTTGCTCTGGTGGCATCAATACACCCAAGCTCTTGATGCTCAGCGGCATTGGTGACGACGCGCAACTGCGCCAACACGGTATCAAGACCGTCGTCAACTCGACAGAAGTGGGTAAAAATTTCCAGGATCACCTGTTGCACGGCGGCTGTATTTTCGAGCCTAAGGAGCACATTCCTCACCGCAACAGTGCTGCCAACGCTGCCGGCTTCCTCAAGAGCAAAGCTTCATTGGCTTCCCCCGATGTCAACATCGTGCAAATTGAATTGCCATACGCCTCGGATGTTGTGGCCAAGCAGTACACCCCGCCCAACACCAGCTGGGCCTTGTGTGCAGGATTGGTGGCACCCAAGAGCCGCGGGGAAATCAAATTGCGCTCCGCCGATCCCAAGGACCGTCCGGTTGTAGATGCTCGGTTCCTCAGCCATCCCGACGATGTGAAAGCCCTGGCTTATGGCATCGAGGTAAGCCGAGAAATCGCCAACTCTGCAGCCATGAAGGATTTTGTAAAGCGAGAAGTTGCACCTGGCAAAAAGCTACAGGGCAAAGAGATGGAAGACTTCGTGCGCAACGGGGCGACCACCTATTTCCATCAATCTGGCACATGCCGAATGGGTAAGGACAACAAAGCCGTGGTGGATGCGCAGTTGCGCGTCAACGGCGTGCAAGGCTTGCGTATCGCCGACAGTTCCATCATGCCTCGGATCGCAGGCGTTGCCACGATGGCTACTTGCGTGCTGATCGGTGAGCGCATGGCTGACATCTTGACAGCCAAGGCTTGAATCTGACGCTCATCCGGCTCAACACGATGCTGAATTTCATCAAAAGTTTCTTTATCAACCAAAAACCTGAAGAGTCTGCTCTCATGAAAGCCCAATTGCTCATCGACAACCAATGGGTCAATGCCGAAAACGATGCCAAATTTGAGCGTCGTCATCCCGTCAGCAATGCACTGGTCACCGAGGCCTCTTCGGCCAGCGTAGCCGATGCCAAAAAAGCTGCTGAATCAGCTCACGCCGCGTTCAAAGCTTGGCGTAATTCACCTCCCAGCGAGCGTCGTCGCCTGCTGCTGAAAACAGCTGACATTCTGGAATCGAAAACACCGCAGTTCATCGAGATCATGGCCGCCGAAGTGGGCGCTTCTCCTCTTTGGGCTGGCTTCAACGTTCATCTGGCTGCCAATGTCTTCCGCGAAGCAGCCGCTTTGGCCACTCAAATTCAAGGCGAGACCATTCCCACCGATAAGCCCGGGGCACTGTCGATGACGCTGCGCCAGCCGGTTGGTGTCATCTTGAGCATCGTGCCCTGGAACGGCACAGTGGTGCTCGCAGCCCGGGCCATTGCTTATCCCCTCGTGTGCGGCAACAGCGTGGTGTTCCGTGGCTCGGAAGCCAGTCCGCGCACCCATGCGCTGATCTCGGAAGCCCTGGTGGAAGCGGGTTTCCCAGCCGGCGTGCTCAACTACCTGAGCAACTCTCCTCAATCTGCACCGGAAGTGGTCGATGCCTTGATCGCTCATAAAGCTGTTCGTCGCATCAACTTCACAGGGTCCACCCGCGTCGGTCGAATTGTGGCCGAGAAGGCTGCCAAGCAACTCAAGCGATGCCTGCTTGAACTAGGCGGGAAATCGCCGCTGATTGTTTTGGATGATGCCAACGTGGATGAGGCCGTCAAGGCCGCTGTGTTCGGCTCATTCCTGTACCAAGGACAAATTTGCATGTCCACCGAGCGCTTGATCGTGGATGAAAAAATCGCAGACGAATTTGTTGCAAAGTTTGCCGCTCGCGCCAAAGAACTCGTCGCCGGTGATCCCGCCGTCAACCCGCAATGCATCGTGGGTCCCATGATCAACGCCTCTTCCGGATCACGAATCAACGATATGCTGCAGGATGCCTTGAGCAAGGGCGCGAAGCTGGTCTGCGGTGGTGTGGCCGATGGCGCCGTGATGCCCGCGACCATCCTTGACCATGTCAACTCCAGCATGAAAATTTACGACGAAGAAACCTTCGGCCCCATCACTGTGGTTGTTCGTGTCAAGAGTGCACAAGAGGCCATTACGGTCGCTAATGACAGTGCATATGGTTTGTCATCCGGCGTTTTCGGTCGCGATGTCAATCGTGCATTGGCCATTGCCATGGAGTTGGAATATGGCTCAGTGCACGTCAATGGTTCCACGGTGCAAAACGAAGCCCAGGCTCCGTACGGTGGGACGAAAGACAGCGGCTATGGCCGCTTCGATGGTCGCGCAGTCATTGACGAGTTCACTGAACTCAAATGGCTGACCATTGAACCCCAGGAGCAACAGTACCCGTTCTGATTACTTCAGGAAACTCTACACAAAGCGGCCGATGGCCGCTTTGTCTCGTTAAGAGAACAGATTTTTCACCATCTATTTAAAAGATGCTTATGACTGGAGCTTGATTAAAGATACCTTGAAGACTGTTGGGTCATTGCATCGCTATCGCTTATAGCCGTCGCTACTCGTAATGGGCAGCAAGCGCGCCCAACACTCAGTCGGCGTAAATGGCCGTAGCTTGCGCCCCCACTTTCTTGATCTGCTCGATCACCGCCAGAACGGTAGGCGATGGTGTGCGCTTTGACAGGCGCACGATACCTATGGGAGGTAGCCTAAGGTCCAGTCGCAAGGGTAGGCTGACGATCAGACCCTGCTTTTGTTCCGCGTCCATCACTTCCGTGGGCAGGGCAGCAATCATGTCGGATTCCATAAGCATGGAACGGATGACCAGGTAGGACGTGGTTTCCACTGGATGCGTTGGCAGGGCTAGCCCAGCGTGCCGCAGCATATCCTCAATGGCACCACGTGTGTGCGCACTTGGTGGCGGGAGAATCCACGGATAAGCAGTGGTGTCTTTGAGCGTAAGCCGCTTGCGCTGCGACAGAGGGTGGCCGGCCCGCACGTTCAGTCTGAAGGTTGAATCGTACATTACGTCTGTCATCACGCCAGTTTCCTCTCCGGGCCAGGCCCTGCCAACCAGCATGTCTATCTTTCCGGCCACCAACTCGCGGAACATACTGTCATAGGGCCCCTCAATAACCTCCACGGTTATGCGGGGGGCCATCACCGCAAGGGCCTTAAGCGCCTGTGGGATCAGCATGGGCGCGGCCACTGGCAGCGCGCCTATCACCACATGCCCGGCTCCGCCTGAGTGCCATAAACCCAACTCATGTTCGGCATCCATCAGCTCGGCCAGGATCAAGCGTGCGCGTTTGCACAGGATTTCGCCGGTTGGGGTAAGCAGACTACCGCCTGAACTTCGGCTGACCAATTGCTCACCCACTGCCTCTTCGAGTTGCCGGAGTGTCTTGGTCGCTGCCGGCTGAGTGACATGCAGATTTAGCGCGGCACGGGCCAGCGAGCCATGCTCGGAAATGGCAACCAATAAGCGCAACTGGGTCAGGCGGATTCGGCGTTGCAGGGCGGGCATAGAGATCACGTAGCGGCTGAGGCTATGAGTGTGAGTGGATTTGGTATCACTAAAGGATATAGCAGATTGAAGTTAATTCATTAGATTAATTATGGGTGAATTCCTAGACTGCAGCCGTTGATCCACAGTTTTCTTCACTGCGCTTCAGCCTTAAACCCTGACAGTAGCCCCTATGAACACACAAATAAAAAACGTCCCAGATACCTCCACCTTGGAGAACTATGAGCTTTTCATCGACGGCCGCCATTTGCCCGCGAAATCAGGCAAGACCTTTGACACCATCGACCCTTACACCTTGGCGCCCTGGGCACGTGTGCCAGACGCGGGGGTAGAAGACATCGATCTGGCCGTGGCGGCCGCACAGCGTGCACTTCAAGGACCGTGGGGCAAGATGAGTGGTTTTCAGCGCGCCAAGCTAATCCGCCGCCTTGGAGAGTTGATCGAGAAAAACGCTGAACCGCTGGCGCGTATGGAAGTACGCGACTCCGGCAAGCTCTACCGCGAGATGATCTTCCAACTGCGTTATCTGCCTGAGTGGTTCAACTACTTCGCAGGGCTAGCCGACAAGCTCGAAGGAAGCACCATCCCGACTGACAAAACCAATTTCTTTGTCTATACCCGCCGTGAGCCGGTAGGTGTGGTGGCGGCCATCACGCCTTGGAATGCACCCATGATGCTGATGGCCATGAAGCTGGCCCCCGCCTTGTCAGCTGGTTGCACATTTGTGCTCAAGCCCTCCGAGCATGCACCAGCCTCCACGCTGGCTTTCGCCAAGTTGGTGGAAGAGGCCGGCATTCCTGCCGGCGTATTCAACGTGGTCACCGGACAGGATCGGAGTCTAGGCGCCCATTTGGCCAGCCACCCTGGCGTCAGCAAAGTTGTTTTTACTGGCTCGACCGCGACAGGACGTGCGGTCGCGCAAGCCGCAGCCAGTCAGCTCAACGGGGTTGTCCTGGAACTGGGTGGAAAGTCGCCGCAGGTGGTCTTTGAGGACGCTGATGTGGCAGCCGCTGCCAACGGTGTAATCGCAGGAATTTTCGCAGCGGTGGGTCAGACCTGCATGGCCGGTTCCCGTCTGATCGTTCACCGCAGCATCGCTGACGAATTAGTTCAACGCATTGTTGAGCGGGCCAAGACCATTCGCCTAGGAGATCCCCAGGCCTCAGAAACCGAAATGGGTCCAATTTCGAACCTGCCACAGTATCAGCGCGTGTGCGAATACATCCGCGTCGCCCAAGAGGAAGGAGCCACCTTGGCCACAGGCGGAGTGGATGACGAACTCAGGGGTTGGTTCATACAGCCCACAGTGTTTACCAATGTCAAACCCGAGATGCGGATCGTCAAAGAGGAAATATTTGGCCCTGTGCTCTGTGTGATGCCTTTCGACACCGAGGATGAGGCTATTGCCATGGCCAATGACACCGAATACGGTCTGGCAGGCTCTGTTTGGACACAGAACATACAGAGAGCTCACCGCGTCGCCGACAAGATCCGTGCCGGTACGGTGTGGGTCAACTCTTACCGCGCCGTCTGCCCCAGCGTGCCTTTCGGTGGTTTTGGCGCCAGCGGCCTGGGCCGCGAGAACGGCATGGAATCCATCCTGGACTTCATGGAAACCAAGGCCGTCTGGGTGGAACTCAGTGGCGCGACACGCGATCCCTTCCGCATGGCCTGAATCTTTGAATCGCTTCGATGGAAAGACAAAAAAATGAGTAACCAAACCCACACCCCCAATCAGCGTCTGGCTGAGCGCACCATCCTCGTTACAGGGGCTGGTCAAGGCATAGGCAAGGCCTACTCCCTTCGCATAGCGCAAGAGGGAGCTACTGTTCTGATGGCCGACATCAATGAAGCGGCAGTCAAGGCTGCCTCGTCAGAGCTGCAGACCGCCGGCCTGAAGGCTCAGCCCTATACCGTGGATGTGTCCGATGTGGGCTCGGTCAAGGCCTTCGCGCAGAAGCTGCAGGCTGAGCATCCCAAATTGCATGGCGTGATTAATAACGCGGCGATTTTCTCAACTATCAAACTCTCCCCATTTTGGGAGATCGAGCCCGAGGTCTGGGACCGTGTAATGGCGGTAAATGTGCGCGGCCCATGGCTGCTCACTAGTGCCTTGCTGCCGCATCTGCGAGCAGCCGGTCAAGCCAGCGTTGTAAATATTGGGTCTGACGCCGTTTGGATGGGCAAGACCGGCTACCTGCATTACGTCGCTAGCAAGGCGGCCGTCTACGGTATGACACATGCCATGGCCCGCGAACTGGGCCCCGACAACATCCGTGTCAACACCTTGTCACCGGGTTTTACTACCACCGAGGTGCCGCGCGCAACGTTCACCCAGGCACAGCTTGACGGCATCATGAACTCACAGGTACTTAAACGCCTGGCCGACACCGGCGACATGGTGGGGGTTGCAGCATTCCTCATGAGCGACGACAGCCGCTGGATGACCGGTCAAACCTTCCACGTCACTGGCGGTCTGCTGTTCCGATAAAGCTGCGATGAAAAAGCCCAACTTCTTGTTCATCACCACGGACCAGCACCGGGCGGACCATGTCGGCTGCTACGGTAACAGTCAGGTTAGAACACCTCACATTGACGCCCTGGCACGTCAAGGACGACGCTTTGACCGCTTTTATGTGGCCACTGGCGTATGTATGTCCAACCGTGCATCATTGATGACAGGTCGCATGCCCTCTCTGCACGGCACCCGCTGCAATGGAATCCCATTGGCGCAAAACGCCACAACCTTCGTAGAGTTGTTGCGTGAATCAGGATACTTCACTGGGCTGGTGGGCAAATGTCATCTGCAGAACATGACAGACATGCCGCCTGAAGCGCCCCGACCTGCATTTCCTGAAGGCAAGCAAGCCCCACCAGCGCATCTGGCCGATGCCATAAAAGATCGCTGGCAAGACGGCAACTACGACATGGAGCTGCTGCGCAAATGGCGGGAAGAACCCAAGCATCGAGTGAAGACGCCTTATTACGGTTTTGACCATGTGGATTTGGCCACAATGCATGGGGACATGGTTGAGGGCGACTACGCACGCTGGCTTCAGTCACAGGTGGGTGACATTGATCAGCTACGTGGAGCGAAAAACGCATTTCCAGATGATCGCTACAGTGCACCACAAGCCTGGCGAACCCGAGTGGATGAGCATCTTTATCCAACCGCATGGGTGGGTGATCGGGCTGAGGAGTTCCTAGAAAGAGCCGCAAATCAGAATCGGTCATTCTTTCTGCACTGCTCTTTTGCTGACCCACACCATCCTTTTACGCCACCAGGTAAGTACTGGGACATGTACGACCCAGATGAGATCGAGCTTCCAGCCTCTTTCTATTTGGATGTAGGAGGTACATTTGCGCCAGTGGCAGCACTGCACCGCGAGAGAGCTGAAGGCAGAGGACGCATCACATCCACTGTAGGATTCGCAGCCACGGAACGGGAAGCCAAGGAAGCCCTTGCCTTAACTTACGGCATGATCAGCATGATCGACGATGCGGTGGGACGTGTCCTAGCCCGTTTGAGTGCTCTGGGATTAGACGACAACACGGTTGTGATCTTCACCAGCGATCATGGTGACTTCATGGGTGATCATGGCCTATTGCTCAAATCAGCATTGCATTATCAGAGTTTGGTGCGTGTTCCATTTATTTGGACCGAACCACAAGGCCGTTTACCTAACGCAGGACTTCCAACGCAGGCACTGGCCAGCACCATAGACATTGCCACAACGGTTCTATCGCGCGCAGGCCTGGCTCCCTACTACGGCATTCAAGGCCTAGATCTCACTCCCGCCTTGCAAGGTCAACCCTCGGCCGGACGGACTGCTGTACTCATCGAAGAGGATGGCCACGCGCCAACCTTTGGTCTAAAGGTTCCCGTACGTGCACGCTCAGTGATCAGCGAAAGTCATAGGCTAACAATCTATGACCAGGACAATTGGGTTGAACTGTATGACCTGCAGCAGGATCCTAATGAATTGGTCAATCTCATAAACGACCCATCCTATGCGGATGTCCGTGCACACATGTTTGAGTTACTCGCCAGAGAGTTAATGCTGGCGGATGACCGCTCCCCGTTCCCCACACGACGCGCTTGACAACAATCTTTTATCACCAGGAGACAACCATGCCCCAAAGCAATTTCCTTAACCGTCGGGATGCACTTAAGCAAACTGTTGGCCTGATCGGCGCTGCCGCCCTGCCGACGATGCCTGCCTTTGCACAAACACCGAGCTTTCCCAAAGGACCTGTGAAATTTATTCTTCCAGTTGCAGCAGGTGGCGCGGCGGATGTCAGTACTAGACCCCTGGCCATTGAACTCGAAAAATCCTTGAAACAGACAGTGATCGTCGATAACAGGCCAGGTGGCCTGTTTCAAATCGGCATGCAGGCTTTGCTCCAAGCACCAGCAGACGGGCATTCCTTGATCTACTTGTTCAACAGCATGGCCTCGGTCCAGGCAGTCCACAAACGCTTTGACCTTAATCGCCAACTTATCCCAGTCACACAAACGACTGTCATGCCTATGGTGATGTTGGCACCAGCGAACTCTCGATTCAAAAATTTGGCTGACATGATCAGCTTTGGCCGGTCCAATCAAGGCAAACTCAGCTATGCCTCCCTTGGGCCTGGCAGCATGGAGCACCTCAAGGCGGTGCAAGTTGAGCGAGCAGCTGGTTTCCAGGCTGAGAATGTCCCATATAAATCTGGCCCTGACATGATCAAGGCTTTGATGGGTGGCGAGGTGGACTTTGTTCTGACCGCTGCCAGCTTTGCCTATACCTTCGCACCCAAAGGCCAAGTGCGTGTTTTTGCAGTATTTGACACGCGAAGAATGCGCGAAATGCCGGATGTACCTACGATCACCGAGGCAGGAGTCAATGTGCCCCCACTGAATTTCTGGGGCGGCTATGCAGTTCATGCAGATACACCACCGGCTGTAGTTCAACGTCTGTTCGACGAACTGAGCGCCGCTGCAACCAGCCCCAGTGTTCGCGAGCGTATGACCCAGATCGGCATCACTCCAGTCACCAGCAAATCCGTTCAGGACTTCCGCAAGCTGATAGCTGATGATGTAGCGTGGATGACCGATGTTGCCAAGGACCTGAATATCAAGCCAGAATCCTGATCCAATCTTGTGCAGCATCAGCTTGCAGTGGCTATGGTCACCAAAAGGAGAGTTAGGACGATTTGATGCCGTGCTGGCTGCCACAGGAATTCTGCGTCATCCAGTGATACCGAAAATTTCAGGGGTTGAAAGGTTCACTGGCGATATCTTTCATGCAGCGCTATGGCCTGAAGGATAGGTGAACAAGCGGCAAGCTCAGACAAAATGAACGCCCATCACGCACCTCGGCAATGCCTTGCCGCACTTTTTCTGGCGTAAACAGATTCAGTCGCCCGAGTTGGTCATCCGCACCGAAGTCACCCCATGTGGAGCCAGGCGGTCGCTGAGACCAGCGGTGAGAAATGGTCATGGTCTTTCCTTCAACAAAGATACCGGGTAGTATGTACCCTGGGCGATGCGTAGTCAACTTGTCATTCTTCACAAATCCACATTTTTCAACTCAAATGCGTTTACAAAAATATTCATATACTCTTTATAAAAGGGCCGATACCGCAACATTGCTACTCGCACTCGCTGAAATTACTCGAGACCCAGACATCTTGGAACGCTGGGCGAGTCAAGTACATGGCCCACAAGCAGAAGCAACGCAATTCAGCGACGAAGACTGTTTAGAGATCCGCAATTTGTTGGACTCAGCACTCAAAGCAAATCCAATAGATCAGCCCTACGACTTCAGTGATCACGCCTTAAACGAGAAATTGTTCAGGGTTGCGGCAGGTCATTGGACACGATGCAAAGCGGTCAAGGGTTTGTTTGTAGCTTCGCTCAATGCAGTCATTCAGAAAATACAAGGATGGCTTGACGAATCTCTCAGTCGGCGCGAATATGGTTTTTGCGCACAAAGTCACCCCACTGATATGCATCCAAGCGGACCAGGGTGGCAAATTCCTCGGTCGTTCTGAAGGGCATTTCGGAAAAACCCAGCCGGCGCCAACGCTCTTGCAATTCCGGCAGCGCCGCGATGCGGCGTGTTTCTGCATTGAGCCTGTTCACAATGGAAGCTGGAGTGCCCACAGGGGCAAACAGCCCATACCAAGCGGTCAGATCGAAGGGGATGCCTTGTTCCGTCAGGGTCTTGATGTCCGCAAAGTCCCGCGAGCGCTGCGCGCCCGTGATAGCGATGGCGCGTACCAAGCCTTTTTCGAGCAAAGGCAAGGCGGCCCCCAGTGGCAAAAATGCGCTGTCCAGACGACCATTGGCCAGGTCCATGGCTGCAGCGTGCAGGGTGCGGTAGGGCACATGCACCATCTTCTGTCCTGTGCGCTGGAGCAAAGCCTCCATGCTCAGGTGCCCGCCAGAACCGATGCCCCAAGAGCCGTAGCTGGGCGGGGTGGCGGCTCTGGTTTTCAGATAGCTCACAAACTCCGCCACATCGCGAATCGGCAAGTGGCTGGCCACCACCAGCAAAGTGCCCAGTGAACCTACCTGGGCAATGGGGGTGAAGTCCTTGATGGCGTCGTACTTGAAGTGGTCATAGATCGTTGGATTGACCAGCAACGCGGCCGTGTAGGTGAACAGCAAGGTGTGGCCATCTGCAGCCTGTCGGGCCACAAACTCAGAACCCAGCATGCCGTTGGCACCCGGACGGTTATCCACGACAAAGGCTTGCTTGAACGTCTGTGCGAACGCATCGGCCAAAAGCCGGACAGCCACGTCACCCGTGCTGCCTGGACTGCCGTTGACCACAATTTTGACAGGGCGTTTGGGCCAGTCATGCTGTGCGCTTGCGCTGGTGCAAACCAGCAGAACCAGCCACAGCAGCAGTCCTTGCAAATGCCGATACATGGCCGTGCAATCAGTCCAGCTGCAGGTTCATGGGTTTGACAATGCGTTCCCAGTGGCGGGTGTGATCGTCAATCAGGGTGCCAAACTGGGCCGCAGACAACTGCGGTGCAGTGGCACCATTGGCCAGCAGGCGCTCCTTGATTTCGGCGGAATTGAGCAGTTGATTGACCACCGCATTGAGCCGATCCACCACGGCTGCCGGGGTGCCTGCAGGTGCCAGCAAGCCATACCACGAGTAGGCCACCATCTCGGGCAGACCCGACTCCTTGAAGGTGGGCACGGACGGCAGCAAGGGTGAACGTGTGTCAGAGGAAATGCCCAGCGCCTTGAGCTTGCCACCCTGAATGCGGGGAATGGCGGTGGCAACTGCATCAAAGTTGAGCTGAATATGGCCGGCCAGCAAATCGTTGCTCGCAGGTCCCGCGCCCTTGTAGGGCACATCAGGGATGTCCACACCAGCCATTCGACGGAACATTTCGTCCATCAAGTGGGTGGAGGAGCCGGAGCCCAGCATGGCGAAGTTCAGTTTGCCAGGATTTTTTCGGGCATGGGCAACGAGCTCCGCCGCGTCCTGGGCGGGCACGGAAGGATGGGCAACCAACACGAAAGGTGTGAGCCCTGTGAGGGCCACCGGCCTGAAATCGCTGACCTTGAAGGGCATCTTGCGAAACATCAGCGGGTTGGTGCTCAGCGTGCTGGTGGTGGCCATGAGCAGGGTGTGCCCATCGGCTGGGGATTTGGCGACAGCATCGGCGCCCAGCATGGTGGATGCACCCGGCCGGTTGTCGACGATGACCGCCTGTCCGAGTTTTTCGGCCATGCCCGTGGCCAGCATGCGCGCCAGAATGTCGGTGAATCCGCCCGCAGCATAAGGTACGACCACGCGCAGTGGCTTGTCAGGCCAGGCCGCTTGAGCGATACCCGGAGCAACAGCAGAAACGGCAAGCATCTGCAGGCATCCGCGACGACTGATCATCTGATGACTCCTTCTTGGCGCGGATGGATGTCAGTCGATTTGCAACCGGGCCACTTTGGCCAGGTTTTGCCAGGTTTCGACATCTTTCCTGACGGTAGCTGCGAACTGTTCCGCCGTCTTGATGGGAGGCCGAGGCATGTTGTTGCTGGCGAATTTCTGGATGAACTCGTCAGTGACCAGGATGCGATTTATCTCCTGGTTGATCCGGTTGACGATGACCTGGGGCGTGCCGGTAGGCGCAAACACGCCATACCAGCCATCGGTGTCGAATTTGAAGCCCTGTTCGGTCAAGGTCGGCAAATCAGGCAGCGCCGGGCCACGCGAAGAGCCGGTACAGCCCAAGGCTGTCAAGCGCCCCGCCTTGACGTGCGGAACCGGAGAAGCAATGTCGACAAATCCCACACTGATGTTGTTGGCCAGCAAGTCAGTCAGTGCGGGCAGCACCCCTTTGTAAGGAATGTGCGGCATGAACACCTTGTAATGGGACTTGATGCTTTCCATGGCTAAGTGTCCGCTGGAGCCGTTGCCCCAAGTGGCATAACTAAGCTTGCCGGGGTTGGCCTTGGCGTATTGCACCACGTCGTTCAGATTCTTGAACCCTGTGGACGGATGTGCTACCAGCAGAAAACCTGACAAGCCGATCTGTGCAACGGGAGCCAAGTCTTTGGCAGTGTCGTAGGGCATTTTGGGCTGCAGGATGGGGTTAATGGCAATAGATGAAGATGGCGAAAAAAGAAAGGTGTAGCCATCAGGTGCTGACTTGGCGACCGCGTCGTTACCGATGATGCCATTGGCACCGGCTTTGTTTTCAATCACCACGGATTGCCTCAACGCATCTTGCAGCGGCGCTGCCAGCATGCGGGCAAAGATGTCCCCCCCCACACCGGCAGGACCCGGGACCACAATTTTGATCGGGCGGTTTGGCCAATTTGAAACATTGGCGGCAGGCTGAGCCAGTGCCAGACCGTCGAGTGCCAGCGAGGCTGTGCTGACCAGTAGTGTGCGACGCGAGATACGTGATTTTTCCATGAGTGTCTCCAATGGTAGTGTGTTGTAGGGTATGAAAATTATTTGAGGGATTCGAAAACCTGTGCACCCAGTGCAGTTCCATGCACGGATAAATGGGCGCCCAGCTGGATGGCCTGCAACATGTCGGCAGTGGTCAATCCATCTTCAACGCCTTGTCGGATACATCTGCGCAAGGCAACAGGGTTGAAGGCCGTAAAGCAAGCGTGCAATGCGATCTGCACCAGGCAACGCTCGGCGGGTGAGAGGCCCTCTTGCGAGGTTTGGCTCTGGCCAAAGGTGCGGGCGAGCTCGGCATACACCGGATCATGCTGGCTCAACCAGTTCCAAGCATGCACGTCGGCGCTTTGGTGCTGAGAGGGGCGATCGCCCGTTTCTTCAGCCAGAACATGGATGCTTTGCAGCACACAGGCCACCCCTTGCTTGGCGACCAGCTGCAGCACATCAAAAATAGCCTGGTGACTGGCACCAGCCTCTTTGGCTTTTTGCATGTGAATGCGCAGACCGGATTCAAACAAATGGCTCGATGAAGCGTCCAGTGCGACGTAGATGAGCTCCACCATGCGTGTACTCAACGTGCCTGTGCGTGCGGGATGCCCGGCATAGCGGGCGTATGCGAGCAAAAATTCCGGCTGCTCGCGCAGCAAGGTCTCGTTCCACGGGCGCCAATAGCCACGTTCTCGCTGAAACTCTGCCTTGATGGCATCACGGTCCATGTCTGCTTGTGTCATGAGTCGTCTCCTGGGGCATTGTCTTTCAGGCTCACGATTTGTCCAGTCAGGTACTGCGCGCCTGCACCCGCCATGAATCGCAACAGTGGCCAAGCCAGATCTTCCGACACACGGTCGGCGCCTTCGATGGCGTTGATGCGAAGGCCCTTGGCTCCCCATTCTGCCGACAGTGTGGACACCAGCATGCGCGCGGCAGCCTTGTCACCCGCCTGTTCCCAGGGGACCTGGCGCGATGGCAACAGCAGTGTCAGGCTGGCCGGGCCTTTGGGGTGCTGTTGCAAAAAGTGGGCTGCTGCCTGTTGAACGGCTTGCAACACCTGGCCATCCGGGACCATGCAGGCCGAGCCATCGAGATAGCCGTTGTACACAGGGACTGATGAATGGGCCGTGGTGGCTTCACTGAACTGAGCTGCCATTTGCCAGGTGGGCGGCAAGGAGCCCAAGATGGTGAGACGCAGCAGCGTGTCGGGCAGCATGCATGCATATTCGGCTTCCGCCAATGGCTGACTGCCGCCATACACAGACGATCCGCCGCACACGGACAGCGTGTGACCTGTCAGCACGGCAGGCGCCTGCGCTGCCAGAAAGTACAGGGCCTGGGCCATTTCCCAGGACTCGGCCATGCGACCCAGGGGGATTTTGCACACGGCCTCGGCCGGGTGGAGCTTGCCACTGTCGATCAGCTGCTGGACCAGCTCGGTTCGCACAAAACCAGGGGCCAAAGCGGTGACCGTCCATGCCGGTCTGGCTTGGGCAAGGGCCCGGGTTTGCGCCAGCAAACCGGCCTTGCTCGGGCTGTAAAGGCCGCGGTAGGGAATGGCGCGAAGGCCAGCCCCTGAGGCGACGTTGACAACGCGTGCGCCACTTCGGAGGCGGTGTGAGCAGGCTTGCGCCATGCGTGCAGGTGCGGCCAGATTCAAGGCCAGCAGGCGGGCTGGCACTTCATCATCCACAGATGCCAGCGCACTGGCGCCTGAGTGCGACATGCCTGCATTGTTGATCAAAGCGTCCAGCTCAGGCAGGTCTGCCCCCAGCGCATGTATGCCTGCAGGATCTGTCAGATCCAATTCACAACACAGGTGCGCCTGAGGCTGCAAAGAGACCAGTTGTGCTTGAAGCTGCTGCAGACGCTCAAGATCCCGGTCCAACAGCACACAACGCCAGCCCTTTCGTGCAAACAGCTCGGCCGTGGCTTTACCAATGCCAGAGGCAGCGCCGGTAATTAGCACGGTGCCGGCTGATTGTGGTGCGCTGCGATGGGACATCAGCAAGTCGACGTCAGATGTTGGTGAAGGTAACGCCACCATCCACCACCAGGGCTTGCGCGGTCATGAACCCCGCTTCATCACTGGCCAGAAAGCAGATGCCGCGGGCAATGTCTTCGACATTTCCCATGCGGCCCAGGGGTGTGCGCGCGACTCGCAAGGCATCGCGTGTCGCATCCCGGTTTCGTTTTGTTCCTTCGGTGGGCACAGCGGAAGGGCAGACCGCATTCACACGGATATGGCGTACGCCCAGTTCGGCTGCTGCGGCGCGCGTGAGGCCCAGCACCCCGGCTTTGATGCCTGAGTAGACGAGCGAGTTGAGCGTAGAGCGCAAGGCGGCAGTCGATGCCACGTTCACGATGCTGCCACCCCGTTCAGGGTCCATGACCGCCGCAGCGGCCTGAATGCCCCAGATGACGGCTTTGAAGCCAACATCAAGCATGCGCTCCACGGTTTCGGGCTGCACGTCCGGGACAGCCTGGTAACGAACCCAGGCGGCATTGTTGACCAGGATGTCGAAACGGCCACCATGGTCGTGGGCCTGTTGAACCGCTGCGGCAATGCCTTCACGGCTGGAGATGTTTTGCACCACAGGAAAGGCTTGCCCGCCTGCAGCCGTGATCTCGGTGACCACGGCATCGACAAACTCGTCCTTGAGGTCGTTCACCCCGACGATGGCGCCCCGTGCGGCCATCTGGCGGGCAGTTGCACGACCGATACCGTTGCCGGCACCGGTAATCAGGGCCACACGGCCTGTCATGTCCTGTTGCATGTGTTCAGCCTTTGAAGGTTTGGATGAAGCGCAAACCCACCGATTGCGACAGTGCCCCGCCGCCCCAGGCGGCTTCCATCTTACGGACTTCGCGCAGCGCATAATGAAGAGGAACCTCCCAGGTAAAGCCCATGCCCCCATGCAGGTGGATAGCTTTTTCGATGATGAAGGTCGCGTACTGAAGATTCAGCAGCAGGGCCGGCAATGATTCGCGCGCATGGCCCCACTCGTCACGCTCCAGGGCACGAGCAATCGCTGCAGCCCCGGCTTCGTGGAAGAGCTTCATGCGTGACAACCAGTGGCGAACGGCCTGCCTGGCCGACAGTGGGCGGTCAAATTGCACCCGGGTGGCGGTGTGTGTGGCCGCCGCAGTGAGTGCGCCATCGGCAGCGCCGTGGGCTGTGGCGGCCATGAGCACCGCACCTTCGCGCCACAGCGCTGCAGTGGTCTCGGCATCGAGCTCGGTCACCACCGGGCATTGGCGCACATCCAGCCAGGTCTGGGGGTTTTCGGGGTCCAGGGTGGCTTCGGCTTTTTGCGGTGCATTCAACACGTCAAGCAAAACCGCCCCTTGTGCGTGGCGTACCAGCAGCCAGCGTGCATCCTGCGCGCGGCGCGCGTGGCCCACCCAGCCATCGTCTCGCTGGCCTTGCCACGCAATGGTGGCCAAGGCCTGGCCCTGCGTCAGTGCCGTCGCGAAAGTCGTGCCTGCCAGGTGGCGCGCCAGCAAGATCTGTTCTGCCAGTGCAAAACGCAAGCGCAAGCGCCCCGCTGCCTGTGCAAGCGGGACTGCAAAGTTCAGCGCAAGACCCAGTCCGCCATCGGCTTCCCCGGCGCACACGCCCAGCAGCCCGGCCGCAGCCAGGATACCTGGCACGTCCTGGTCGGCGCGCGTCAGGGCGTCTTGTATGGCGGCCTCGGCTGCTTCGGCGAATTCCTCGGGCCGCAGCCCGTCTTCTGTGTGGCTCATGTGCTTATTCCCGGGGCAAGCGAAGGATGCGTTGTGCGATCAGGTCCAGCTGGACCTCCGATGTGCCGGCGTAGATCGTTTCGGCACGGGAGAACAAATAGGCCTGGGTGAAGGCCTGCTGTGCACGTTGCGCCAAGGGGCTGGATGCCGGCGTGACCTGGCTGACCATGCTTTGCGCCAGCCCCGCGAAGGCCTGGTGACATTCGGACCAGTAGAGTTTGGTCAGCGAGCCCCGGGCACCAATTTCGTCGCCCTGCATCAACTGAGTGACCGTGCGTTCCACCAGGCCCTTGAGGCCATCGATCTCGCCCACCACCTGACCGATGCGCCGCTGGTAGTGGCCATCGTCAAGCAGGCGCGAAAGTTGCGCATCCGATTGGCAAGCGCGCACCAGAAAGCCCAGCTCCGACTCAAAGCGCCAGGCACGGTACATGCGGTTGGTGGCGCGCTCAATCGAGAGCACCCGCACCGCCGCATTCCAGCCCTCGTCCGGCGCACCCAGACGCGCTTCGTCAGGAACCACCACATTGTCGAAAAAGACTTCAGCAAAGGATTCCTTGCCATCGATGGATTTGATCGGCACCACGCGGATGCCCGGCGTGTTCATGGGGACGGCAAACATCAGCATGCCCCGGTGTTTGTCGGCCACCGTGCCCGTGCGTGTCAGCAGCAGGCAATAGTGTGCTTTGGCGGCACCGCTGGTCCAGATTTTCTGGCCATTGATGCACCAGCCATCGGCCTGCTGCACCGCACGGGTTCGCAGGCGCGCCAGATCCGAGCCGGCATCCGGTTCCGAAAAGCCCTGGCACCAGTAGTTCTCCATGTTGAGAATGGCTGGCAGAAACGCCTGCTTCTGCGCTTCGGTGCCCACGGTCATGATGATGGGGCCCGCCAGCTCCTTGCCGATGGAGCTCACGCTCTCGGGCATGGGCAGGGCGCCAATTTCCTTGTTCACCGCCAGGTGTTCGCGCAAGCTCAGGCCATGGCCGCCATAGGCGGTGGGCCAGGTCATGCCGGCCAGGCCGGCCTTGTACATGGCCGCTTCCCATTGACGACTTTCTTCCAGCGTCGGGCTGCGGTAATCCAGGCTGTCGGCCCGCATGTGGGCTGGCAGGTGGGTGGTCAGCCATGTGCGGGCATAGCTGCGGTAGTTTTCCCGACCCGCAGGCAGGTTCGTATCAGTGGGCATGGGCAGTTCAGTGTTCAAGTGTGCTGGCGGTGTGCACGGGAATCATCAGTGCGTCGAGCACCGCAACACCTTCTCCTTGCGCGCGCACCAGGATGGGGTTGAGATCGATTTCGGCCACCTGATCGCGGTGTTGGCAGGCAAATTCCGACAGCTGCGACACCAGTCTGGCCGCAGCCTGCTGGTCCAGCGGGGCTTGTCCACGCGCGCCGTCGAGCAGGGGAAACAGGCGCAGCGAACGGATCATTTGCAACGCCTGCGCTTCAGACACAGGCGCTACCTGAACAGACACATCACGCAGCACTTCGGCGTAAATGCCTCCCATGCCCACCATCACCACAGGGCCAAAGACAGGGTCACGCGAGATGCCCGCGATGAGTTCAACACCCTCTTTGAGCATGGGCGCCACCAGAATGCCTTCGATCTTTGCCTGCGGTGAATGCTGGGCTACGTTGGCCAGGATGCGGGCATGGGCAGCGCGCACAGCCTCGGCATTGCCCAGATTCAGGACCACGCCACCGGCTTCGGTCTTGTGTGGCAGGTCTTGCGAGACCACCTTGAGCACCACCGGAAAACCGATGGTCTGTGCAGCCTGCGCAGCCTCATCGGCCGAGTGCACCTGCTTTTCCTGCGGGATCTGGAAGCCTGCTGCAATCAGCGCCTGTTTGGCCCCAAATTCATTCTGGAAAGCCGAGGCGGGCAACGGCTTGTCGGGGGCAGCCAGGACCTCTGCGCGAGACAGCGGTGCCTCCAGCAACTGCGACAGTCGGACCAGGCCAGCCACACCGCGTGCGGCCGAGTCGATGCTGGAAAACACCGGGATACCCAGCTGCCGGATTTGCTGCACCGCATCTTCCGGTCCACGGCTGATCACGATCAGCACACGTTGCGGATAGCGCTCGCGCAAGCGGGTCATGGCGTCGATGTAGACGCCGCGCAGTCGGCTGCTGTAAAGCGAGAGCGACTGAAACAGCACGCTCGGGCGCTCCCCCGGGTCTTCCTGAAGGGCGGACAGCACTTCCAGCAGGGTTTCGGGTTTACTGGAAATCTGTGCAGAAGAATCCACAGGGTTGTGGGTGATGGCCGAGGGCAATGCCGCATGAATGCGGTCCTGTGTGACTTGCGCCAGAGGTGGCAGCGCAATGCCCGCAGCACTCATGGCGTCGGCCATCATGATGCAAAAGCCGCCAGAAGCTGCAATCAGCGTGGCTTGCGCTTGTCGCGGCAGGCGATCAGGCAGCAGCTGGTCTGCAGCCAAGCCGATTTCGACCAGGTCTTCGTGCGAGCCCACACGCAAGGCGCCGTGACGGCGGAACACTGCATCGATCACGGCATCCGAAGCCGCGAGGGCACCCGTGTGCGAGGCCGCAGCCGCCTGGCCCTCTTCGGTGGCGCCGATCTTCAACATGATCACCGGGGTGCGGTGCTCGCGTGCCACATCCAGTGCCTGTCGCAGGCGATCGCCGTCGCGGCAGGTTTCCATGCAGCACAGAATGACCCGGGTGGCCGGGTCACGGGCCAGAGCGGCAATGCCGTCGGCCAGGTCCACATCGGCCTCGTTGCCGGTGGTGACCATGGCGCTGATGCCCACGCCACGCTGTACCAGGATCTGCAAGGTATAGCTGCCGACGTTGCCAGATTGCGAAACAATGCCGATACCGCCCGGTTGGGGCATGTGGTCTTCCAGTGCCACCGAGAACGATCCGATGACCTTGTGGGCCACACCCAGACTGCCCAGGCAGTTGGGACCCATCAAGCGCATGCCGTGCGCGCGGGCCACCTGGGTCATTTCTGCCTGCATGGCCAGGCCAGACTCGCCAGCTTCTGCAAAGCCGGAGGACAACACCACCACGGCCTTCACACCGCGCTCAGCGCAGTCACCCACCGCCTGCAAGGCCAGTTCGGCCGGGACGGCCACCACGGCGAGCTCGGGTGCCGTCGGGGTTTCTGCCAGGCCTGTGTAGGCTGGCAGGCCCTGAATGTCACCGCCCTTGGGGTTGATGGGGTAGATCGCGCCTGAATAGCCGTACTTGCGCAGGAGGTGAATGGGGCGACCACCGATCTTGGTGAAATCGCTGGATGCGCCAATGACCGCGATGCTGCGGGCATTGAAAAAAACATCCATCCCCTCGCCAGGCGAGGCAGGAGGCAACGCCGTCATGGTTCAACGACCCTTGAATTGCGGTGCGCGTTTTTCCAGGAACGCCAGGCGTGCCTCGCGCGCGTCTTCGGTCTTGGACAGGGCCATGGTGAACTCCTGCTCGAAGCGGTAGGCATCGCGCTGGGGCATCACATCCACCATGTTGGCTGCACGCTTGGCATAAATGACGGCCAGCGGGGCCTTGGATGCAATTTCGCTGGCCAGTGCCATCGTCACGGGCAAAAGCTCCTCAGGGGCCAGCACCTCTTCAAGCACATTGCGACGCAAGAGATCGGCAGCTGTCAGCCTTTGTCCGGTGAAAAACATGCGACGGGCGGTTGATCGACCAAACAGCGTGCGCAGCATCGAAGCGCCGCCAGCCAGACCGACATTGATTTCGGGCATGCCAAAGGTGGCGTTGTCGGAGGCATACAGAATGTCACAGGCAGCGGCCAAGCCCATGCCCGCACCCAGCGCGGCACCGTTGATGGCACCAATCACAGGCTTGGCGCATTCACGGATGGCGTTTCCGGTTTCGCGTGTGATCCGGTTGTGCTCCAGAAAATCGCCAGGAATGTCGTTGTTGGGTCGGTCTTTCAGATCGGCGCCTGCGCAAAACACATTGCCGTTGCCGGTCAACACGGCACACATGATGTCGTCGCGTGCCGAAATTTCATCAAATGTGGCCACGAGCTGGTAGCGCATGTCGCGATTGAGGGCGTTGACAGGCGGCCTGTCCAAGGTGACTAGAGCGACTTTGTCGCTGACTTCCATGCGGACGCATTTTTCGCTCATGCCATTTCTCCCTTGAGGTCGATCGGGGTAGGGTGGAGTGCGTCAGCACATGGATTGGCTGCACGGCAGCACGCAGAGTGGTTGGGCATAAACAAAAGTGTCTCCTGTTGTCAGACTGGGGTCTGATCCTTGTGGGTTGCGGTAGAATTTTAGGGAGGAATGCCCACCGTAATTCCTGCTGATTTCATGAATGTGTTCTGCATAAAAGTACGCAGTGCCCCATGGTCGGCGTTCTAAGATCATGTGCCCCGCCATCCATCAACACGCCGTGCCCAATGACTCTACCCGATACCGCCTCGCCTGCGCAATGGCTCCAGCCTGCTGAAATCCAGTGTTTCAGTCAGGACAAAGCGGCGTTGGGCGAGTGCCCGCTGTGGGACGCCAAAACCGCGTCGCTGTGGTGGCTCGATTGCCGGGCAGGCGTCATTCACCAGACAGACACACGCAACGGGCAACACCGCCAGTTTGAAGTGCCGGCCCCTGTCGGCTCCATGGCCTTCAACAGCGATGGTCGCTTGGTGCTGGCCCTCAAGAAAGAAGTGGTCTTGTTCGATCCTGCTTCGGGGCAGTGCCAGCACCTGGGCCGCATTGACGAGCAACACACCCATTTGCGGTTCAACGACGGCGCCGCACTCCCGGACGGCCGCTTTCTGGTCGGTACGATGCACACCTTCCGTGAGCCTGGCGAGTCCCCGCTGGGGGGCTTGTATGTGGTCGATACCCAGGGGGCCATGCAACGTGTGGACCGCGGGCTGGGGGTGGTCAACGGCCCAGTCTCGCACCCATGCACCGGTGCGCTTTATGTCGCTGACAGCGAGGCGCGCCATATTTACGCCTACACCTGCACCGATCAGGACCGCTGGCAACGCCAGGTGTTTGTGGACACGCAGGCCCTGGATTCGTCACCCGATGGTTGCTGTTTTGATGCCCGGGGCGGGCTCTGGACGGCACTCGTGCGCAAAGGCCAGCTGGCGCGTTTTGATGAGGCGGGACAACTCACGCACCTGGTGCCAGTGCCGCTGACGCACCCTTCCGCGCTGTGTTTTGGAGGCGATGAGTTGCGCGATCTGTATGTCACATCCATCAGTGACAGTGGCCGTTTGCGTGCAGACGGTCCACTCGATGGCCACGTGCTGTGTCTGAAAGGCCTGGGGTTTTCGGGGGCGGCGCGTCCCCAGTGCCGGATTCAGCTGGCCACCTGAGTGCCCGGCACGGTCGCATCGGTCTCCAGAAACTGAAACCGGTGGTTTTCGCCGGATACATGCTGGGCCACAAAGTCCAGAAAGAGCTGGATTTTGGTGGGGATCTGGGCCGTGTCCAGAATGGTGGCGTACATCCCGGCATCATGGCTGGTGTTGTTGGCCTGATGGTCTGGCAGCAGGCGAATCAGGGTGCCACGCGCCAGATCCCTTTGCACGATGTAGTCGTCGAGCAGTGCGACGCCTTCGCCAAGCCGCGCCATCTCCAGCAAGGCCAGGCCATTGTTGGTCAGCTGTCGGGGCATGAAATTCAAGTCTTCTGCTTGAGTCGCCCGTCGGAAGTGCCAGGTACAAGCACCGCCCGGCAGCATGTACGCCAGACAGTGGTGATGCAAGAGCTCTGCAGGCGTTTTCGGCGCCGAATGCTTGGCCAGGTAATCGGGCGAGGCCACCAGATAGCGCTCGCACCGAAACAATATGCGCCGCTTGACACCGGCCTCCACCGGTGGCGAGACGCGGAAATCGATGTCGGTCTGGCCCTGACGCAGGTCCGCCGGGGTTTCGGACAGGGTCAGCTCGATCATGATGTCCGGATACTGATTGCGAAAGCGGGAGATCAGCAGGGGCAGCACACGCACACCGAACATGGTGCGCGAATGCACCCGCAAGATGCCCTTGGGCGCTTGCCGGATGGCTGTGATGTTGCTGTGGGCTTCGGTGATGCTGTTCAGAATTTGCTCAAGCTGGCGGGCATATTCGAGGCCGGACTCCGTCAGCATGATCTGGCGGGTCGAGCGCAGCAGCAGCTTGACGTTCAGGGACGTTTCAATGTCCGCGATCATGCGTGAAACGGCTGTTGCCGAGACGCCGAATTGGCGTGCAGTTTCCGAAAAGCTCTTGGTCCGCGAGACGGACAAAAATAACTCCATAGCACGCAGACGATCCATAAATCCTCGGTTTTTTGCAGAACTGTTTGTCAATTTTCATGCATTCCCAAGGCGGAAATGCACTTCTAGAATCCGCAACCTTGACGACACCTATCTTAAAAGGAGACAACGATGGAATTTGGTGTTTTTCTTCTGGCTCAACAACGCGGTTATCACCAGTCATCCCAGCAGGTGATCAACAACTCCATCGAGCAAACCGTGATGGCTGAACAGGCCGGTTTCAATTCTGCTTGGTATGCCGAGCACCATTTCAACAATTATTCCCTCTCGCCTTCACCACTCATGACTGTGGCTCACGTGGCAGCCAAGACCAAGAAGATTCGCTTGGGTACGGGTGTGTGCATTTTGCCTCTTTATCATCCTGCTCGTTTGCTGGCCGAAATCGGTTTTGTGGACACGGTCTCCAACGGCCGCCTGGACCTGGGTGTTGGCTCGGGCTACCAGGAGTTCGAGTTTGAGCGGTTCGGTGTGAACATCGCCGAATCGGGTGCCATCTACAATGAGTTCTTGGACGTCTTGCCCTTGGGGCTGACGCAAAAAACGTTTGAGTACCACGGCAAGTACCTCGACATTCCACCCAGCTCCATTGCCGTGCGTTGCATCCAGCAGCCTGCGCCACCCATCTGGGTGACTTCGGGTAATCCCGTGACATTGGGTCGGGGTGTGCGCGAAAACCAAAACCTGTTCGTGACAGCCCTCTTGGGTGGTAACGACGCCATGACCAGTCTGCGTGAACGATTGGACAAAGTGGCGAAAGACAATGGCAAAGACCTCGATCGGGATGTGAAGTTTGGTCTGCTGCGTTGCGCCTACGCATCCGACAACGCAGCCGAGTTGGACGCCTACCTGGACAACGCTCGCTTTCAGCGCCGGATTTCGGAGAGCCTGAAGTTTCGCCGCGCTCACACCGAAGACGGCTACATGGTTCAGGAAGTGCCATCGCCCACCGATATGAGTTTTGATCAGATGCGACAGAACCTGCCTGTGGGTTCGGTCAACCAGGTCATCGACAAGATGCTCGAAGAAATCAGCATCCTCAAACCCAAACTCATTGCCATCCAGACCCAGCTGGGTGACTTTGACCAGAAAACCATGCTCAAGCAAATTGAGCTGTGGGGTTCGAAGATCATTCCGGCCATCCGCAAGGAAGTGGGCGAATTGACCGTGGCCGCCTGAAGGTGCGGGCATGAGAATTCATCTTTCCAACGCAGGTGCGGTGCGGCTGAACGATCCTGCAGACTTTCGCCGTCTGGACGTGCTGGTGGACCCGCAGTCCAGCGACATGCTGGAGCGGTCCATCCAGCGCTTAGGCCGTCGCGAAGACGCCCAGCACATCCGTGTCTCGCCCTCTGTCCTGCGTTTCCTGTCCGGGCAGGGAGGGCAGCCCGAGTGGGAGACGGGTTTTGCCAACATGCTGGCTTACGCACGCAAGCAGGGCTGGATCGACGAGGGTGGCGATGTCCGCGTTCATCTGGTTCAGGAGTCGGATGATGCGGTGGTTTCTGCGGCCGATTTCAAGGCCGCCATGCGAGCCTTGCCTGCCGGTATCTGCGCCGTCACCACCGGGCAGGACGACGAGGTCGCTGGCATGATCGTTTCCAGCTTCACCTCGGTCTCTGCGGAGCCGCCCATGGTGGGGTTCTTTGCACACCAGGCCTCTTCATTCACCGAGCCCTTGCTGCGCAGCGGGGGCTTTGTGGCCAATGTGCTGGGGGAAGAACACCACGCGGTCATGTCGCAGTTTCTGAACGCACCCCAAGGGCCAGCCCGCTTTGATTCGGGCACCTGGTCGCAGGGAACTTCCCGCATGCCCGTGCTGAGCGATGCCTTGGCCAGCCTGGAATGCGACATCGTCTGGACCCAGGCCTTGGGCACTCACCATCTGATTGTGGGCAAGGTCCGCAAGACGACCTGTTCCCTGGCAACGCCGATGGTTCACTTCAACGCGGCCACACATCGCATTGCTGCACTCGTTTGAAGCCGTGCCCGCTTGGCGGGCACTAAACTGGCGGGTGTCGGTTGACCCCTTCTACATCGACCGGAAAACAGGAATGCCTGCACTGTGAAATCCAACAACACTTTCGATGCAGCAGCGCTGCAGGGCCGCGTGGCGGTTGTGACAGGCTCCAGCGGCGGTATTGGTCAGGCCATCGTGCGCCATTTACAGGCCATGGGCGCCCAGGTGGTGCAAGTCGATATATCGCACGCGCCAGAGCCTGCACTGGTGGATGGTTCCTGGCAGGTGCGATGCGACATCGGCCAGGCTTCGTCTGTCCAGGCCATGGCCGAGCTGGTCCGGGAGCGGCTGGGGCGCTGCGACGTGCTGGTCAACAACGCCGCCATCAGTGCGGCCCCCGTGGCGCTCGAGCATCTGCCGCTGGATCTGTGGGATCGCATGCTCAACATCAACCTGCGCGGCACCTTGCTGTGCGCGCAAGCGCTGGTGCCCATGATGTTCGCTTCCGGTGCCGGTAGCATCGTCAACATCTCTTCCATTGCCGCACAGGTGGCAACGCGTGTCGGGGCCTACGGTACGGCCAAAGCAGGCTTGTTGGGACTGACCCATCAGATGGCCGTCGAGTGGGGGCCTCGGGGGATGCGCGCCAATTCAGTCAGTCCTGGCATGATCCGCACGCCACTGTCAGAAGTGCACTACCGCGATGAACATGCGCTTGAAAAGCGCACCTCCAGGATTCCGATGCGAAGCATCGGTTTACCCGAAGACATTGCGGGTGCGGTTGCATTTTTGTCGAGTGACAGTGCCCACTATGTCAATGGCCAGGATCTGGTGGTGGACGGTGGTTTTTTGAAGGCTTCGCTGGCCAACTTGTACTGAGAATCGACATGATCCGAAACCCTGAAACCTTTGAACCATTTCTGGCCAGCGTCCGGCATTTTGTGCGCACCGAGTGCATGCCCCTGGAAGAGCAGGTTGACCGCAACGACAACATTCCCGAGGCGCTGGTCGAGCGCATGCGCAGCATGGGGCTTTTTGGTCACAGCATTCCCGAAACCTATGGCGGTGCTGGTCTGACCACCGAAGAGCTGGCACTCGTCAACATCGAAGTCTCGCAGGTGGCCACGGCGTTTCGTGCACGCTTTGGTGGCAATACCGGCATTGCATCGGAATCGTTGGTGGTCGATGGCACTGCCGAACAAAAATCCAGATGGCTGCCCGAGCTGGCCAGTGGTCGGCTGACGGGGTGCTTCGCATTGACCGAACCGCAAGCCGGCTCCGATGCCACCGCGCTCCAAACCACGGCTGTCCGTGATGGCGATCACTTCATCATCACAGGGCACAAGTGCTACATCACCAACGCCCCCATCGCTGGCTTGTTCACCGTGTTCGCGCGCACGGACCCTGGCACCTCAGGTGCGTCGGGCATTTCGGCATTTCTGATCGAGCGTGGTACCCCCGGCTTGTCGACACCACCTGCCTACCGCAAACTGGGGCAGCATGGTTCACCTGTGGGTGAGGTCATTCTGGACCGTGTCCGGGTTCCGGCGAGCGCCATCATTGGCGGGGTGGAGGGTCAGGGTTTTCGCACCGCTATGAAGACACTCAACAAGCAGCGCATCAATCTGGCCGGCTTGTGTGTGGGGCCTGCTTTGCGACTCGTGAGCGAAATGGTCAAACGTGCCCAGTCCCGCCGCCAATTTGGCCAGCCGGTGGGGGAGTTCCAGCTGGTTCAGCAAATGATTGCCGAAAGCAACACCGAGGTGCATGCCGCCCGGGCCCTGGTGCTGGAAACCGCCAGAAAGCGCGATGCGGGTGAAGACGTCACCATGGAAGCGTCCATGTGCAAATTGTTTGCGTCCGAGGTGTGTGGCCGTGTGGCCGACCGCGCCGTGCAGGTGTTTGGCGGTGGCGGCTACATTGCCGACAATGTGGCCGAACGTTTTTACCGCGATGTGCGTCTTTTCCGCCTCTACGAGGGCACCTCGCAGATCCACCTGGTCAACATCGCCAAGCGCACCATGGCAGCGCTGGCCGTGGATGATCTGGCCTGACGCATGACAAACCCGGACTTTTTGATGTCTCAGAACCCAACTTCATCTGCCGACCTGCACGCATCCGATCTGCCCTTGCAGGGTCTGAGGGTGATCGAATTCGGCCAATTCATTGCGGTACCCGCGGCCGCGCAGGTGCTGGCAGACCTGGGAGCAGAGGTCATCAAGGTGGAGTCGCCCGCAGGTGACGCAGCGCGCCAATCGGGCTGGGCCAAGGATGCCGCTGGCCCCATGTTCAGTGCCTACAACCGAGGCAAAAAATCGGTGGTCCTGGACCTTCGCTCTGAACAAGACCGCGACAAGGCATTGAAGCTTGCCACGCGTGCCGACGTGGTGCTGCAGAACGCACGGCCGGGGTCCATGGAGAAATTGGGACTTGGGCTTGACCGGCTTTTGGCCATGGCACCCAGCTTGGTTTACGGCCAGGTCAGTGGCTTCGGGCAGCAAGGCGCATCGAGCATCCGGCCCGGGTTCGACATCGCCGCGCAAGCTGAAAGCGGCATGATGAGCCTCAACGGTGAGGCTGGGCGTGACCCGGTGCGTGTGGGCTTTACCGTGGTCGATGTCCTGGCAGGTCAGACACTGGCCACGGGGGTGATGGCTGCATTGATTCGACGCGGCGTGACCGGCAGGGGTGGCCGGGTGGATATTTCACTCATCGATGTGGCCGTGGCTGCGATTGCGAACGCCTGGGCGGAATACCGCCTGACACAGGTGATGCCCTCACGCAAAGGCAATGGACAGCCCACCATGGCGCCAGCAGCCGATGTGCTCAAGACCCGGGACGGTCTCGTGGTCCTGTCGGCCTACACCGAAGACCATTTCTCAAAACTCTGCCAGATCATCGGCAAGCCTGAGCTGACCAGCGATCCGCGTTTTTCAAGCAACAAGGAGCGTGTCCACCATCGCGAGCTTCTGATGCAAACGCTGGAATCGGCCTTGCGCGACATGTCTTCCGACGCTTTGTGCGATCTCTTGGCCAAAGGCGGCGTTGTGGCCGGTGCAGTGCGCACACTTGCACAAGTAGAACCGGGTCGGGCAGGGGTTTCCAAGGATCTGTTTGTCGAGACTTTTTACAGTGGCCGTCAGGCCATCTTCATTCCTGGGTTGCCCATGAACTTGGACGGCGTTCAGCGGATGGCAGGTCATCTGCCTGCGCTTGGCGAGCACACTGACGAAGTGCTTGCGGCACTTGAAGTCTGACGCTATCCATACGATCATTTTCAAGCTGAATTATTGAACATAAACCCGATTTTTCTATCGCTGGAACCCGGTCGCCGTTGCTGGCACCGATTGCAAAGTATTGGATGTATCTCTGTAATCAGTTTCTCCGCGCTTTCTCGGTAGAAATGCTCTCTGCAAGAGTGGCATAGTCGCCGGCCAACACCCTGCTGTCGATTACTGCCGACCGATGCTTTAGGTTAAACGACTGCTCCCCAATAATTCGGGCTGCAAATGACTGCTATCGGCAATGATCACAGCAGACCGCTTCTGGCCGATCGCGGACATAACGCAATCAGGGCTGCGAACATCTCGGTCCCCCAACAATTCTGAATGTGTGCAGCAGAACGTATTCCAGTAACTTACCCACTGTTTGTTGGGACTCGAAAATTGACTGTGTTGTGCGCGCAACTTGTGAAGCTCCCCCCGCCGCCCCTGGGGCCTGGGGGTCCTGTAGGGTGGGCGTTGATCGTAGCTACTATCACTAAGCTACTGTCATGGTTTGCTGTAACTTCTATCAGGGTTCTCACTCAGACACCTACTATCAATGCTGAGCTACAAGATGCCGAGCGCCAGGCTTATAAGTTCCGAAAGATAAGAGCTTTTCAATCCACCAGGAAATGGCACACAAAATGGCCTACAGAAATGAAAAACGCGCCCGAAGGCGCGTTTTTACTAGGTCACTGGCGGAAACGGAGGGATTCGAACCCTCGATGGGGCTCTACACCCCATACTCCCTTAGCAGGGGAGCACCTTCGGCCTCTCGGTCACGTTTCCAGCGATCCGTATTATGCCTTAACCTGGTCCAGGTCAAAAGCTTTGTGCAGGGCGCGAACCGCCAACTCCATGTATTTCTCGTCAATGACCACCGAGGTCTTGATTTCGCTGGTGGAGATCATCTGGATGTTGATGCCCTCTTCGCTCAGCGAACGGAACATCTTGCTGGCCACGCCCACGTGGCTGCGCATGCCGATACCCACGATGGAGACCTTGCAGATCTTGGTGTCGCCCTGGATGTCGCTGGCGCCCAAGGCCGGCAGCACCTTGCCCTTGAGCAGGTCGGTGGCGCGGGCGTAGTCGTTGCGGTGCACGGTGAAGCTGAAATCGGTTTTGCCATCCTTGCTGATGTTCTGGATGATCATGTCCACTTCAATGTTGGCGTCGGCCACGGCGCCCAGAATTTGGTAGGCAATGCCGGGCTTGTCGGGCACGCCGATGACAGAAATTTTGGCTTCGTCGCGGTTGAAGGCAATGCCCGATACGATGGCTTGTTCCATTTGTTCGTCTTCCTCAAAGGTGATCAGGGTGCCAGACTTGGCCTCTTCATTCAGGTCGATGTCCCAGGGGGTGAAGCTGGAGAGCACGCGCAGCGGCACTTTGTATTTGCCAGCGAATTCGACCGAGCGGATTTGCAGCACCTTGCTGCCCAGCGAGGCCATTTCCAGCATTTCTTCAAAGCTGACCGTCAGCAAGCGACGGGCTTCGGGCACCACGCGGGGGTCGGTGGTGTAGACGCCATCGACGTCGGTGTAAATCAGGCACTCATGGGCTTTCATGGCCGCAGCCACGGCCACGGCCGAGGTGTCGGAGCCGCCGCGCCCCAGGGTGGTGATGTGCCCTTGGTCGTCGATGCCCTGAAAGCCGGTGATGATGACCACGCGCCCGGCATTCAGGTCGGCCTTGACGCGCGCGTCGTCGATCGACTCGATGCGGGCCTTGGTGTAGGCGCTGTTGGTCCGAATGGGCACTTGCCAGCCAGAATAGCTGACAGCGGGCATGCCTTCGGCTTGCAGCGCAATGGCCAGCAGCGCAGAAGAGGCTTGCTCGCCGGTGGCGGCCAGCATGTCGAGCTCACGGTAGTAACCGGTCTCGGCTTGCGAGGGCGCCAATTCTTTGGCCAAGCCGAGCAGGCGGTTGGTTTCTCCGCTCATGGCGGAGGGAACCACCACCATCTGGTGGCCGGCGCGAGCCCATTTGGCGACGCGTTTGGCGACGTTGCGAATGCGCTCTGTCGAGCCCATCGACGTGCCGCCGTATTTGTGAACGATCAATGCCATGGTTGTACTAGGTGCTTAAGGCAAAACCTCGGGATTGTACCAATGGAGACAGTCCCCCTCGCGGCGGACCTGGCCTCGCCCGATCTTCAGGTCAATGCGGTGGCCCCGCGTACGGCAGGCATCGACCTGGCGCAGCAATTCGTTGAGTTGCACGGTGCTGGCCGGGCTGCCCTGTTGGGCCAGCCAGTGGCGCAGCGCATTGGCCTGCCGCTCTTGGCTGAGTTGTTGCAACAGCTGGATGCGCGGTGGTGTGCCCAGGGTCTGCAAATCGGACTGCGCCAACTCGTCGAGCAACACCTGGGCCTGGGCTGCGTGGGCTGCACTGCGCGCAAAGGTTTGGCGAAAAGTGGGAAAGGCGTTTGCCAGCGCGGGAAGAATTTCAGCGCGAATGCGGTTGCGAGTGAATTGAAGGTCCTGGTTGCTGGGGTCCTCGATCCAGCGCACCTGGCGCTCGCGCAGCCAGTCGCGCAAAGCAGCGCCCGACTCCCCCAACCAGGGTCGATGAAAGTGCAAGCCTGAGCGCAAGGCCACCGCAGGCATGGCCGACAAGCCCGGCAGGCCGGCGCCACGTGACAGCGCCAGCAGCACAGTTTCCACCTGGTCATCGGCATGTTGGGCCAGGGCGATGTCGCGCACTTCATCGGGCCAGTGGGTGGCCACGACATCGGCCAGCGCCTGGTAACGGGCCTTGCGGGCCGCATCTTCGGGGCTTTCGCCGGGAGCATGCCGCGCCTTGACGCGTTGCACCACCAGGGGCACGTTGAGTTCTTTGCACAAGGCCAGGCAATGCCGCTCGAAATCATCGGCAGCGGCTTGCAGGCCATGGTGCACATGGATGGCACGCACCTGCCCGGGCCAGCGTTCGGCGCAGGCCAGCAACAAGGCGGTGGAGTCGGCGCCGCCACTGAGCGCGACGGCAAAAGGCAAGCCGGGCGTGAAATGCGCCAGCGAGGGCGCTTTAACGGGCTTCGGCTTTGGTGTCGGTGAAGCGGCCATAGCTTTGCAGGCGCTCGTAACGGCGGTCCAGCAATTCTTTGACCTTCAGGTCGCTGACTTGGCGCCACGCGTCGTTCAGGCCGCGCTTGAGTTGAGCGGTCATCTGGCGGTGGTCGCGGTGTGCGCCACCGACCGGCTCGTTCACAATTTTATCGATCAGCCCCAGCGCCTTGAGGCGATGGGCGGTGATGCCCAGCGCTTCGGCAGCGTCCTCGGCACGCTCGGAGGTTTTCCAGAGAATGGAGGCACAGCCTTCGGGGCTGATCACCGAGTAAATCGAGTACTGCAGCATCAGCACTTGGTCGGCCACGCTGATGGCCAAGGCGCCGCCTGAGCCACCTTCGCCAATGATGGTGGTGATGATGGGCACTTCGAGTTGCGCCATTTCAAAAATATTGCGGCCGATGGCCTCGCTTTGGCTGCGCTCTTCGGCGTCAATGCCAGGGTAAGCGCCCGGGGTGTCCACAAAGGTGAACACGGGCAGCTTGAATTTCTCGGCGGTTTTCATGAGGCGCAAGGCCTTGCGGTAGCCCTCGGGGCGGCTCATGCCGAAGTTGCGGGCGGCGCGCTCTTTGGTGTCGCGTCCTTTTTGGTGGCCCAGCACCATGCAGGGCTGGCCATTGAAGCGGGCCAGTCCACCCACGATGCTGAGGTCGTCGGCAAAGTGGCGGTCGCCGTGCATCTCGACAAAGTCGGTGAAGATGTCGGCAATGTAGTCCAGGGTGTAAGGGCGCTCGGGGTGACGGGCAATCTTGGTGATTTGCCAAGGCGACAGGTCACCGTAAATGTCTTTGGTGAGCTGCTGGCTTTTCTTGGACAGTTGCTCGATTTCCTGAGAGATGTCCACCGCAGACTCGCTTTGGACATAACGCAGCTCTTCAATTTTGGACTCGAGCTCGGCAATCGGCTGCTCGAAGTCAAGAAATGTTCTTTTGCCCAATGTTCTCTCCTGGGGTCAGTAAGCCACCGGCAACGGATCCAGCGAACGCCAAATATACCAAGTTGCCACGCTGCAATAAGGTGACCAGGCGGCGGCGACCTCGCGCGCGTCGCTGCGGCTGACGGCTTCCCCCGAAAAATAGCTCTGGCTGATGCCATTGATCAGGCCCACATCGTCCAGCGGCAAGACGTTGGGACGCATCAGGTGAAAGATCAAAAACATCTCGGCGGTCCAGCGGCCAATGCCGCGAATGGCCACCAACTCGGCAATGATGGCCTCGTCGTCCATGGCCTGCCAGTTGGTGACGTGCAGGTCGCCATTGTCGAAGTGCAGGGCCAAATCAACCAGGTATTCCACCTTGCGCGCCGACAAGCCGGCTTCGCGCATGTCGTCCACTTTGAGTTTGAGCACCTGGCGCGGTGTCAGGCGTCGGCTGAGTTTGGCAAAGCGGTCCCACACGGTTTGGGCGGCCTTGACCGAAATTTGCTGGCCCACAATGCTGCGCGCCAGGGTGACGAAGGCGTCGCCACGGGTTTCCAGGCGGGCGGTGCCGAACTTGGGGATGAGGCGCTTCATCACCCGGTCTTTTTTCATCAGGTGCTGGCAGGCTTCGTCCCAATAAGAGGGAACGACCGGCACGATTTCGCGGGTGGTGGGCATCAGCCACGCTCCCAGGTGGTGCCACTGGGGCTGTCTTTGAGCACGATGCCTTGCGCGGCCAGGTCTTGGCGGATGCGGTCGGCCTCAGCGAAGTCGCGCGCTTTTTTGGCGGCGGCGCGGGCCTCAATCAATGCTTGAATGGCGGCTTCGTCCAGGGACGCGCCCGCTTGCAAGAAGGCTTTGGGGTCGTCTTGCAGCAAACCCAAAACACCGCCCAAGGCCTTGAGCAAGCCAGCCATCTCGGCCGAGCGGCTGCGGTTGACTTCCCCTGCCAAATCGAAAAGAACAGCGACGGCATCGGGGGTGCCAAAGTCTTCGTCCATGGCGGCTTTGAAACGCGCGGCATGCGGCTGTGTCCAATCGACGGTGACAGCGGCAGGGGCCACGGCATCGAGTGCGGTGTACAAACGCTTCAAGGCATTGCGGGCATCGGTCAAGTGCACATCGCTGTAGTTCAGCGGGCTGCGGTAGTGGCTGCGCACCACAAAGAAGCGCACGGTTTCGGCATCAAAGCTTTGCAAGACATCACGGATGGTGAAGAAATTGCCCAGGCTCTTGGACATTTTTTCGTTGTCCACATTGATGAAGCCGTTGTGCATCCAGGTGCGGGCCAGGGGCTGGCCGGTGGCGCCTTCGCTTTGGGCAATTTCGTTCTCATGGTGCGGGAACTGCAGGTCGGCACCGCCGCCATGAATGTCGAAAGTCTCGCCCAGCATCTCGCAGCTCATGGCCGAGCACTCAATGTGCCAACCCGGTCGGCCTGCGCCGTAGGGGCTGTCCCACTTCACATCGTCGGGCTCGGTGGGCTTGGCGCTTTTCCAGAGCACGAAATCCAGCGGGTCGTCTTTGCCATCGAGCACCGCCACGCGCTCGCCGGCGTGCAGCTCATCCAGTGTTTTGCCCGACAGCTTGCCGTAGCCCTGAAATTTGCGCACCGCGTAATTCACGTCGCCGCTGGGGGCGCGGTAGGCCAGGCCTTTGGCTTCGAGCTGGCCGATGATGGACAACATCTGCGGCACATAGTCGGTGGCACGGGGCTCGTGGGTGGGGCGCTCGATGCCCAGGGCGTCGGCATCTTGGTGCAAGGCATCGATCATGCGATCGGTCAGCGAGCGAATGGTTTCGCCGTTTTCCAAGGCACGGCGAATGATCTTGTCGTCAATGTCGGTGATGTTGCGCACGTAAGTGACGCGGTAGCCGCTGGCGCGCAGCCAGCGCTGCACCACGTCGAAGGCCACCATGGAGCGGGCGTGCCCGAGGTGGCACAGGTCGTACACCGTCATGCCGCACACATACATGCGCACATGGCCGGGTTCGAGCGGGGAAAAAGATTCCAGCGCACGCGTGAGCGTGTTGTGAATGCGAAGCGTCATGGGTCAGGGCGTGGGCCAGATCACGGAAGGATCGAAGTGAGGATATCCAAGAGGGCAGGTCTTTGACTGCTGGACTACAATGGTTGCCAGTATAAATCGCCTGTCTGACGCGTGCCTGCCACGTGTTTTCCCTGATTTTTTCAACCTAGCTTCGGGCCATGCACCCTGCCCCATCATTTGCCTTTCTGGGCCTCGTTTGCACACGCGCTTTGGCCCGGGTGCTGGTCGGCATGGCCTGCCTTCTAGGAGGCTGGAGTGCCTGGGCGGTGGACCACAACGACGTTCAAAAGTTGCTGCGCCAAGCCAAAGACAAAGAAGCCCTGGCTTTGGTGGAAACCGCCCTGGCCACCAAGCCGCGTGACCCGCAAATGCGTTTTTGGAAAGGCATGCTGCTGGACCGACAAGGCCAGCGCGATACGGCTTTGCAAATCTACCGCGACCTGGTGCAAGAGTTCCCCGAGTTGCCAGAACCCCACAACAACCTGGGCGTGATTTTGGCGGCCAAGGGCGACATCGATGGCGCCAAGACGGCCTTTGAAATGGCCATTCGCACCAACCCCACTTATGCCATTGCCCATGAAAATATGGGCGATGTGCTGATGCAACTGGCGCGCCAGTCTTACCAGCAAGCGTTCAGCCTCGACCCCAAACTGGGCTCGGCGGCTCGCAAGCTGGAACAACTGCAACCCGCCTTGAAACTTCTGCAAGGTCAACCATGACACTGAACCGTCGCCACCTGGCCCTCGCCGGCCTGGTGCTTTTAAGCGCTGCTACCCAAGCCTGGGCGCAAACCCTGCCGCGCGTGAAATTCACCACCACGCAAGGCGAGGTGGTGGTCGAGTTGTTTGCCGACAAGGCGCCCAAAACCGTGGCCAATTTTTTGCAGTATGTGAACGACAAGCATTACGACGGCACGATTTTCCACCGTGTGATCAACAACTTCATGGTGCAAGGCGGTGGCTATGACAGCCAGTACCGCGAAAAAGCCACGCGTGCACCGGTGCGCCACGAAGGGCGCGAAGCCCTGGAGGCCGGTGGGCCGCGCAATGTGGTCGGCACCCTGGCCATGGCGCGCACCAACGACCCGCATTCCGCCACCGCACAGTTTTTCATCAACGTGAAAGACAATGGCTTTCTGGACCCCACCCCTATCCCGCCAGGGGACCCGGTGGCGCGCTTCGAGTACGGTGGCCGCACCTACAACAACGTGCCACGCGCCAACCTGGAAAACTCACCTCAGCTGTTTGGCTACACCGTGTTTGGGCGCGTGGTCTCTGGCATGGAGGTGGTGGACCGCATCAAGAGCCTGCCCACGGGCTCGGGTGGCCCCTTCCCCACCGACGTGCCACGCACGCCGGTGATCATTCAATCTGCAACTCTCTTGAAATAAACACCATGAGCAACCCTCTCCAAGTCGAACTGCACATCAAGAACCATGGCGTGATCACCATCGAACTCGATGGCGAAAAAGCCCCCATCTCTGCGGCCAACTTCATGGGCTATGTGGCCAAGGGCCATTACGACAACACGATTTTTCACCGCATCATCGACGGCTTCATGATCCAAGGCGGCGGCTTCACCCCCGACATGGAGCAAAAGCCCTGTGAAGAGCCGATTCAAAACGAAGCCAACAATGGCTTGAAGAACGACAAGTACACCCTGGCCATGGCGCGCACGCAAGCGCCGCATTCGGCCACCGCACAGTTCTTCATCAACGTGGCTGATAACGGCTTTCTGAACCACACCGCGCCCTCGCTGCAAGGCTGGGGCTATGCCGTGTTTGGCAAGGTGGTGGGTGGCACCGAGATCGTGGACGCACTGCGTAGCGTCAAGACCGGCCGCCGTGGCTTCCATGACGATGTGCCGAAAGAAGACGTGGTCATTGAAAAGGCTGTGATCATCTGAGCCGCATGGCCGCGCAGCGCCCCCTGCCCCCGTTGCCCCCGCTGGAGAGGGTTGACGCACGGTCTTGGCGCTGCATCGACTTTTTGTCAGACCTGCACCTGCAGGCCAGCGAGCCCGACAACTTCAAGGCCTGGGCGCAGCACATGGCGAGTACGCCGGCCCAGGCGGTGTTCATTCTGGGCGACCTGTTTGAAGTGTGGGTGGGTGACGATGTGCTGGCGTCGCAGAGCGGTGCCTTTGAGCGCGAATGCGTGGCGGTGCTGCAGCAGGCGGCGCAACGCCTGTCGCTGTTCTGGCTCTGCGGCAACCGAGATTTTTTAACCGGCGAAGGCTTTGCCAAGGCGGCCCATCTGCGCGCGTTGCCAGACCCTTGCTTGCTTCAAACGGCCGAGCAAACCGTGCTGCTCAGCCATGGCGACCGACTGTGCCTGGACGACCATGACTACCAGCAGTTTCGCCAGGAGGTTCGAACCACCGCTTGGCAACAAGCCTTTTTGGCACGCCCACTGAGCGAGCGCCAAGCCATCGCGCAAGGCTTGCGCCAGCAAAGCAAACACCGAAAACAAAGTGGCGTGTCTTATGCCGATGTCGACTCGGACGCCGCACGCCATTGGTTGTCGCAAGCGCAGGCACAGGTTTTGTTGCATGGCCACACCCATCGTCCAGGTGACCATGACCTGGGAGACGGCCTGTCACGCTGGGTCTTGAGCGATTGGGACTTGCACGCGCAGCCGCCGCGCGGCGAGGTGCTGCGCTGCGAGCAAGGCGTGTGGTCGCGCGTGCCGGTGCTGCCGCACCGCACAGCTTAGTTTTTCAACAAAGCCTTGAGCGCGTTTTGCAAACGACGCGCCTGATCGGCATCAAAGCCGGCCGACAACACTTTCGCCGTGTCTTGGGCCCAGGTTTGCGTGGGCGCGGGGTCGTTGCGACGGGTCAGCAATTGCAGTTGCAAGGCACGGCGATCGGCCATGTGTTGCGCCGGTGTGGGCACCTCGGCCGCAATCTCCAAGCGCAACAAAGCGGTGGGGGCGTCGTCGCCGCGAGCGGGAGCGCTCAGGGCCTGTGACCAGGCCTGACGTTGGGTGGCTGAGACGCGCGAGCCCAGATCGCGCAACGCAGGCAGCTGCTCTGCATCGCGCTTCTCCCAGGCCGTGAGCAAATGGGTGAGGGTTTCGCCATGAGCTTGGGCTGCCAATTTGCGCAGGGTTTGCTGCGCCAGCTCAAGGGCCTGGCGTTGCGCGCGGAAGGCGGCGTCGCCCAGGCGCGGGCCCCGCGGCTCGCGGCTGTCGCGGAAATCGCCACGGCCTTCACGGCTGCCATCGCGACCACCGTCTCGACCCCCTTCACGCGGGCCGCGGGCATCGCGGTTGCCAAAGCCAGGCTTGCCGCTGGGTCGGCCATCTCGGCTGGGACGGCCATCGCGGCCCAGGGCCACCGGCTCGGCTTTTTTCATGCCGGGGCGGTCATCGCCGCGCACCGCCACCACAGGCTTGGCGGGGCGCGGGGCAGGCGCGGGTGCCGGTGCGGGCACGTCTGCGGCTTCGGCCGTGGGAGTTGTTTCGCTCGCAGTCTCAGGTGCGGGCTCGGCAGTGGCCTCGGTCGAGGCTTCAGCCGCTGGGGTTTCCGCTGCTGAAGTTTCCTCCGCAGGTGCGGCTGTCGCGGTCGTTTCGTCCGCAGGCTTGGCCACCTCGGCAGCAGCCTGGCCTTGGGCGGCTTGCGCTTGGGCTTGCCCACGCAGGGCTTGCTCCAAGGCTTGCATGGCCGCACGAATGGCGCCAGCGTCGCCCTTGGCGCTGGCGGCTTCCAAATCCTTGGAGGCTTTCAGCACCGCTTGGTCGTGCGCGGTCAGTGCCGCCGCCGCTTGCTCGCGTTGCTGTGTTTTGCGCTGGAAGGCATCGTCGATGGGCTGGCGGAAGGCGTCCCACAGTTTTTGTTCCTGACGGCGGTCCAAGGTCACGCTTTGTGACTCGACTTGCCAGCGTTGCTGCAAAGACTTGACCGCGTCAATGCGCAGCATGGGCTCGGCACCCAAGGCCTTGGCTTCTTCGATCAGGGCCTGACGACGCTGCAAGCTGGCTTTTTGCACGGCTTCCATTGGCGCATGGGCTTCGTGAATGGCGGCCTTCCACAAGGGCTGCAGCTCGGCAAACACTTTTTCGCTGACATGGCCTGAATCGCGCCAACGGTCGGCAAACTGGTGCAACTGGCGGTTCACCGCTTTCCAGTCAGGGCCGGCGGCATGCTGGGCAGCCCAGGCTTTGAGTTCTTCGATCAGGGCCAGTCGCTGGGCGCGGTGCTCGGCGGTTTCGGCGCGCACTTTCTCCAGCCACTCTTCGACCACTTTGTGGGCCCGGTTGCAGGCTTGGTCGAAGCGTTTCCACAGGCCATGGTTGGGCAAGCCCCCCTGGTCGGTCTGCTTCCACTGCTCGCGCAATTGGCGCAGGGTCTCTTGCATCTTGCGCCCGCCCATGACGGGCACTCTTTCGACCTCCACCCGCACTTTGGCAGGCTTGGCGGGGGCTTCCGGGGCTGTGGCAGGGGCAGCTTCCGGGCTGGCCACGGTGGCGTCCTCTTCGGTGACGGTGGGTGCCGCTTCAGGGGTCACCGCAGGGGCAGGCACGGCCACGGGCTTGGCTTTGTGTGTCACGGGCTTGAACAAGGCCTCGGCCTTGGCCACCAACTCGGCGCGCAATTGGTCGGCGCGCCAGCGTTGCCAGCCTTCGAGTTCGCCGGCAGCGGCCAACACCGATTGGGCGTGGTGCTCCAGCTTTTCGTCGATGGCACGGCCATGCTCACGCAAGGCCTGGCGCAAGGCAGCGGCCGCACCGGCACTGGCTTTGCCATGGCCTTGGGCAACTTCTTGCTCCAACACGTGCAGCACGGCTTGCACCGCCTGGATGGCTTGTGCGCGGACCTGCGGGTCGATTTTGGGCTTGGCGGGCGCGGCCGCGGCCTGGGCTTGCTCACCGCGGGCCACGCGAATTTGGTCGGCCCAAGCCGGCACAGCCGGCAAGGCCTGGGTGGCGTCTTGCGCCGCGCGCTCGGTTTGGGCCAAGGCTTCTTGAAACGCGTCCCACACCGCTTGCAACTGCTGGTGGCTGGTTTGCAGCATGGGCGCAAATTTGGGGTCCACCGAGGGCCAGTCGGCGTCGCTGGTCAGGCTGGCAATGTCGGCTTGCCAGCTGGCCAGATCTTTGCCCAGGGCTTCGCGCTGGGCCTGGGCGTCTTGCCAGGGCTTGGTGGACAAGACCTCAATGCGCTGCGCGGTCAGCACCGCCGCTTCGCGTTGCACCTGCACACGGTGCTGCAGGTCTTCAATGCGCTTGACGCGCTCAATCAGCTGGGTTTTCAGGGTGGCCAGGGGCTCACGTGACAGGGGTGCGCCTGCTTTGGCGGCATCGCGCTGCCAGGCCATGGCGTCGGCGACATTCAGTCTCGGCACATCCCGCAGCGCTTCACCGCGCGCGGCCCATTCCAGCGCCAACGAAGCCTGCGCTTTGGCTCGCTTGAGTTCGTCGAGTTTCTCGCGCAAAGGCTTGGCGGCCCCCTTGTCGCGCGCGCTCAGTTCCCGAAACACTTCCTGCATTTGCTCGGGGCTGGGGTCGCTGGCCAGCCATTCCCGCACGCGGGCAGCGCGATCGCCCGAAGTCGGGGCGGAAAAGGCGCCCCCGGTCAGGGCGTCCAGGGCTTGGGTATCGGAAGATGGGGAAGCAGTCACGACGTATTTCTTCAATTCAGAGCCCTCTATTGTCACCGCTTTAGGGCGTCCGGCGTTTGACCGGCTGAAGCAGTCCGCGCGACGGGCACACCGCTTTGAGGCTTCAACGCTTGAATTTTGAGTTCTTTGGTTTTCAACGGGCAGGTTTCACGACCTGGGTTTTCGCTTAAAATAGGTGCTACTGCCTTGGGGGCAAGCTCCCAGGCAACGTGCCATCCCTGCACAGGGATCTTTTGACCCGCTGCCGAACCCGGCTAAATCAAGTGGTGTCCTCTGGCCCATGGCCAGCCTCGCCGGCTCACTTGATGGCGTACCCCCGATGGGACGGATTGATGCTTTTCAAAGCCACCGTCCGCGTCTAAAGGAAGTGCTATGACAGCGTTTGAAAAATTGAAACGAGGGCTGCGAACTTTCGCCACCGATGTGGGCGACGGTTTCTTTGCCATCACCCACAATGGCCTGGCCTTGTTGGGGCTCGTCGTGTTTTGCGCCGTGATGGTGCTGACCATGCGGCCCGACTTGCGGCAAGCTGGCGAGGCACGCCTGATCAGCTGGTTGCAAGAGCGCCAGGACGACGGCGACGGCAGCAGCGATGTCGACGCCGTTGACCGCGCCACGGCCACCGACCCACGCTCCTTGCCCAAGCAGCAAGCCAACATTGCCTACTGGCTGAGCCGCAAATACCGCGTTGCACCTGAGCCCTTGGGCGCCCTGGTGGCGGAAGCCTATGACATTGGCCCGCGCAACCAGATCGATCCCACGCTGATACTGGCCGTGATGGCCATTGAATCCGGTTTCAACCCCTTTGCCCAAAGCCCGGTGGGCGCTCAAGGCTTGATGCAAGTGATGACCCGCGTGCACTCGGACAAATACGACAACTTTGGCGGCACCCATGCCGCATTTGACCCCGTCGCCAACCTGCGGGTCGGGGTCAATGTGCTGAAGGAATGCATCGTCAAGGCTGGCTCCACCGAAGGCGGCCTGAAACTTTATGTGGGCGCCGCCAACATCCAGGACATCAACACCGGCTACACCGGCAAAGTCATGGCGGAATACAACCGGCTGCAAAAAGTCGCTCAAGGCCAAAAAATTCCCGTCACGCAACCGACCGCCACAGACGTGGCAGCCGCTGGCCTGGAAAACCTGTGGGAAAAGGCCCAAAAACTGGCGTCTTTTGGCGAAGGCGGACAGGTTTCACGCTAAACTTCTGCCTGCGCGCAACTGGCGATAGGCGCAGTGCCCCCGCACTGCCGCTGACGTGGACATGGGAGATGGGCCTCAGGCCATGCCCCCCTCAACCACTGGGAAGCGCGCCGCCTGGTTTTCAGGTGTTTAGCCGTTCGCCTGGGCAGCCCTGATGCGCCATCCATTTTGCTGGGGTGGCGCGTAGGGACCGTTCAATCCGAAGGACTGCCGTCATGTTTCATCGCAATATTCTGGTCGAACAGACCGACCCCGAACTCTGGGCCGCCATCCAGGCCGAAAACCAGCGCCAGGAAGAGCACATTGAGCTGATCGCCAGCGAAAACTACGCCTCGCCGGCCGTCATGGCGGCACAAGGCTCGCAGCTGACCAACAAATACGCCGAAGGCTATCCCGGCCGTCGCTACTACGGTGGCTGCGAGTTCGTGGACGTGGCCGAACAGCTGGCCATTGACCGCCTGAAACAACTGTTTGGCGCCGATGCCGCCAACGTGCAACCGCACTGTGGCGCCTCAGCCAACGAGGCGGTGTTCCTGGCCTTTTTGAAGCCGGGCGACACCATCATGGGCATGTCGCTGGCCGAAGGCGGTCACCTCACCCACGGCATGGCGCTCAACATGAGCGGCAAATGGTTCAACGTGGTCAGCTATGGCTTGAACGCCAAAGAAGAAATTGACTACGACGCCATGGAGAAAAAGGCGCACGAGAGCAAGCCCAAGCTGATCATTGCGGGCGCGTCTGCCTACAGCCTGCACATTGACTTCGCGCGCTTTGCCAAAGTGGCCAAAGACGTGGGCGCCCTGTTCCTGGTCGACATGGCCCACTACGCCGGCCTGATTGCCGCTGGTGTCTACCCCAACCCGGTGCCCTACGCCGATGTGGTGACCTCCACCACCCACAAGAGCCTGCGCGGCCCGCGCGGCGGCGTCATCCTCATGAAGGCCGAGCACGAGAAGGCCATCAACAGCGCCATCTTCCCCGGCCTGCAAGGCGGCCCGCTGATGCATGTGATTGCCGCCAAGGCCGTGGCTTTCAAAGAAGCGATGGCCCCCGAGTTCAAGGCTTACCAGCAACAGGTGGTGACCAACGCCCGCATCGTGGCCGAGACCCTGACCCAGCGCGGCCTGCGCATCGTCAGCGGCGGCACCCAAAGCCATGTGATGCTGGTGGACCTGCGCTCCAAGGGCATCACCGGCAAGGAAGCCGAGGCGGTGCTGGGCAGCGCCCACATGACCATCAACAAAAACGCGATCCCCAACGACCCGGAAAAGCCCATGGTCACCAGCGGCGTGCGCATTGGCACCCCCGCCATGACCACCCGCGGCTTCAAGGACGAAGAGGCGCGCCTCACGGCCAACCTGATTGCCGATGTGCTGGACAACCCGCGCGACGAAGCCAACCTGGCCGCTGTGCGCGCCAAAGTGCACGCACTGACCAGCCGTTTCCCGGTTTACCGTTAAGCCAAGCCGACCCCATGAAGTGTCCTTTCTGCAGCCATGCCGACACCCAGGTGGTGGAGACACGCATGTCTGAAGAAGGGGACTCGGTGCGCCGGCGTCGCCAGTGCGGCGCTTGCGACAAACGCTTCACCACCTACGAGCGGCCGGACGTGACGTTTCCGGCCATCGTCAAAAAAGATGGGCGCCGCATCGAGTACGAACGCGACAAGCTGCGTGCCTCCATGAACCTGGCACTGCGCAAGCGCCCGGTGAGCACCGAACAAACCGATGGCGCCATTGAGCGCATCGAGGAAAAGTTGCTGTCCCTGGGACTGCGCGAGGTGGCCTCCACCCGCATTGGCGAATTGGTGATGCGCGAACTCAAGAAACTCGACAAAGTGGCCTACGTGCGCTTTGCCAGCGTGTACCGCAGCTTCGAAGACATCGACGATTTCAAAAACCTGGTGGACGAAGTCCGGCGCTGAGGCGCCGTTAGCACATCACACCCGCTGCAAGGCACTGGCGCAGATGATGGCGCCATGCGCTGTCACACACCTTCCCATCTTGGCGCCAGCATGCGGGGCTTGTCACTGGCGGAATGCCTTTGCAGCCTGGCCTTGCTGGCCATGCTGGCCACCTGGAGCTTGCCGGGCCTGCACACCTGGGTGCTGCGCACCCGCATCGACGCCACCCGCGAAACCTGGCTCAGCGACTTGCAAGCCGCCCGCGCGCAGGCCTTGCAATCGGGCGTTGAAGTCACGCTGACACGCCGCACCGATTGCGCCTGGCTGGGCGACAGCCGCGATTGGAGTTGTGGCTGGCAAGTCAGCCGATCCGACACCCAGGCCCTGAGTTTCAGCACCGCCTTGCGCGGCAATGTGCAGGTGCAGTTCAGCAGCAGCGAGCGCTTGCGCATCAACCCACGGGGCGAGCCGCAAAGCGCTGGCGCCAGCATGAAGTTTCGCGCCCCTCAAGCGCCCGACACCCGTTTGTCGAGCACCGTGTGCTTGAACATCGCGGGGCGTTTGCATGTGCAAGCAGGCGAGGCCTGCTCATGAACGTCTTGCACCGGGGCTGGGTGCTGTGGGACGCCTTGCTGGCCCTGTGCGTGCTGGGTGTTGGCTTGTGGGGGGTGTTCCGATCGGCGACCCAAGCCTTGCAAGAGCAGCGTGAAAGCAGTGCCTGGGCACAGGCGGTGCATCTGAGCGACGACCTGATCGCCCGCATGGCGATCAACCGCGAAGGCTTGAGCGCCTACCAACTGGCGCTTGGCGAAACACCGGCCAGCCTCGATTGCAGCAGCACCGCGTGCACCGCCACCCAATGGGCCCAGGCCGATGTGGCCCGCTGGAAAAAACGTGTGCAAAGCGAGTTGCCACAAGGCGACGCGCAAGTCTTGCCAGCCAGCAGCGACCCGATGCAACGCTTGGTCTGGCTCACCTGGACGGCGTCCACCGCCTCGGCCTGGATACCCGCCCCCACGCAAGTGCAGGTGCCGACCTGCGCGACGGGCCAGCGTTGCCACGCCTTGTGGGTTCTGCCATGACAACGGCACGCCCCCAAGGTCTGGCTCTGGCGGAAACGCTGGTGGGTTTGGCTTTGGGCCTGGGGGTGATGTTGTGGGCCTGGCAAGCTTGGGCTGGTCTGCGCTGGACACTGCAAAGTTTGCGCGCCGCCACCGCCTGGGAGCAGAATGTGCGGCCGCTGGCGGCCTTGTGGCAACAGTTGTCCGACCAGGCGGGCAGCGGCGCCTTGCAAACCGCTTGGGGCCAAGACGCACGCTTGTCTGCCTACCTGACACCCATCACTGGGACCGATGGTGCTGGCACCCAAGGCGACAGCTTCACCCTTTCTCAGGAGCGCGCAGGGTTTCCTGCGGATTGCCAGGGCAACCAACTCACAGGCCCCGTGGCCTTGCGCAACCAGTTCAAACTCAGCAGCAAACAAGAGTTGACCTGCAAAGACACGCAACGCAGCGCCAGCCTGTTTCAGGCCTTGGCCGAGCGGGTGGAAGACCTGCAGGTCTTGTACGTTCAACGCAGCGGCACCCTGGCAGACCCGCGCTGGCAGTGGCGAAGCGCCTCACAAGTGACGGATTGGTCTCGGGTGCAAGGGGCGGAAGTCTGTCTGCGCCTGGCCAGCCCCTTGAAAATTTTTCAAGGCAGTGACACCTTGACCGGTTGCCAAGGGGAAACCGTGGCCCGTGATGGGCGTTACCGCAAAGTTTGGCGTGGCTTTTGGCGGTTCCCGCATGCCACGCCTTGAGTCTGTCAAAGGCATGGCTTTGCCCACGGTGCTGGGCCTGGTGTTGGCCATGGGGGTCAGCCTGGTGGCGGCCTGGCGGGAAGTGCGCTTGCAAACCTGGACCACACGCCAAGACGCTGCCCGGCAGCAAACCCGTCAAGCCATGCAAGCCTTGTTGCGCGATGCACAACGCGATCTGCAAAGCGGCACGGCATGGAACCGAAACACCCAAGCCACAGGTTGCCAGGCGGGCATTTGCAAAAACATCGACACCAGCCAGTGGGGCGCCACCCAATGGGCTGCCCGCGCCAGCGAGGGGGCGCGTTTTGGGGAAGCCAGCGCCACACAAACCTCGCCCTTGGCACAGGGCGAGTTGGTCCATGCGCGGTATTGGCTGGAAAGCTTGCCCTACGACACCAGCCAACGCGTGCGCGGTGGCCCGGAGCCTTTGTCACCCGCCCTCTTGTACAGAATCACGGCTTGGCTGCCGGCCACGCCCCAGCGTGCCATGCAAGTCGAGCAAGTGCTGTGGTTTCAGGACGATGCCGACCCCCGAGCCCCTGGGGTGGCAGGCCAAGCCGTGGGTTGGCGAAAGCTGAGCGAATGAGCCCGCGCAACACTTTGCCCACCGGCTGGACGCTGCTGGAGATGTTGATGGTGCTGGGACTGATGGGGCTGTGCGCGAGCTTGGCCTGGCCGTCCTACCAAGCCCTGATGCAACGCAGCCAACGCGCACAAGCACGTGTGCTGCTGATGCAGACAGCGCACTGGCTGGAGCGCAGCGCCGCCGTTCAGGGCAGCTACCCATTGGTGTTGCCCAGCAGCGTGTGGCAACAGGAGGGGCTGAATTACCAACTGAGCCTGGTCAGCGACGGCGTGCACTATGTGTTGACCGCCAGCCCCTGGCGGCAGCAAACGGGCGACGCCTGCGGCAGCTTCACCCTGAGCGACACCGGGGCGCGCGGCGTGCACGATGCGCGCATCAGCGTGGCCGATTGTTGGTCGCCTTGAGGCCGCATAATTCAGCCTCATGTCGTTCTCTCCGCTTGACCACACCCTCATGAACCAGGCGCTGGCCTTGGCGCGCCAGGCCCTGTTTCTGACCTCGCCCAACCCGCGCGTGGGTTGCGTGCTGGCCTCTGCCAACGGTGAAGTCTTGGGCCAAGGCCATACCCAACGCGCGGGCGAGGCGCACGCCGAAGTCATGGCCCTGCGGGATGCCGCAGAGCGTGGCGTCAACGTCCGAGGCGCCACGGCGTATGTCACCCTGGAGCCCTGCGCCCACCAGGGCCGAACCGGCCCCTGCTGCGACGCACTGGTGGCCGCCGGCGTGGCACGCGTGGTCGCCTCGCTGGAAGACCCCAACCCGCTGGTGGCGGGCCAGGGCTTGGCGCGCCTGCGCGCTGCCGGGCTTCAAGTCGAGGTGGGACTGGGGGCGGAAGAAGCGCGCGAGCTCAACATCGGTTTTTTCAAGCGCATGACCACAGGCCTGCCCTGGGTGCGCCTCAAAGTGGCGGCCTCGCTCGACGGGCAAACCGCCCTGCTCAACGGCATCAGCCAGTGGATCACCTCGGCGCCTGCACGCGAAGACGGCCATGCCTGGCGCGCCCGTGCCTGTGCGGTGCTCACGGGCATTGGCACCGTGCTGGAAGACGACCCGCGCATGGATGTGCGGGCCGTGCCCACGCCACGCCAACCCACCTTGGTGGTGGTGGACAGCCGGCTGGAAACGCCGCTGGACGCCAACCTGTTTCTGGCCGAGCGCCCGGTCTGGATTTACGGCGCCTTTGACAGCGGCGGCCGGCAACAAGCCCTGGAGGCCCAAAAGGCCCATGTCACCCTGTGCCCCGGCGAACAGCAAAAGGTGGATTTGCAGGGCATGCTGCGCGACCTGGGTCAGCGCGGCTTGAATGAAATTCACCTGGAGTCCGGGCACAAGCTGAACGGCTCCTTCCTGCGCGAAGGCCTGGTGGACGAAGTGCTGCTCTACATGGCCCCCCTGCTGATCGGGCAAGGCCGGGGCCTGAGCAATTTGGGGCCGCTGGAAGCCCTGGGCCAGGCCATTCCCCTGACCTGGCAAGAAGTCACGCCCGTGGGGCCGGACTTGCGCCTGCGCGCCCGAATTCGCCACTAAACCCTTCTTTTTGACAGAAACATCCCAGGCGACAGCGGTTTGCTTGGGTTCTCTGCGAAAATAGCCGCATGTTCACCGGAATCATCACCGGCGTGGGGCGCATCGTCGCCGTCCACGACCTGGGTAGCTCTTTAGACCATGGCAAGCGCCTCACCCTGCAGGCGCCGGCCGGGTACCTCGACGACGTCGGACTGGGGGACAGCATCGCGCTCAATGGCGCTTGCATGACCGTCACCACCCTGGACGTTGCCCGCCACCAATTCACGATTGACATCTCTGCCGAGTCTTTGGCCCGCACCAGCGGCCTGGACCAGCAAGGCAGCGTCAACCTGGAAAAAGCCTTGCGCGCCAACGACCGCTTGGGCGGCCACATCGTCTCCGGGCATGTGGACGGCATCGGCCAGGTCAGCCATTTCGGCCAAGTGGGCGAAAGCTGGGAGCTGCGCGTGCTGGCACCGCTGGCCTTGGCGCGCTACCTGGCCTACAAGGGCTCGATCACGGTCAATGGCGTGAGCCTGACTGTGAACCAGGTGGTAGACCATTCCGATGGGGCCGAAATCAGCATCAACCTGATTCCGCACACCGTGGAGAACACGGCGCTGGGCACCCTGAAAGCAGGAAGCAGCGTGAACCTAGAAATTGACACCGTCGCCCGTTACGTGGAGCGCATGCTGCGCGTCGACACCTCTTTGAAAGCGCCGCAATGACCGCTGCCCTCACACCTGTTCCAATTTCCCCCGTGGAAGAGATCGTGGCCGAGCTTCAAGCCGGCCGCATGGTCATTCTGGTGGACGAAGAAGACCGCGAAAACGAAGGCGACCTGGTGCTCGCCGCCGACCATGTCACGCCCGAAGCCATCAACTTCATGGCGCGCTTTGGCCGGGGCCTGATTTGCCTCACCCTCACGCGCGAGCGCTGCGAATACCTCAAGCTGCCGCCCATGGCGGCACGCAATGGCACGGTGTACAGCACCGCCTTCACGGTGTCGATCGAGGCCGCCGAGGGCGTCACCACCGGCATTTCGGCGGCAGACCGTGCCCGCACGGTGCAAGTGGCCGTGGCGCGCAACACACAGCCCGCCGACCTGGTGCAGCCAGGCCACATCTTCCCGCTGCAAGCGGTTGACGGTGGCGTGCTCATGCGCGCCGGCCACACCGAAGCCGGTTGCGACCTCTCGGCCATGGCCGGCTGCTCGCCCTCGTCGGTGATTTGCGAAATCATGAAAGACGACGGCACCATGGCGCGCCTGCCCGACCTGCAGTTGTTTGCTGCCGAGCATGGCCTGAAAATTGGCACCATCGCCGACCTGATCGAGCACCGCAGCCGCACCGAATCACTGGTGAAGAAAATCGGCAGCCGCCCGCTAACCACAGCCCATGGCGAATTCAACGCCCACGCCTTTCGCGACCTGCCCAGCAATGGCGTGCACCTGGCCCTGGTCATGGGTGAGGTGAAACCCGACCAATCGACCCTGGTGCGTGTGCACGAGCCGCTGTCGGTGCTGGACGCGCTGGAGCCCAAACGTGGCATGCACTCCTGGGGGCTCGATGCCGCGCTGGCACGCATCCAGCAAGAAGGCCAAGGCGTGGTGGTGCTGCTGAACTGCGGCGAAAGCGCGCAACAACTGCTGGCCCAGTTTGAAGGCACGGCGCGCGCCACCCATGGCCCCGAGCGTGGCCGCATGGACCTGCGCAGCTACGGCGTGGGCGCGCAAATTTTGCGTGAATGCGGCGTGCACAAAATGCGCCTCTTGGGCAACCCCCGCCGCATGCCCAGCATGGCAGGCTATGGCCTGGAAATTGAAGGCTATCTGGCCAAGGAATAAAACATGTTTGTCTCCAACCTCGGATCCACCACCGACCTGCAAGGCCAAGGCCTGCGCATAGGCATTGTGCAAGCGCGCTTCAACGACCCGATCACCGACGCCTTGCTCAGCGCCTGTGTGAGCGAGCTCCAGGCCATGGGCGTGCAAGACGAGGACATCGTGCATGCCACGGTGCCCGGCGCCCTGGAAGTGCCGCTGGCCCTGCAATCGATGGCGCAGCAGGAAGAGAACCCGTTTCATGCGCTGATCGCGCTGGGCTGCATCATTCGTGGCGAAACCTACCACTTCGAACTGGTGGCCAACGAGTCGGGCGCCGGCGTGACCCGCGTCGGGCTGGACTACCACATCCCCATCGCCAACGCGATCCTCACCACCGAAAATGAAGCCCAGGCCGTGGCGCGCCAAACCGACAAAGGCCGCGATGCGGCACGGGTCGCGGTGGAAATGGCCCGCCTGCTGGAGAAACTGGCTTGAGCACCCCACCCGACTCTGTGAAGCCGCTCGCACCGGCGCGCAAAAGCAGCGCCAAATCGGCGCGCAGCCGCGCCCGCGAATTTGCATTGCAAGCGCTGTACCAGGTGCTGGTGGGCCGCAACGAGCCCGCGGCCGTTGACGCCTTCACGCGCGACTTGGTGGGCTTTCACAAAGCCGACTCGGCCCACTACGATGCCCTGCTGCACGGCTGCGCCGAGCAAGCCGCCGAGCTGGACGCGCTGATCGAGCCCTTGCTGGACCGCAAGCTGGCCGAGATATCCCCCATCGAACATGCGGTCATGTGGATGGGCGCTTACGAGCTCAAGCATTGCGTCGACGTGCCCTGGCGCGTCGCGCTCAACGAGTGCATCGAGCTGGCCAAACAATTTGGCGGCACCGATGGCCACAAGTATGTGAACGGCGTGCTCAACGGCTTGGCGCCCGTGCTGCGCGCCGCCGAAGTGGCGGCCGACCGCCAACATGGGAAGTCGCAGGCGTGATGCGACTGGCCAGTCGCGCTGAGCGCATCGAGCCGTTCTACGTGATGGAAGTGGCCAAGGCGGCCAGCCAATTGGCGCGCGAAGTGGCCCAGGGCGACAAGCCCATGATTTTTCTCAACATTGGCGAGCCGGATTTCACCGCCCCCCCTGCGGTGCAGGAAGCCGCCACGCGGGCCATTCGCGAGGGCCGCACCCAATACACCCATGCCACCGGGCTGGAGCCTTTGCGCGAGCGCTTGAGCGACTGGTACCGCCAGCGCTTTCAGCTGGACATTCCGGCGCGCCGCATCGTCATCACGGCCGGCGCATCGGCCGCCTTGCAATTGGCCTGCCTGGCCTTGATTGAAGCGGGCGACGACATCTTGATGCCCGACCCCAGCTACCCCTGCAACCGTCACTTTGTGAGCGCTGCCGACGGGCGTGCCGTGCTCTTGCCCACCACGGCAGAAGAGCGGTTTCAGCTGAGTGCGGCACAGGTGCAATCGCATTGGCAGGCCAGCACCCGCGGCGTGTTGCTGGCATCCCCCTCCAACCCGACGGGCACCTCGGTGCATCCCGATGAAATGCGCCGCATCCACAACATCGTGAGCGCGCGCGGTGGCATCACTTTGGTGGATGAAATTTACCTGGGGCTGAGTTACGACGACACCTACGGCCAAAGTGCCTTGGCACTGGATGACCAGATCATCAGCATCAACAGCTTCTCCAAGTACTTCAACATGACCGGCTGGCGCCTGGGCTGGCTGGTGGTGCCCGAAAGCCTGGTGCCGGTGATCGAGCGCCTGGCACAAAACCTGTTCATTTGCCCGAGCACCGTGGCGCAGCATGCGGCTCTGGCGTGTTTTGACAGCGACAGCCTGGCGCTGTACGAGCAGCGCCGCCAGGAATTCAAGGCACGCCGCGACTTCTTCATTCCAGCCCTGCGGCAATTGGGGCTGTCGGTGCCGGTCGTGCCCGATGGCGCGTTTTACGCCTGGGCCGATTGCCGAGAACTCTGCCAACGCCTGGGCCTGCGCGACAGCTGGGATTTTTCTTTCGAGGCGATGCGGCGGGCCCATGTGGCCATCACCCCCGGGCGTGACTTTGGCCAGGCCCAGACCGAGCATTTTGTGCGCTTCTCCACAGCCAGCTCGATGCCGGCTTTGCAGCAGGCCGTGCAGCGCTTGCAACAGATGCTGGAGGCCGCATGAGTTTTGAGTTTCCCATTCGGGTTTACTGGGAAGACACCGATGCCGGCGGCATTGTGTTTTACGCCAACTACCTGAAGTTTTTTGAGCGCGCCCGCACCGAGTGGCTGCGCTCGCTGGGTATTGGCCAGCAACAACTGCGCGTGGCCACGGGCGGCATGTTCGTGGTCAGTGAAACCCAGGTCAAATACCATCGCCCCGCCGTGCTCGACGACACCCTGCGCGTCACCGCCGGGCTGATGGAATCCGGGCGGGCCAGCCTGGTCATTGGCCAACAGGCCTGGCGCGTGGCCTCGGACAACAGTGAAACATTGTTGTGCGAGGGCAGCATTCGCATCGGCTGGGTCGATGCCGCCAGCCTCAAGCCTGCGAGAATCCCCTCTTCCATACTGGAACGACTTCAATGAGCCAAGACTTTTCAATCATTCATTTGTTACTCAACGCCAGCTGGGTGGTTCAACTGGTGGTGCTGCTGCTGATGGGCGTGTCGGTGGCCAGCTGGGCGGCCATCTTCCGCAAGCTGGTGGCGCTCAAGCGGGTGCACGCCCTGAACGATGAATTTGAGCGCGACTTCTGGTCCGGCAAAAGCCTGAACGAATTGTTTGGCGCTGCCACCCAAAATGCCAAGATGGCCGGCCCCATGGAGCGCATTTTTGCCAGCGGCATGCGCGAGTACCAAAAGCTGCGAGAGCGCCGCATCAGTGACAGCGGCTTGCTGATGGACGGCGCCCGCCGGGCCATGCGCGCGAGCTTCCAGCGCGAGATGGACACCATCGAGTCCAACCTGTCGATGCTGGCCTCGGTGGGCTCGGTCTCGCCTTATGTGGGCTTGTTCGGCACGGTGTGGGGCATCATGCACGCCTTCACCGGCCTGGCGGCCTTGCAGCAGGTCACCCTGGCCAAAGTGGCACCGGGCATTGCTGAAGCCCTGGTGGCCACCGCCATTGGCTTGTTTGCCGCGATTCCCGCAGTGCTCGCCTACAACCGCTTTGCGCGCGACATCGACCGCGTGTCCATCAAGCTGGAGACCTTCATCGAAGAGTTCTCCAACATCTTGCAGCGCAATGTGGGCGCGCAATCGATTTCAGGCCACTGAAGGACACACAGCATGGCCGCCCTCGCCTCCCGCTCTGGAAGCCGCCGCCGCACCATGAACGAAATCAACATGGTGCCCTTCATCGACGTGATGCTGGTGCTGCTGATCATCTTCATGGTCACCGCCCCGCTGATTTCGCCCAGCGTGATTGACTTGCCCAGCGTGGGCAAGGCGGCCTCCGTGCCCGACCAGGTCATCACGGTTGAAATCAGCAAGGACAGCAAGATCAGCCTGAAGTCCCGCGCCACCACCCAAAAGGGCACGGACACGCAACTGTCTGTCACCCAGGACACCGTGGCCCAGCAAACCTTGCAATTGCAAGGCGGCAATGCAGCCACACCGGTGATCATCAGCGCCGACCGCACCATTCAGTATGAAACTGTTGTGAAAGTCATGGACAGCTTGCAGCGTGCCGGTGTGCAGCGCGTGGGCTTGTCGGTTCAATTGGCCCCATGACCGTCGCAGCCACCACCACGCCGCAACACCTGGAGTTCGCGCCGCCGCCAGACCCCGGCGGCCGGCGCTCCCTGGTTCTGGCCTTGCTGGTGCACGCCTTGTTGGTGGCCGCCCTCACCTGGGGCATTTCCTGGAACGACAAAGACAC